>Ga0316189_10001798_pt1 | contig 21160 bp, 17 predicted proteins | sample LowCovwburrow_MG_FD_204930 | JGI IMG/M metagenome (GOLD analysis project Ga0316189, IMG submission 204930) | Coastal sediment microbial communities from Maine, United States - Lowes Cove worm burrow | ecosystem: Environmental > Aquatic > Marine > Coastal > Sediment | place: USA: Maine... | reverse complement strand
GGGGGGGGGGGGGGGGGTGTAACCAGACACTCACGCTGACGCTGGCACTGGCACTGGCACTGGCACTGACGCTGACGCTGACGCTGACGCTGGCACCGCCCCCCTGCACCCCTGCAGCGTCGCCCTGTCACCCCCCCCTCCCGGTCGCCAATCTGCAGGACCATGATAGGTTTCGGCGCCATGGCTGACGATTTTCGACGTTTTTCCGGAACCTCTACTTACCTGACGAGCGAGGCTCTCGAGTCCGCCGTCAACTGCGCGGTCGTGCTCGAGCGGCCCCTGCTGATTCGTGGTGAGCCGGGCACAGGCAAGACCCTTCTGGCGGAAGCCGTTTCCGAATCGTTGGGGATGCCGCTTCTTCGCTGGAATATCCGCAGCACGACCCGGGCCCAGGACGGCCTCTACGTCTACGACACCGTGCAGCGTCTGTACGACTCCCGGTTTGGAGACAAGGACGTCAACGACATCAGCCAGTACATCAAGCTCGGCCCCATGGGAGAGTCCTTCGACGCGAAGCAGCGCGTGGTCCTTCTGATCGACGAGATCGACAAAGCCGATGTCGAGTTCCCGAACGACCTCCTGAATGAGCTCGATCGCATGCAGTTTCACGTCGACGAAACACAGCAGGACATCATCGCCGCACACCGTCCCGTCGTCATCATCACCAGCAACGCCGAAAAAGAGCTGCCCGATGCATTCCTTCGACGCTGCGTGTTCCACTTCATCGACTTCCCGACGCCAGAGCTGATGAGCGAGATCGTGCAGGTCCATCACCCCCGAGTTCAGGAGAGCCTGGTCGAGCAGGCCCTCAAGACCTTCTACGAGATCCGCAGCATGCGGCGTCTCCGGAAGCGACCAAGCACAAGCGAGCTGGTAGACTGGATCGCAGTGCTTCAGCGCGCCGGAATCGACAGCGTGAAGCTCGAAGAAAACCTTCCCTTCCTGGGCGCCCTGCTCAAGAAGGAACAAGACCTGGTCGCCTTCGCGGATCAGCTGTCCGGCGGCCGCCAGTGGAGAAGCTAAAATCCTAGTCCCTTTCATGTACGAGTTGCGCGGCCGGGGCGTCCCCGTCGGGACCCAAGAGGTCATTGCGCTGGCTCAGGCCTTGAAAGCGGGACTCCACGACAGCTCGCTCGACGGCTTCTACAACGTTGCGCGCTCAGTGATGATCCACAGCGAGGCACACCTCGATTCGTTCGATGAAGCATTCCTTTCGTTCTTCAAGGGCATCGAGATCGAATCAAAGAAGCTCAAGGACGAGCTTTGGGACTGGCTTCAGCAAGCGAAAGAGAACATGGGCGAGCTCACCGACGAGCAGCGCGAGTTCGTCGAGAACCTGGATCTGGACGAGCTTCGCAAGCTCTTCGAAGAGCGGCTCGCCGAGCAAGATGAGCAGCATGACGGGGGCAACAAGTGGATCGGCACCGGAGGCACCTCGCCCTTCGGTCACAGCGGCCGTGCACCCAAGGGATTTCGCATCGGCGGCTCCGGCGGTGGACGGAGCGCCGTGAAGGTCGCTGACGCGCGGCTGTATCGCCCGTATCGCCAGGACCTCACACTCGACGTTCGGCAAATGCAAGTTGCCCTCCGCAAGCTCCGTCTCTTCGCGCGCGAAGGTGGCGAGGAAGAGCTCGATCTCGAAGGCACTATCGACGCAACGGCACAAAACGCCGGCGAGCTCGAGGTCGTGACGCGCCCTCCCCGGCGCCACAACACGCGCATCATTCTAATGATGGACGTCGGCGGTTCGATGGACCCTTTTGCGCACCTCTGCTCTCGCCTCTTTTCGGCCGCCAAGAAGTCGACCCATTTCAAAGAGCTGCGCACCTACTACTTCCACAACTGCGTCTACGGTCACGTCTACGAAACCGAACGCTTCGACACCCCGATCAAGGTGCGCGACCTGCTCCACGAAACGGGCCCGCACTACAAGCTCATCGTGGTCGGCGATGCGCTGATGGCGCCCTACGAGCTACTCGCGGCGGGCGGCTCACTCGACCTCGGGGACGACCGGGGCATCGAAGGCCTGCAGTGGCTCATGATGCTCAGCCAACACTACAACCGCAGCATCTGGCTCAACCCAGAGCCGCAGCGCTACTGGACGGGCAACACCATCGAGTACGTCCGGCAGGCGTTCGACATGTTCCCGCTCACCCTCGAAGGGCTCGGCGAAGGCGTCGCGCATCTGCTCAAGGGCGGCAAAGGCCACTGAAGCTTCTGGAAATTGGGGTCCTGGAGCGAAATTTGGGCCGGGGGCTCCTGGTCGCGTACCCTGAGACCGTGGGGAAGACTTCAATTATCGCGATGCTCGTCATCGTGTTGGTTAGCTCGGCGGCAATGGCCTCGGCAGACGAGTCCTCGTACGCGGGCGTGAACCCGGGCTCTGAAACCTCGGAGAACCTGCCGCCGAAGGCCGAAGAGATTCCCGAAGGCGCGCTCATGCTCACTTGGCCGGGCTTCATGATGCTCGAGGACGGTTCCGTCTTCTTCATCCAGACGTCCAAGCCGGTGAAGTTTGGAACCAAGAGCTCCGAGGGCCGCCTCGAGCTGGTCATGCACCAGACGCGGGTTCATCTCAAGAACAACTTCCTGCCGCTCGAAACCCAGTTCTTCGACACACCCGTCACGCGAGCGACCGTTCAGCGCAAGGGCAAGAAAGACCTTGTGATGATTTTCGAGATGCGTAGGGACGTCACACCGAGCATCACTCAGAAGAAGGGCAAAGACGGCTTCAACTACGTCTTCGTCAAGTTCAGCAAAGAGCCTTGAGCCCCCCGTAAAACCGACGCCGCGCGTTGGTCACGGGGCTTCGCCCTTGCTTGGGACGGGCGCATCGAGTAACCGGACGCCATGAGCCTCCGCGCCGTCAAGGGGATGAAAGACATCCTGCCCGACGAAATCTCGAAATGGCACCGCCTCGAGAACGCGTTCCGCACGCGTGTCGAAGGCTATGGTTTTCGCGAAGCTCGCTTCCCCATCGTGGAGCCGACCGCCCTGTTCGTTCGCTCGATCGGTGAAACAACGGACATCGTCGAAAAAGAGATGTACACGTTCACCGATCGAGGCGAGAAATCGCTCACGCTCCGCCCAGAGGGCACCGCGTCATCGGTACGCGCTTACGTGCAACACAGCGTTCAAGGCCGCGAGCCGGTCACGAAGTGGTACTATATCGGCCCGATGTATCGGCGCGAGCGGCCCGCGAAGGGGCGCTACCGGCAATTCTACCAAGCGGGAATCGAAGTCTTTGGCGACCCGGGCCCCTACGTCGATGCCGAAGTGATCGACATGGTCGTCGGTCTCATCTCGAGCATCGGTATCAGCGAGGTCGAAGTCCTGGTGAACTCGATCGGTGGAGCTGAAACGCGGGAGAACTACCGCGAAGCTCTGCTCGGCTATCTCACGCCCTACCGCGCTGAGCTCTGCCCTGACTGCCAGCGTCGCATGGACGCCAACCCGCTTCGGGTGCTCGACTGCAAGGTGCCACGCTGCTCGGAGATTGCCGCCGAGGCGCCGTCGATCTTGAAGCACCTCACCGATGAGGACCGTGCCCACTTCGACGGACTGCAAGAGACCCTGACAATCCTCGGCACGCCGTACCGCGTCGACGGGTCGCTGGTGCGAGGCCTCGACTACTACAGCCGAACGCTCTTCGAGGTTCTCGGCAAAGGTGAAGGGCTCGGCGCGCAAAACGCATTGCTCGGCGGCGGCCGGTACGATGAGATGGTGAAGAGCCTCGGCGGGCCGGATACACCGGCGATCGGCTTCGCGATGGGCCTCGAGCGCTTGCTGATGGCCATGCCCGAAACGGACGCCGAGTCGCACGTCGATGTCTTCGTCGTTACGGCGCAAGCTGGCGTCCGTGGACAGGCGACGCTGCTCGGCCGCGAGCTTCGCGACGCAGGCCTTCGTGTGGAGAGTGACCTGCGGGGCGGCTCGCTCAAGAGTCAGCTTCGCCGCGCCGATAAAATCGACGCGCGCGTCGCGATGATCCTCGGGGAGTCCGAGGTCGAAGAGGGCATCGTCCAACTCAAAGACCTGCTCAACAAGACCCAGGAGCGAGTGCCGCGCGCCGATGTGGCGAGTCGTGTTCGCGCCCTGCTCGCAGACTGAGCGCTCGAGCTAGCCGCGGTTGAAGAAGATTGGACTCGACCAGGCCATCTCACCATCGGCCTGCGTCACCCGACAATAGACATACGAGGCGTCGACCTCGCCGACGAATGACGCCGAGGGAGACTTCGGTGTGTCGGACGCCGCGACACCGTCCGGCGTCATCAACTCGATACGCTCGATGTCTGTCGTCCCGAGCGCACGGGCGTGCACCTCGACCGGCCCCTCGATATCGAGCTCGCTCCCCATTGGGAAGCCGGCGACGTGCACGTCGAGCAAGATCTTGGCGCCACTGGTGGCGTAGCAGCGACGCCCGCGGATCGCTTCGAGGATCGCAGCGCGGGTACGACTCGCAGAGATGACCGCGGTCAGGCCAGTTCGATAGGGGTCGCGTTTTCGACACTCGCCGTGGTGCCAAAGGAGTCCGTGGCTGTCCGAGTTCGCGATGAAGCCGAATCGCATCCCGCTGTCGAGCAGCGGCTTTGCAAACTGGTCGCGTAGATCACCGCGGTACCCGAGCGGATGATCGGGGTGCTCGTAGCAGCCGTGGCACGAGCAGATCTCCCAGACGGGCTGGCCTTCGGGGTCGTGGCCGAGAACATCGGCGCCGGTCCAACCGATGTGGTGCGGCCCTGTAAACGCGCCCTGGGCGCTGATTCGCTGGACGATGTCGCGCCCTTCCGGCACCTCATCGCGCGAGATGATGGGAAAGCCCGGGCCCGGAAGGTAGATGCACTTGTGGCCCGGACCAGGATAAGACTTACCTGTCCACTCGTAGGCCACGATGGTCGCGAATTCGCCCGGCTCGTCGTGCTCTTCGGTCACGGCCTGCAGGTACGCCCATTCGCCCGGCCCAATTCGTTTCCCGAGGAATGACTCGTGGTCGGTCAGCGACGCGAAGTCGTCGCCGTAACGGTAACGCGCGCGCAGATAAGCTTCGTCGGCGCTACCCACGCCGTCCGAATGGGCGCTGTGCTGCTGGATGTCACCGAACAGGACCTGCGGCCCCGACCAGGCCGCCGCATGCACCGGCGCAGGCGTGAACTCGCCCACGTCGACTTTTGCGTCGACGAGCGCGGGCGCTCCGCCCTTCGGCACATCGAAGCAGGCGATCTGAATGCCCTTCCGACCGCGCCATGCCGCAAGCGTCGTTCCGCCAGCGAGCCGAATCGCACTCACGCGCCTTCCTCGGCACCCCCATTGGCCGTCGTCGATCGCCTCCCGGGGTCCAAAGCCCTCGGCGTTGAGCCTCTGCCGGTACATCGTGTGAGAGCCCCGCCCGAACAGATCGACCGCGCCATCTGCTCCGAGCACGATCGTGGGGAACTCGAAGCCTTGCTCTTCCCCCTCGAGGTCGCGGTTGCGGTCCGTCATCGGGCCGGCCGGCGCGAACACCCTGCCTTCCATATCGACGAAGCGAAGCGCAATCCACTTCGCGATGTCGGGCACTCCGGTGTCCTCCCTAACGTCGTGGTGAAAGCCAACCCACGCGCCACCCGGTGCAGCGCTGACGCAGGGCGCCGCGGCTATCCCAAACGCCGTCCACACGACGAACTCCCCGCCGGACGGCGGCGCAACGACCACGCTCGACCGCGGCCCTTCATGTCGCACCTCGACCCGCCATCCCTGATGCTCCGCCGCGAGCTCGGCCCGCGAATCGTTGACCGGGTGCCAGACGCCCGGGGCCCAAGTCATAATCGCTGGACTATGGTCCGTTGCTCCCGCTTCGCCCAGTACGGAGCCATCGTCCCCCAAGTCGAATCGCAGAACACATTCCTCGTCACCCGTCCAGGCAAGGACGTGCAAGAGCGCGCCCCCGTCCGCCACCGGCTCCAAGCGCGGGCTTCTCAGGTACCGCTTCGGAGTTTGTTCGATGAGGGGCATGAGAGTTCAGTGTGCATAACCGAGCGCGCGTAGCTGATCGCGAATGGTGTCGTCCATCTCGGCGTTCTCCCGCTTCAGCTGTGTACCGCCCTTCTGCTCGGCACTCAACCAGTCGCCACGATCGGACGCGCCGAGGAACTGGCCGAGCAGCATGCGCGAATACCGTCGTCCAATCGGAAACGCCGACGCATCGAGCTGCTTCTTCTCCTTGGGGTCCGCTACCAGGTCGAACATCGTCGAGGTCAGGTTCCCCCGGAGGATCAGCTTCCATCGGCGGCTGGTGATCACGCGTCGGTCGTCCTGAAAGTCACTGAACGCCACGGGGGGCCGGGAAGGCGCATCACCAAGCATCAGGCCGACGAGTGGATGCCCTTCGTTTTCGGCCATGGCCGGGACGCCCAGGAGCTCGGTCACGGTAGCGGAAATGTCGAGAGTGCTGACCGCATCGCTGATCTTCGTGCCCGCGGGGAGCCGGTTCGGAAGACGAAACATCAAGGGAACGTGCAGCAGCTCCTGGTACACGGAGTGCCCGTGGCCCCAGGATCCGTGGTCATCGAACTCCTCGCCGTGATCCGAAGTGACGACGATCAGCGTGTCGCCGCTCAGTCCGAGCTGGTCCAAGCGTTCGAGGAACGCGCCAAAGAAGTGATCGTGCTTCGTGATCTCGCCGTCGTGAAGCGCCTTCAATCTGCGCTTGTCGCTCGCATCGAAAACGACCTGCGGGGGGTTGCGCTTGGCTTTCTCGAGTAGGTCGCCGGTCATCCGCGGCCTGACCTGGCCGCTGTACTCGCTCGGGTCGTACATCCGAAGATACTCGCCTGGCGGATCGTAAGGCACGTGCGGATCGATGGTCTGAATGTACGCGAAGAAGCGTCCGTCCCGGTGCTCTTCGATCCAGTTCCCTGCCTTTTCGAAGACGTCCTTGGCCTCTGTGCTCTTGGCTTCGCGAATGTAGTTGCTGTAGTCGTCCCAGCCCTGGTCGAAGCCGAAGCGGTCTGACACGTAGCCGTTCGCAATGAAGCTGCCAGTCGCGAACCCTTCGCCTTGCAAGTGCTCGCTGAGGAGCTCCGCCGAGCTCGGTAGGGCAGCATCGCCCGTCTTCTGCTGGTGTGTCTGCGGGTGAAGGCCGGTGAGGATCGAAGCCACCGCTGGCTTGGTCCAGTTCTCAGGCGACTGCGCGAGCTCGAACACTGCGCCTTCGGAGGCGAGCTTGTCGATGGCCGGCGTCTTCACGCGAGTCTGCGGATTGAACGGTCGGAGCTTGTCGGCACGAAGCGTGTCGATGACCAGCACGACGACGTTCTTCGCGGGCTCGAGATCCCGTCGCGGACGCTCCGGCACGAAGATTCGCGGCGAGCTCCAGGCCAAGCGCCCGGCTCCCTCGCCCTTGGCGCGAAGATCGATCCGCACTAGCTCACCCGCGAATCGGCTCAAGTCCACCTTGTGGTCGGCCCAGGCACCGGACGCCGTACCCAAAATCATTTCGCTCGTGGGCTGCCCGTCTGCCGTCACCTCGATCGCGAAAGGCACATCCCCTTCGCCTTCGACGCCGACTCCAAAACCCAGGGAGCCGTCCGCCGGAACCGAAATATGGTACCGCAGCGTCGACGCACGCGACAATGCAATCGCCTGTCGCTCCTCATCGCCAAGACGAACCTTGGCGACCAGGCCTTCGTACGTCGGTGCGCGCGTGACCTTCGACGCCTCGGATTTCTTCTGGATCCAAATCGAATCGACAGCGACCGAAACGCCCTGACCATCGATGGGCGTCGTTCCTCCAAACGTCAGCAGAAAGTAGTTCTCGCCGGCTTGGACGCGCTCCTTGGGAAGCTCGACCTCGTATTCCGCAAACCCGTCGCCCTTGCCGAGATGAATCGACGGGAGCTGCTGGTTGTTGAGGTAGGGCGTGAGCGCATGCGTGCCGTGCGGCCGTAGCCGAATGCGCGCAACGAGCGGCTCAGGCCGGTCCGCATTGAAGTACACCCGGCCCCGCATGCCGGCGTGTGCGTAGCTGGTGTCGCCGTCGATGCCCTTGCCGACCCAGCCGCTGCGCCAGTCGCCTACCGTGTACTTGGCCTGAGCTGGCGTGCCGAAATCGAGGTACCAGCCGCCGTCGTCCACCTCTGCCAGATGGCGAATCGCGGTCAGATCCGCATGGGTCTCAAGCCCCGCGAATGGGTCCGCCTTGGACCCGCCACGGCTGCAAGCCGCCGTCACGCAAAGGGTCGCGAGTACCAGTAAAAAGAATCGCATCAGCCGCCTTCCTCCCAACCTGCAGCGGACGTTTTCGCCCCTGATTTCCGCCTCGGGAACCTTGCTGCGGTTAGCACGCTGCCTCAGCGAGCGTCAACAAAGCCACCCGCTTGGGTGACGACATGCAAGGCGCGCGTCGCGCCCGGCTTCACGTAGTAGAAGCGGTCGGTTGATTTGGCACCCAGACGGTACCGCACTCTGTGTGTCCCCGGGTCGAGAACGAGCATCAGAGGAAGCGCTCCCCTGTCCACCCCATCGACTTCGACGAGCACATCGTCGGGGCCGCTCAACTCCAGCGCGCCCTGCCCCTCGGTAGCGTTCAGTGACAGGTCGACGCCCATGCGGACGGTTCCCGCAGATGCCAGCGAATCGAAGCCCTTCGCCGACGCCGAAACTGCGGCTGGCGGAACCTCGGGCGCGGGCCTCTCCGCGGTAACCCGAACCTCCACCGGATCGCTGAGCTCAATCGCTGGCCCTGTTCTCGGAAGCGAGTCAACCGGTACGCCAACGGGCAGCACTTGATTCCAAACGAGAAACGCCACTGTCGCGGCGAGCAAGACCCAAAACGCCAAGCCGAATAAGCGTGGCGCCGCTTGCAGTTCCACCCCGAACCCAGAGCCGCTCTCAGCACCGTGCTGAGTCACCCTAGTGCCTAGCCGCCAGATCGGATAGCTCCAGCTCGGGGCTCGATTGGCCGGCTCGCGATGCATGGCAACCGCGGACTGCACCCTCTTGTTCTGCCGTTCGATGAGATCGGACACGGACAGGGAGTCTTGCTCGATCTCCGGCTCGTTCAACTCCAGGGCTGACTCCGTCGAGGGCCCGGCTGCGGGGCTTTCAACTGAGAGCCCCTCCCGAACCGTCACGTCCCGAATCGCCCCTTGGCGCGCCAAAGTGATCAGCAAGGCATCGACGAGCGCGCGGGATCCCGCCCCGGACTCCCAAAGAACCTCAGGCGGCCCACCCGCGACCAGGGCGGCGACCAAGCGCTGCACCCGAACTGGGGAATGGCGCACATAGGTCCCAAGCACGTCCGGATCGAATTCGATCCGGCAACCGGGATGTGCGGCAATCGTATTGAGGAAGACCCCGAGTCGCCGGGTCGCCTCGATGAAGGCGTCGTCCAGGGACTCCGGCTCCGGATCCCCGTCGCGCGCAGGCTGCTCTGACGCGACGAAGCGACCCGAGCTCATTCCGACTAGCGCAGGCAAGGCCGACGCACCCCGGGTGACAGCACCGTCGATCGCCGTCCGGGACAAGCCGACGATGCGGCCCCCGCGAAGCTCCAAGTCGAATAAGCTCCAGGGATCTTGCAGCACGATGCTGGCGTTGGGTCGAAGGCGGCGCGCTGCCTGCAGCAGACGGGTCACGCCCAGCTCCTCGAGGTCGCCTCGCGCCTCTCGATCGCTCTTCAATTCGCCTTCGAGCCGCGTCAAAGGCTCGAGCACCCCCAAGACGCGATCCAAGACCTGGCGGGCTGGGACTTCTTTTCGCAGATATCCTTGCGCGTCCGCCTGGAGCTCGCGCATCCGGTGCAGAAAATCGTCGCGCCACGACAAAAGCACGACAGGGACTCCATCGAGTAAGGGATCGCGCCGAACCGCCGCACAAAGGGCAAGCCCGTCGAGACGGGGCATGACGATGTCCGCGAGGATCACATCCGGCAACTCCGCGTGAGCGAGCTCGAGGGCATCCACCCCGTCCCGCGCTTCGATGACCCTGGCGCCAGCTTCGCGAAGGACCCCGACGTAAAACCATCGCACTTCCGACTCATCGTCCGCCACCAGAACACGGCGCCCACGGAGGCTCGGTTCGTCGGTCGGAGACATGGCCGGGTGCGTGCCGGACTGCCCGGGCAATTGGGCGAGGGCTTCGTACCGCCAGGCCAGCACCCGCACGGCCCGGAGGGAGGCCGGGCCAAAGACCTCTCGCTCCAGCCTCGTGAGGGCTTCCGATACGGCAGCGTCCAGATGCACGAAACCCAGCTCAGCCGCCGATCGACGGAGCTCGTTCAGGTGCTCGGCCAGCGCCGCCCTGGCTGTTTCATCCTCGGGCGCGATACTCAACGCCTCCGTTAAGCACACTGTTTCCAAGCTCTTGGCCGCCAAAGCTTGGATGAAATTGGCGTTTCGGGACACCGATGCCGAATCGTCGGGAGCACTCCGCACTGGCGCAGTGTACGCATCCTTCCGATTTGTTCGAGCACCAAGTCGGTTGCCCGGACATAGCTGGCGACGTACTGACGAGCGTGGATTTCGTCGATGAAGTGTCGCTGGAGGTCGCCGCGGGCGACGGGGGCAATGGCGCCATCGCGTTTCGGCGCGAGAAGTTCGTTCCACTGGGCGGGCCCTCGGGAGGCGACGGCGGGCGCGGCGGGAGCGTGATTTTGGTCGCACACGATCGGCTCTCGACACTGCTCGATCTCCGCTTCCGCAGAATCGTGCGTGCCGAACGCGGCGAGGACGGCCGCGGCAAGGATCAGTTTGGCAAGGCCGGTAAGGACGTCCGGATCCAGGTCCCGGTCGGCACCCAGGTCTACGACGAGCAGAGCAAGGCCCTCCTTGCGGACCTCAGCGAATCCGGCGCGGAGCTCGTGCTTGCGAGGGGCGGCAGCGGCGGCCGGGGCAACATCAAGTTCGCTACGCCGCACGACCGCGCCCCGCGCCGGGCCAGTCCGGGCAGGCCTGGTGAGCGCAAGACGGTCCGGCTCGTCCTCAAGCTCCTTGCCGACGTCGGCATCGTAGGGTTCCCTAACGTCGGCAAGAGCACATTCATCGCTAGGGTCTCTCGCGCGCGGCCCAAGGTGGCCGATTACCCCTTCACCACTCTGGTACCGAACCTCGGCGTCGTTTCACTCGGTGTCGACCGCACGTTCGTGATCGCCGACATCCCGGGCATCATCGAAGGAGCCTCCGAGGGCGCGGGCCTCGGCCTTCGGTTTCTCAAGCACGTCGAGCGAACCCGCGTCCTTCTACACATGCTCAGCGTAGACCCGGCCCCTGAACGCGATCCAGTCGCTGATTTCGACGCGCTCATGTCGGAGCTCGGCCGATTCGAGGCGAGCTTGCTGGAGCGCCCGATGGTGGTAGCCGTCAGCAAATGCGATCTGCCCGAGGCCCGCGAAGCCTATGAAGATGTTCGACAAGCGCTCGAGCCGCGGGGCTTTCGGGTCTTCGCGATCAGCTCAGCAACCGGCAAAGGGGTCCATACCCTTCTCGAGTCGCTCGAGGCTATTCTGCGGCAGCCAGACGACGCTTGAGCTCGGCGCTGCCCCAGTCTGCAGCGTCGCGAACGACCGCCGAGGAATGACCCCGCCGCGCATCGTGGAGCACCCGCAGATGCTCCTTGCCACCGCAATTCCCTAATACCAGCGCGGCATTACGCGCCAAACCTTCGTACCGAGCGCGCTTTACCGGCGAGCCTTCAGCCCATGCCCGGTGCTCCTCTTCACTCATTTGAAGAAATTCGGCCAGCTCGATGCAGTCCCAACGCTCCCCGGGCTCGAAGGCGTCCAGCGATGCCTGGGTCGCACCCGAGGTCTGGTTGTAGGGACAGAGGTCCTGGCACTCATCGCAACCGAAGACCCAAGGTCCGATCGCCTGCCGGTATGCCAACGGGATCGGTCCCCGATGCTCGATGGTCAGGTATGAAATGCACTTGCGGGCGTCGAGGCTCCGAGGCCCGTTGAAGGCCCCAGTGGGACAGGCATCGAGACAAAGGGTGCAACTCCCGCAGCGACGCTCCATCGGAGCGTCGGGCCTGAGCGGCGCGGTCGTGACGACGCAGGCTAGGAAGGCATGCGATCCGATTCCCGGGACGATCAAGCAGCAGTTCTTGCCCACGAACCCGACGCCCGCGCGCTCCGCCCATGCGCGCTCGAAGACCGGCTTTGAATCGACCGCGACCCGGGCGCTGAAACCCGCTTCTTGAAGCAAGCGCGCCACCTTCCGGCTCTTCTTCGTGAGCACGTTGTGGTAGTCGCGCCCGAGCGCGTATTTGGCGACGCGCGCCGGCGGTGGCCCTTCGTACCCATTTCTTCGAAGGTAGGGCGCGGCCATCACGATGACGCTTTTCGCCTGGTCGAGCATCCGCGGATGGCGCGGGTCCTTCCGCACGGCCGCGGTCTCCGCCATCCAGGACATCTGCCCATGGTGCCCAGCCCCGAGCCAGGTATCGAGATGCTTCGCTTCCTCCGCTAGGAGGCCGGCCTCGGCGATGCCTACGCGCGCAAAGCCCAACGACTCCGCTTCCGCTTTGACGCGCACGGCCAGCTCGGCGGCCAGCTCGTCGTGGCTGTTTCGACTCATCCCAAGCCGGAGCCGGGCGGCGGAGGCGACACGGTGGGCGCTTCCTCTTCCTGCTCCTTGGGTTGCGCAGGCGGAGACTTCTTGGGCGGCCCCTTGGGCTCGTCTTGTTCGTTCGAATCCTCTTCGCGGGTGCGCCAAGTCGGCTTCGCGTCCCCCGGAACGACGGTGTCCCAGTCCGGCGCATCGGTGAGGCCATCCTGGCGCCCCTTTCCACCACGAGGATTCGGAAGAATGTAGGGCTCGGCGTTGAACGTTCCGCACTGCCGCTGATTTCGATAGAAGCCCCAGTGGAAGTAGACGCGACCGTCGCCGCTAAGGATCGATGAGGGCGCCGGGGGGTAAGGTTGCCCGCGGAGCACCGAATTGAACGCACCGAAGTCGAAAGGCAAGAGCCCACTCGACCGAACCACACCGACACGATGAACCGAGCCATCGCGGTTCAGCACGATTTCGAGCTTGGTCATCAGTGTGGGATCTTGGTACGGGCTACCACCGATCGGCAAGCTCCGAAGAAAGCCGTCGGCGAACTCTTGGTGGATACGCCGGTGCACCGCCGCGATGTACGTCGCGAACGGAGACGCCGCAGCATTGAGCGCCGTGGTTGCGCCGCGCTTCACGCCGGGCACGTAGTTCTCGATCGCCGCCCGAAATTCGTTCCAGGTCTTCTCACGTGCAATGCCGCGCTGCGACGACTTCCGCTCCGCAAGGTAGGCGCGGCGATCCTCATTGAGTTTCTCGGAGCCGACGGCCGCCTCGAACTGAGACCAGGCCATCTTGCCACCCGGGCCCTGCCCCTTGGCGCGTCCGCTGCCGCCCTGGGCCGCGTTACTCGGCCGTCGAATGCTAAACGTCCCGGCCGGATCGGTGATCGTCAGCGTTTCCTCCGCGGCCTGCGCCGCTCGGTCGCCTGCGTCCGTCGATCGCTTGCCATTCGGCGCCGAGCTACTCACGCGCTCCGCCTGGATCGGGTCGGCCTTGATGGCCTTGTCTGGGCGCTCGCGCCTGGCTTCCGCTTCCGTAACCTTGCGAGCATCACTCCCCTCCTTGTTGCGGAGCTCGGCGATGTCCTCTTCGCGTGCGTTACCCTGCTCTTCCAAGGTATCGGAAGGCTTCTGTTGGCGGCCTGGCGACGGTAGTTTGTCGTCGCGGATCATGTTGCGGACCTGGGCGACCGTTTGCTCTTCGACCCGGTTGTTCTCCTCCGCGATGAAATTCGGATTGTCCGGCTCGACGTTCGGATCGCTGCTATGCTGCTGCACCGCCTGTGGCGTGGTGAGCTCGGGCGGCGGACTCTTCTTCTGTTGCTGGACTTGCGGCTCTGCTTGGGCCTCGAGCGCCTTCGCCAGGCGCTCCCGCTTCGCCTTCTCGCGGTCGCGAGCCGCCTTCTTCTTGGGTCGCTGGGACTTTTCGTCGCCGGGTACCTCGAAGTCGACCTCGACCGGCTCAAAGGTCTTGTTCTTCTTCGCCTCTTCTTCGTGCAGGCGGATGCGGTCGGCCAGCCCGCCGAGCATGTCATACAACGGAAGGTGCACCGACAGCGATGCGAACAACGCAAGCGCGAAGGCAATGGCGACTGGTTCTCTGTAACGTCGACGCACGAAAGCTCTCGGGGGGATTAATGCACGTCCCCCTGTAGGGTTACATTGCCCCCCCTTGCGAGCAAAGAGTCGACGAAGGGTTAACGGCCGCGGGCGCTGGGGACGCGGGCCGCCCCGCCAAAACCGCCAGAAGATGGCCTACTGAAGCCCCCGCCTCTGCCCATGCTCGGACGCGAGCCCCCGAAGCTCGGACGCGAACCACCCATGCTGGGGCGTGAACCACCCACGCTGGAACGCGGAACCCCGGAGCTGGGGCGGCTGATACCGGCCCCTCGCGACGAGCCGGAGCTCGGCCGCCGCACGCTCTGGGCTCGGCTCGGGCTGGCGCTTGGGACACGGCTCACACCGCTGCCCGATCGCGATACGCCAGCGCTCGGACTCCGCACCACGCCGCCGGGTGATGGACGGTTCGAAGGGATCTTGATCGAGGACCTGGGAGCGGTCGACGATGGCGGACGATTGATTCTGGTGGTGCGCGACGTGTTTACCCGGGGCTGGCTCACGACGGTATTGCCCGCTCGGGATCGCGGAGCGGAGCTCGTGAGCGTCGGTCTGCCGCCCGTGCGACCGACGGCGCTCGTACGAACCGTAGAGGCTGGAGGCCGATGAACGACCATGGGCCGCGCGGGATTCGTGCGGGCGCGATTGACCGAGTCAACGCGAGTCGCGCTCGGGTTCGCACGGGTCACGGTCCCGGTTCGCGTGCTCGGCATTCGCGTCACGGTTCCGGTACGAGTCGGGGTCGTACCCACTCGGCCGACTGCGCCTGTGCGTCCGTACGCCGTCGGAGGCCGACGATCGACTGTGGCTGCACGGCGGGGCCCGGAGCCAGGAGCGGTACGGCCCACGACACCGCGGCTGGGTCGCGCGGCTGGAGGCCTAGGGTGAACGCTCGTCGGTCGTCGCGCCACGCTCCTGTGCACCGGGACGGGATGGCGCCCCCGGTAGTGGGAGTGGAAGTACGGCGGATACCATTGCCAAGGGCGACTATACCCGAAGCCCACATAGACGCCGCAAGGTCGATAGTAGCCAGGCACAAACCACCAGACGCTCGAGTAGAAATCCCAGCGCGGCTGAACGAACACGTAGTTCACACGCTCCACGACGCAGTGCCCGTCCACCCAGACGTACTCACCGTTGCTATATGCCCAGTACCCGTCGACCCAGATCGCCCCCGGACATCGGACCTCGGGTTGCACGACGACGACCGTTTGCGGGGCGGGCGGCGCGTGCTCCGTCGCTGCAACCGGTTCAGGCTCTTGAACGACGATCACCGTCTCGCCACCGACCTGCTCCGTCGTGCCCTCCTCGGCTTCGATCACCACGTAGGTCGTCGCGTCGGGCGCCGCGCTGGGCTGACCTTCGCGTTGGTAGCCGTCATGCGAGACTTCGAACCCATAGCCCGTCGACCCGCCATAACCGTCGGCTCCGTCGTAGTCGGCCGCCGCTGGAACAGTCACAGTCACCACCGCAGCGAATGCGAAAAGCGCTGTAATCCGAAACAAAAAATCCATGGGCCCTCCTTTATCTGTATGTCCGTCTGGGCCTGGCGTCACCCCCCCCTTGCAGAGCAGGCGCGGCCCGCTCGACAGAGTGCCTAGAAAGTGCTTGGGTTTCGGCCATTCTGATGAACTCACAACAGATAGACGCAGCAACCGCCCAGCTTCTTCAACAGTACGGATTTGAGGATATCCCGTTCGAATCGCTGAAAGAGCGAATGCTCCGAGGCGAGCTTGGAGCCGCCCAGAACCGCATCACCGGCACCGTGGAACCGCCAGAAGAAGGCGACCTCCGGGCCCTGCCTCCGCTCGGCGGTGACCTTCGCAAAGCGCTGACCGAGCGAGGTCAGGAAGCGATGCGGCGGGGTGAAGTCGCAGCGGTTGTTCTGGCGGGCGGGATGGCGACTCGCTTTGGTGGGGTCGTCAAAGCGGCGGTCGAGGTACTCGATGGCAAGTCGTTCCTCGAGCTCAAGCTCCAAGACATCGCCGCCGTGGCGAAGCGAGCTGACGCTCGGATCCCGGTCTACCTCATGTCGAGCTTCGCTACCGATGCAGCGATTCGAAAGATGGCCGAGCCGCTCAGCACCGAGCGCGTTCCGATCAAGACCTTCGGACAGTTCATTTCTCTTCGTGCCACGCCTAGTGGCGAGCTCTTTCGAGACGGCTCGGGCGCACTCTCGCCACACGCCCCCGGACACGGAGACCTCACCTTCGCGCTTCGCCGCTCGGGCATCCTCAAGGGGTTCCGCGACGCGGGCGGCCGCGTGCTCATGATGTCGAACGTCGACAATCTGACCGCAACGCTGGACCCGGCGATCATCGGCGCTCACTTGGAGTCCGGCGCGGCACTGACGGCCGAGATGGCGCCCAAAGAGCCAGGCGACAAAGGCGGGGCTCCTGCCCGCGTCAACGGCCGGCCTCAGATCGTGGAGGCATTTCGCTTTCCGGAGGACTTCGACCAGGAGCGCATCCCGGTCTTCAACACGAACACCTTTGTCCTCGACGCAGCCGCCATCGACGCGGAGTTCCCCTTGACCTGGTTCGCGGTCAATAAGACGGTGGACGGCAAGCCGGCTGTCCAGTTCGAGCGCCTCGTCGGCGAGCTAACCTCTTTCCTCGATTCCGCGTTCCTGCGCGTCGAACGGCACGGCCCCGATGCGCGCTTTCAGCCGATCAAGACTCCAGAGGACATGGACAAGGAGCGCCCCGACATCGTCAAGGCGCTCAAAGCGCGAGGCAGCCTCTAATCCGCGTCCTCGGCAGCGTTCCCTCGCCCGGTTCTGCGTGGTGAGCCGTGAAATGCGAGCTGCCCGCATGCTGCGGCGACGTCGTCTCCGCGCGTCTTGCGAATGAAGACAGAAAGCCCCCGCCGCGTGAGCTGCTCTTGGAAGCGCGTGACGTGACTGCTGTCGGGCGCGCGTAGATCCGAGGCGCTGATCGGGTTCATGGGGATCAGGTTGACCTTGACCGGGATGCCACGGAGCAGCTCGACCAGGCCGTTCGCGTCGCGGAGCGAGTCGTTCACACCTTCGATTAGCGTGTACTCGATGGTGATCCGCTGGCGCTTCGAAAGCGGGTAGCGTCGCAGCGCATCGGTGAGCTCGCCGAGCCCGTGCTTGCGGTTCACGGGCATGATCTTGCTTCGCTCCTCGTCACGCACCGCGTGCAAGGAGATTGCAAGCTGCACCTGACCGTCGAAGTCCTTGCCGAGTCGATCGATTTGCTTGACCAGGCCGCTGGTGGACACCGTCACCCGACGCTTGGACAGGTCGAGTCCGTCGGGGTGGGTCAGCAACACAAGCGACCGGGCGACCGCGTCGTAGTTGTGCAGCGGCTCGCCCATCCCCATGAAGACCACATTGCGGATGCGCTGCTCCGGCCCGAGCTCGCGCCGGCCGAGCAAGACCTGCGCTACGATCTCCCCGTCTGTCATTTGACGCTTCAGGCCCGCTAGACCGGATGCACAGAAAACGCATCCCATCGCGCAACCGACCTGGCTCGAAATGCACTGGGTCACTACCCGCTCGTCACCCAGTTGCGGGATGAGCACGGTCTCGACCTTTTCACCATCGGGCATGCCGACGAGAAGCTTCTTGGTTTGGTCCGCCGACTCGTGCGCCGAGACGATGTGGATAGGCCAGCCGAGGCCTTCCTCTTTCAAGCGCTCTCGAAGGCGCTTGGGAACATTGCTCATCTCGTCTGGGTCGAGGACGCCTTGGCGATGGATCCAGTCGAAGACCTGCTTACCCCGATACCGGGGCTCGCCCCAAGCTACGACGCAGTCTTCCCACTCGGCGGGCAGTCGAGCGATGGGATGCGAGGCGGGGGCCAATGAGTCCGATGGAAGCTTCACGACCCTTAGCGGTGGCAGAGTTTGAGGCTGGGAGCAAGCCCGTTGACAAGCTCCAAAGGCGACACATCGTGGCGATATGGAGCGACCAGGTAACGCCGCAGTTCTGTCATTCATCATCCCTGGGCTTGGCCAATTCTACAACGGCAAGTTCCTCCGGGGGCTCGTTTGGCTCATCATCACGCCCGGTCTGTGGATCGGCAGCGGCGGCCTTCTCGGCTGGCTTTGCCATGTGCTCTCCTCGTACATGGCGTACCAGTGGGCGCAGGAGAACCCGCCCTTACTCGAAGAGTAGCGGACCTGCGGCTCGGTCGGCCGCGGGCTACTTCTTGAGAACTTCCTGGACGCGGTTCAAGAGCGCCCGGGAGTACATGCGGCCGACGAGTGACTCGCGTGCCGTGAACTGCACCTCTTCCCACTGGCGCTGGGCGCGAAAGAGATTGACCACCTTGAGACGCTTGGAGAGGGTGACGGCTGCCTCATCGTCGATCTTACGGCCTTCCACGCGGAAGGTTTCTTCCGTCTCGCCGGAAACCTCTTCGAGGTAGTCTCGAGCCTCCTGGGGAAGCGCGGCGAGATGGTCCTTCTTGATGACGAAGGCGCCGGTGACGATGCCGCCTGCCTGCTTAGCCATGGTCTTGAGCTTGGTGTGCCATTGAAATGCCAGCACGCCGACAGACGACGCGATCACCGTGTCGATGATGCCGGTCTGCAAACCGGAGTACACCTCGGGGAGATTCAGCAATACACCGTTCGCGCCAGCGGCCTTGATGAAGGCCCTCATGGTCGCCGAGTCGCGCCAAACCCAGGGCCGTACATTTCGCAGGTCAGACGGGCTGTAAATCTTGCTTGTGGAGAAGATTCGAGTCTTGCCGGCGTCACCCCAAGCGATGAGCTTGTACCCGGCCTTGTCGAATAGCGCTTCGAGCTGCGGAGCGAGGTCTTCTCTTACCGCGTCGAGCTCGGGATAGCTTCGGATGAGGCCCGGCGCCTCCATGACGAGCACCTGGCGAACCAGCGCGGACAGACCGGTCGAAGTGATCAAAGCTCCGTCGAGCTGCCCAACGCGCATCTTTCGAACGACGGTGATCTCGTCACCTGCGATGCCGCCGTAGTACATCTTCATGTTCACTTGCCCGTTGGTCCGCTTCTTCATCCCAATCTTGAGCTGATGGTACACGTCGCCGAGCGGCGATTGGCGCGGAGCTAGCGTGGCGATTCGCAGCTGGTGCGTCTCCTCCGCACGGGCTTCGGTGGTGAACGAGTCGCCACTAATCAGGAGGCCGACGACCAAGAGGAGAAAGATGCTGCGCATCGTGCATCTAAACACGGATGAAGGACCGACTACAAGACAGGAATGCCGGATCTCAACAGTCGCCTCAACTCAGCGGCGTAGGGGCAAATCCTCTACCTTGAGTGACTTGCAGTGGGGTAAGCGCTTGTCGTGCAGCACGAATGCATCGCTCCAATCCGTGAAGCGATCGAGCAAAGGCTGATTGCCCATCCTCATGACTTCCTTCCCCAGAACCGCGATCCGATCACGTTGCTCGCGAAAGAGCGATAGCCATAGGACCCATTGCTCCCGCGGAAAGACGTCGGCGATGTCTGCAAATTTCCCTCGACCGTTGTCGAGCCATTCATCGAGAAAGCGTACTCCGAAATCGGAATTGCGGATCATCATGAAGCCACAGTTGGGCGGACGGAGGGTGCGTGCAGAAACCACTCCGCGCAGGCTGAGCGGCAGTGGAATCCCGAACCTGCGCGAGCAGTCCTCCGATATGATGAAATCTTTCCCCGGGTGCGCCTGCACGAGCTCCGCGAGCTCTCTCTCCGGTCGATTGACGACCGTGTCGGCGTCGACGACTACCAGCCAGTCCGCAGTCATGTCGCGGATGTGGCGACGCATCCACTCGATTTTTGACCAAATCAGATGCATGTCTTCGAGCACCGTCTCTTGCCAGCAGACGAACTGATAGCCGTGACGATCGCAGTACGCCTGCCAATTGGCCTGCGTGGCCTTGGCGTAGTGGTCGATGTGGGGTGTCGCGAGCATCGCGACGTCGAATGAGGGAGTTTTCATGAGCACCTCTCCGGCAAACTGACTTGCCACCCTGCCGTCTCTAGACCGAAACGCCGAAATCCCGGAGCGCCTGGTTTAGCGTGACCTTCTTGTCGGTACTCGCTTTGCGCTGCCCGATGATCAAGGCGACGGGGATCTGATACTCGCCGGCCGGGAACTTCTTGGTTCGGGTGCCGGGAATGACGACGGAGCGAGGTGGAACGTAACCCTGCATTTCCACGGGCTCAGGGCCGGTGACGTCGATGATTTTGGTGCTCGAGGTGATCACGACGTTTGCGCCGAGCACAGCTTCTTCGCCGATCCGCGAGCCTTCGACGACGATGGCGCGCGAGCCCACAAACGCCCCGTCTTCGATGATCACCGGCGTTGCCCCAGGGGGCTCGAGAACGCCGCCGAGGCCGACACCGCCCGAGAGATGGACGCCCTTACCCACTTGCGCGCAGGAACCAACCGTCGCCCAAGTGTCGACCATCGAGCCGGCGCCGACGTAGGCACCGATGTTCACGTAGCCGGGCATGAGAATCGAACCCGGCTCCATGTGAGCGCCGTAGCGCACCGTGCCCGGAGGCACGACGCGGACGCCCTGCTGGTCTAAGTTTTTCTTGAGCGGAATCTTGTCGTGGTACTCGTAAGCACCGACTTCGACGCGCTCCATGCCGCGAATGCCGAAGTAGAGAAGGATCGCCTGCTTGGTCCAGGCGTGCACGGTCCACTCGCCGTCGTCGCCACGGCTTGCCACCCGGATCTTGCCCTTGTCGAGAAGCTCAATCGTCTCTTCGACGGCCGAGCGGTACTCCGCAACTTCGAGCTTGGAGCGGTCTTCGAACGCCTCCTCGATGAGCGGGCGCAGCTGGCTTTCGATGGAATCGCCCATCGCTTACTTGAGCAGGTACTCGGGAAAGAAGTACGCAACTTCGATTAGGCCGTTCTCGACGCTGTCCGAGCCGTGGCAAGCGTTCTCGCCTATGTCGGTGCCGTAGGCTTTGCGGATGGTGCCTTCGTCGGCTTCGGCCGGATTGGTAGAGCCCATCAGCGTGCGGTAGCGCGCCACGGCGTCGTCGGCCTCCAGCGCAGAGATCGGA
>Ga0316189_10001797_pt1:2500-21168 | contig 21168 bp, 25 predicted proteins | sample LowCovwburrow_MG_FD_204930 | JGI IMG/M metagenome (GOLD analysis project Ga0316189, IMG submission 204930) | Coastal sediment microbial communities from Maine, United States - Lowes Cove worm burrow | ecosystem: Environmental > Aquatic > Marine > Coastal > Sediment | place: USA... | reverse complement strand
ATTCAAAACCAGAATACTCGCTAAAATCACTGCTCTTACTTTGATCCAGTTCATCAATAAATTTGATTTTAATAGACCAATAAATAATTTGAAAGTTGCTATCATTTAATTAGCACAACGGGTTATCCATATATTTTATGCAATATACGAAACAGCTGTACGCGTTGGATTCGTCCTATTACAGATAAAATAAAAATTGATTTTAGGTGAATTGTCAGGCAGCTCCAGCTAGATCAACCACATACTTGAATTTTGGTACAGTTAGCCTGAATTGCTGATTGCGACAAAAGCGAACGGTTCGATACCACGCATCGGTCGGTGCCGCCACATCAATTCGCCCCCATCCTTTCTTGATCGCAAGCTCACGGATTTCTGATCTCAAGTCTAAATCTCCATGACGGGACCTAAACCTGGACACTGTATATATCTCATCCAAAACACCATACTTACCTCCACCATAGATTGCCGTGGACTCTGTGAGAGTCGCCAGTATTACAATTTCACTGGTAACAAAAGTCTTTACAAGCAAAACCATACCTGACCCGGTTTGCGTCAGTTGTTCAAGGAATTTTACGGACAAATTTTTCGCATGCTCGACATCCTCTCCGAGTTCTATATAGAGCTGTTCGACCAAGCAAAGGGCTTCATCAAAATCGGCATTCTCAAATTCTTTAACCTGGATGTGCATTACATTCACTTTAGATTTAGCAACCTTACCAAATTTGACTCACACCAATGCGGAATACGAATTTTCTAGATAGGTAGCTTTGATTATTAGACACCTTATTTGAAGGTAGCTATCTAATAAAATGGTTGTTGTCTCTAAAAAAATCGACCAATTATGGTTTTTTGGTTTCTTTTTGGTGAATAGTCACGTTTATCATTTACACATAAACCCTGTTCTTCCAATACATGAAACATTTCTTCTCACGAGTTTTTTCCCGAGAGAACCGAATACACTTATTACTTTGGGTAGGCTTCAGTTTTTTGGTAAATATTAATGCCTTCAAAGAATTCGGCCTTCAGCAGGGTCTTCTCAATGTACTTGGCACCTTCTTGTTCTTTTCCTGGCTAATATTTTCGCATTTGCATTGGGCTCTCCCTAATCTTCTTTCAAAGCCAAGAAATTATACCATCTATCTGGCTAAGCTATTGGTTGTACTCGTAATAAGTGTCGGGCTCAGTGCTATTTCCACCGTGTATTTGAGGGAGGTGGAAGATGAATTTAGAAGTACCCTCTATGATGAAACTTGGCGCTATATCTGGTGGGTCACAATTGAATCTGTAATGCTGGTTTTCATAAGCTCCGCCGTAAAATTTTCTGTAGATCTCTTTAAGCTACAGGCTCATCAAACAGAGATAGAGAAACAAAAACTTGAGGTGGAGTTGAAATATTTGAAGCTTCAAATCAATCCACATTTCCTTTTCAATACACTAAACAACTTGCTCCTCCTCACGAATAAAAAATCGCCAAAGGCTTCAGCTGTCGTAGAAAAGCTAGCATACATGATGCGGTATCTTCTGGAAAAAGACAAAAAAGATAGCGTCCCTCTTGGTGTTGAGATAGAATTCCTTAAATCCTACATAGATCTGGAAAAGATCAGGATTAAGGATGTTGATGTTTCGTTTGACATCGAGGGAGACGTTCAGGGCCAACAACTTCCTCCCGCCCTTTTAATGACTTTGATTGAAAACGCATTCAAGCATGGAGTCAAAAAATCTGACACCAATAATTATGTACATATAGAACTCCGCGCATTACCGAAGGAAGTCCATTTGAAAGTTGTAAATCCATATCACTCAAAAACAGCTGTGAAAGAATTTGAGGGCATCGGGTTAGAAAATCTGAGAAAAAGACTGAATTTGATCTATGCAGAAAACTATAAGCTGGAAGTAGGTAAAACGAGTGATGGCACTTTCGAGGCAAGTTTGAAATGTGCAACTTTATAACATAAATGAAGCTGGTTAATTGCATAATCGTTGATGATGAGCCGCTGGCTATTGAGCTGCTGGAAGACTACGTAAGCAGAGTACCACACCTTCAGCTCATCGGCACGTTTGATAATCCGATAGATGGAATTTCATTTGTGAATGAAAATGAAGTTGACCTCCTCTTTTTGGATATTGAAATGCCAGAGATAAATGGAATCAACGTCGTTGACGTACTGACTCGAAAACCACACATCATTTTCACCACAGCGTACTCCAACTACGGTGTAGAGAGTTATGAAAAAAACGCATTGGATTATCTTCTAAAACCCATCAATTTCGAGAGATTTCTAATTGCTGTCAACAAATTGAATCAGCCTTCCAGTAGTGAAATAAAATCGGAAAGAGATACGCTTTTTATCAAAAGTAATGGAGCTTTCGTCCAGCTCAAATACGAAGAGATAGGCTTCATTGAGTCCTTGAAGGACTACGTGATTTTTAATACTGAAAAGGATCGATTCATAGTCTACCACAGCCTCAAGAAACTGGAAGAGATAATGCCAGCAAGTTTTCAGCGAGTTCATTACTCCTACATGGCGAACCTAAATAATGTGGCAAAAATCAAAGATCAACACCTACATATCTTCGCAGCAAAAATTCCGATTAGTAAAAAACACAGAGACCATATTTACGACTTGGTCGGCAAAAAGATGATTTAGTCACTAAAAGCTTTCACACTCCATGCGCCGCTGAAAGACTTTACCCTTCATGATTGTACTGGTCATCTTCTTTTCCATCTCAGAAATCCCACCATTTTCTTTCACAATCTCGTCACCCGCACCAGAATGATGCGCCATTAGCAAAAGTGATGGGCTAAATAAAGCTTCGACTTGCTTTACATAATCCGTGTTATTCAATGGCCACTTGTTGGCTATTGCAATATCCACCTGTCGATATCGTTCGCTCATCTGATCAACCAACTCCTTATTTTGGATTCCGCCATTTAAATAGACCAAACCAATATCTTTCCCCTTCAGACCCAATCCGATGTTTTGAACACCAGCATGTTTGAATTGAAGTACATGACCTAAAAATCCATTTAGTTCAAATTTCTCTAACTCATCTGGATATGAGATCAAAATTCTCGATTTTAAGTCCTCCTCCAGTCCCGCCGAACGCAGAGATTGAAAACTTTCTGGAGTAACAATTGCCTTCGCTTTGCCGTTTGCTCGCAAGTGCTGAAGTATCCCCTTAGCATTGAAATGATCACCATGTACATGGCTAACAAAAATCAAACGGACGTCATCATATGGAACTTCAGCTCTTGCAATGGCATCATCAGAGCTTAAAATAGCGTCAATAAGAATATCGCCGTCTGGTAAATCAATGAAGAATCCTGCATTTTGAATCCAGCAAACCGTACGATCCTCTTGAGGAGTATCAGTCTTGTTTTCATGAGCCATCATCTCGATAGTTATGAGAAATAGAAAGGGAGCAATTAGACCTAAAGAAATGTTCTTCATCGATTACAGTAACGGCCTTTCTTAACCATTAATAATACCTTTGCTGTCAACCAACTCAAAATGTTGCAGGTGGCAAAGCTTCAAAATCGAGAGTTACTAGAAGGGTCGCAGGAACAGCCGAATTCAATTTCTCGTAGAAGCTATGGAAATTACAATTTAGTAGAGATGAAGACAAAAGATCACTGGAACTTATCCGACGAAGAATTTGAGTCTCAGTTCGAGACGTATAAATTGAAACCAGGAATGTTCTCACATGAAGCTCACATCAGGTTGGCCTACATTCATATTAATAAATATGGATCTGACAGAGCTGAGATTAATATGTGTGACCAAATCAAAGGGTTTGCTGAATCACTTGGAGATGTTCATAAATTCAATAAAACCGTGACAATCGCAGCTGTGAAAACGGTAAACCATTTTATGAAAAAGTCAACTTCAGGAGATTTTAGGGGGTTTCTTGCTGAGTTTCCAAGACTATTTACAGACTTCAAGGGACTGCTAGGGCAGCACTATGGATACAATGTATTTGCTGACAAACGAGCAAAAGAGCAATACCAGGAGCCCGACTTACTTCCTTTCTAAATGCCTACTTTCTTTCCAACACCTGACAGTTTCAGGAAATGGCTTACTGAAAACAATGACAATGAAACTGAACTGTGGGTTGGTTTTTACAAAAAGGCCACTAAAAAACCAAGTGTAACATGGCCGGAATCAGTTGATCAGGCACTTTGCTTTGGATGGATTGATGGGATTCGAAAGCGAATTGATGAGGAAGCATACATGATACGGTTTACTCCTAGGAGGTCCAACAGTCATTGGAGTACGGTAAACATCGCGAGGATGAAAGAATTGCGAAAAAATGGCTTGGTAATAGATGCTGGTATTTCGGCATGGGAGAAAAGAACTCCTGATCGGACAGCCAAGGCCTCACACGAACAAAACGAAGTTATTCTGAACCCAAAGTATGAATTACAAATACGCAAAGACAAACAAGCTGCGGAGTTCTTCTTCGAAAAACTTGCACCCTCCTATAGAAAGCAGACAGTATGGTGGGTGATGAGTGCTAAAAAAGAGGAGACACGATTAAGAAGACTGGAGGTTCTCATAAAGTCTTCAAAGAATGGAGAATTTGTTCCTCCTCTGCGTTGGAATAAATAAAACAAAGGTACTGCTGCACTGATGTTACCAAGTGGTGCTCTTTGCCTTTAAAACAGCTTTCATCACGTCCTTTTGACTAATCTGACCAATCAACTTACCGTCTTGAATAACAGGAAACCGTCTCAACCTTTTTTCGAGAAACATCTTGGCAGCTTCAAATATGTTGAGGTCAGGATCGACGGTCACAACATTTTTGGCCATGTGTTCTTTTACGTGACCAGAAAAAATGGGCATGTTGTCGTATTTACCCTTCACTACTTCCTTCAAACAATCACCTTCTGAGATTACTCCTACCAGTTCATTTTTATCGTTGACAACTGGTCCGCCAGAAATCTTATTTTTCATTAAAGCATCCACTACAACATGCATAGGCTGCTCTGGTTTGAATGTTATCAGCTTTCTAGCCATGTAATCCGAAACGGAAACCGATTGAGTGACTTCTACTTTTGGAGCTTCTGCTCCACGATAACTCATTACCATATTATGCTGGATTTTAGTGTTTTTGAACATAGAATATACTCAAAAATAGCGGAATAGCAAAATTTAATTGGGAGCTGATTAACCTGTATGATCAGAAACAATCACCCATTCTCCGTCAATTTTTCGAAAAATAAGAGTAAAATATCCGTTCGGATTACCAACCTTTCGTTCAATGCTAAATCTTCCAACGACAAACCAGAATTCATCGCTTAAGGGTTCAACACTATTGATATCAAAGGTGAGTTTGCCCATGGCATCACGGTCAGGGTACCTCCTTTTGTAGTTTTCCAATGTGGTTGTCCACCCATATGTCAGCCCGGAACTTCCGACAAAAAGCAATCTATCAGACATCCAGTAGCCGTCCATAAAGCACTCCAGATCTCCAGCATTCCAGCATTCAACCTGTGTCTCCAGCACAGATCTGATTTCCATCTCTTCCTGTGCCTGCGATTTTGTGAAAAAAAAGAATAGAAAAATGAAACTGAGCAGTTTCATTTCTTAAGGTATTTCTGAATTTTAGCTTTGAGAGCCTCTTTATCTGCTGTAATGTGTGGATCACTGTAGATTTTCAGCATCATTTCTCGTAGCACGTCCTCCTCATATCCGAGCTTACTAGCAATCTTTGCGCAATACTTGATTTCTTCCTTGTATAAGCGTCCGTCGATCTTCATTAGCTGTACGATATTATACATATAGTCGTACTTCGTGTCATCCGAGATGGATCCAGTTATTTCAATATTGGAAGGATCTTCGAAACACTCGCTAATCTCCACCGAAGACATTCCGTTTGCTTTTCCGACTTTCTTGATCAAATCGATTTCCTCTTGCACCACGACTCCATCAACCCTGGCAAGCTGTACCAGCATGTTGAGATGAGAGCGAGTTGTATTGGAAAAATTGTCTTCTATCACGATAGCTTTAGTGAATTAAATTTACCATCTTGGCAAACAAAGTTAAGTCGGACTTACCAAAACACAAATTCTTCGAAAAGAACGGTCAAATCAACAAAAATGAACTTTCTGGCGCATTTGTACTTGAGCGGTGAAAATGAAAAGGTGAAAGTCGGGAATTTCATAGGCGATTTTGTCAAGGGTAATCAACTCGAGGAATATCATCCCGATATTCAATTTGGAATTCGACTTCATCGTGAAATTGACAGCTTCACCGACTCCCATCCAGTAGTACTAGAGAGCAAGACCAGACTGCGACCAACTTTCGGACATTACTCTCCTGTAATCGTCGATGTCTACTACGATCATTTTCTAGCAAAGAATTGGAGCTATTTTTCCTCCGTAGAATTGGAGGCCTATACGACTCAATTTTACACCATGATTGCCAACTACTCGGATGTTGTGCCTCCCGCTGTAAATCACATGCTTCTGTATATGAAAGAAAAGAACTGGCTCTACAATTATCAGTTCATTGATGGCATTGACCGGGCCCTTTCGGGTATGTCTAAAAGAACCAAATTCAATTCAAAAATGGAACTTGCCGCGGCTAGCTTGCAAGCACACTACGCAGATTTTGAGGAAGAATTCACTCGTTTTTTTCCAGATTTGCAAAAACACACTCAAAAAATTCTAGAATGAAAGAGCTCTTGATGGTTGGTTTCGGTGGATTCCTGGGAAGCGTGGCCAGATATGGAGTTCAGCTTGCTTCTATAAATTTGTTCAGCGGAAGGACATTCTGGGCAACTCTCTTGGTAAATCTTGCAGGATGTCTGCTCATAGGGCTGCTTGCTGGCGGATTCCTGAAATTAAGCCAAAATCAGCACCTGCTCCTAATAACGGGTCTGTGTGGAGGCTTCACTACATTTTCAACATTTGCCTTTGATGGATTAAAACTTCTCAAGACCGGACTTTATTCTCAATTTGCTATCTATTTTCTAGTATCCACGGTAGGTGGATTAATTCTTTGCGCTGCTGGTTTCGCGCTAAGTAATCGATGATCAAAAGCAGGTTTGAACGTCTACTTTGAACAGGTTTGCCTTCGATCCGTTGTTGGTTTTTTTCTTTTGATTGCAATCTTTAGCTTTAATTAATCGTTTTTAGATTCTATCGTGACTAACTATTACCATGTGCTAGGGCTAACCCAAAATGCCTCTGCTGAAGAAATTAAAGCAGCGTTTAAGAAGCAGGCGGTAAAGTACCATCCGGACAAACATCTCGGTAAGCCCCAGATGGAGGAAAAATTTAAGGAAATTAACCAGGCATATCAGGTTTTGTCCGATGAGTACGAAAAAACACGATACGATCTAAAACTTGAGTACAGAAAATTCTCAGAGACTCCTAAAGCAAACCCATATTCATACCCTGGAAGACCAAGACATAGTCGCCCTGTCTACACCCCTCCAAGGGTGGACTATAGGCAAAATACGATAGCAACGCTCTATGCCTTCGGTATCACATTTGGAATTGCCTTAATCGTGATGATCAGTTTCTGGATTAAAGGAGCTTATGATCAAATGCAACTAGAGAAATTGCTTGCCGAGAGAAGAGAAATCTATCAGCAAGCAAAGGTTTCATACAGTAGCGGAAATTATGAATCAGCGTTCACGCTTATGTCATCCTTGAATTTCTTCCGCTTTGGCGAAAATGACATGAAGCTATTCAAGGACAACATGGTACATGATATTGTCGCCGAGGGAAATTATTCCTTTAATCAGGGAGCGTATGATGACGCCATTGATCTTTATGAGATGGTTCGGCGCTTCGAACCTGAAAAACCTTTTTTTGCGCTAAAAGTGCAGCTTGCAGAAGCCTACAAAAAGGTGAATGACCCTACTAAAAGCATCAAAATTTATGAAGACCTAATGGTCAGAGAGTATCAAATCATAGCATCGATGGTCGAAATCGCAGAAATAAGAAGAGATTTTCTGCAGGATATTGAAGCCGCGCGTGATTATTATCTGGATGCGCACCAGAGGGCCGTCAAACAGTACAAAAGCTTCTATGGGGAGGGCTATCCGTTGGTCATAAACCAAAGATATGTTCCAGAATCTCACTACGACCTATATACAGGTCTTGCAGACATCTACCTCAGGCTCAACAATCCTGAGATGGCCATAAAGGCAGCCGATTGGAACAAGTACGTGTGGCCCGATAGTATCCACGCATATCTCATCAGTGCCAATGCCTACGTTACGATGGAAATGAATGACAAAGCCTGTGAAGAATTCGTTGGAGCCAGGAATAAAGGATGGGAGGGCATACCAGAAATTACGTGTAACTAGATGGTTGGATATTCAAAAAATCCTCTCTAGAAAAAACTAGGAATAAAAGAAGGATACAATTGCTTCTTGTTCAATTCGCCACATAACTATTTCGACTTACTTGAGGCCATACCTGCAGAATCTGAATTCCGAGAAGATTTGAATTCTTCGCCATATGACTTTGAGCATGTATTTGTGACGGAGATCTCAGCACTGAAGAAAAACTGGAAAGCCTGGAAAAATGCATTAAAAAAAGATGGCACACTCTGGGTTTCCTGGCCCAAAGGGGGATCCAAGATACCGACTGACTTGAATGGTAATATTGTGCGAGAGTTTGGTCTGGAAGGTGGATTGGTGGACGTGAAAGTCTGTGCGGTCGATGAAGATTGGTCCGGGCTGAAGTTTATGTACCGGAAAATAGATCGTTGATCTCATCGTCAGCAGTAAATTGGATTTTGCAGCGCTGATTTTCTAATAGCTGCATATCATCCACCATGATAAATTCTCCTTGCTCCTTTTGAATTTTTGCTGCTGCTTCCTTCTTCACTCGATTCCGCTTGATGGCATCAACAAAATGCCTCATCTCACGAATATCTTCGAGAATTAGCTCTGGCACCTTGGCAGGCTTCCCATCATCTCCTTTGGCGACCATTATGAAATAACTATTGTTGGTGTGCTTGACCTCATTCGTTTTAATATTTTCTGAGGTCACCTTAATTCCCACGACCAAAGAAGTATTACCCACATGGTGCACGGATGCATCCAAACTAACCAACTCACCAACTTCTACAGGCTGTAAAAAATCAACTCCATCTACAGAGACAGTGACACAATATGTCCCGGCATGCTTACTTGCACACGCATAAGCAACCTTATCCATCAAGGATAAAATCAAGCCTCCGTGAACTTTGCCACCAAAATTGGCAAACGAAGGAATCATAAGTTCTGTTAACTTGGTTTTAGAGAATTGGACGGTTCTGGGTTCCATTAGCCTACGATATCACCACTCTTCGGTCGACATTTTTTGAACTTCTTTTTCAAAATCATCCTCCAAAAAGGAGTACGTGTTACCACTAATTTACTCTTAACCTTGAGGTTATTCCAAAACTTTCCCAGCTGGCTAGCACTTCTAGTCGCATTTCGTGATTCCACCATGTACTCAAACCCCATTTTGTGCGTCGCTTCTACCGCACAGGGGTTACCGTACAGAATATTCTTCGCATGAGGTCTATAGATGACGCTGTACCGCTTCTTCTTCGTGCGATTGGCTCTGTTATTGGCGTCCTTCTTCATATCAAGATTTTCCGTAGGAATGAGATCTCGAATGTTGTCAGACTTTTGCCCAAAAACTCCGAAGGAAAGAATTATGCATGTTAAATAGACAATGATTCTAATCATGATATCCAAATTGGATAAATTGCGCGCTTAAATTTATTCACAATTGCGGTTTCTCATCTCATTCTTTTTACGGAAGATACCTAGAAAATACTTGCAGCTTTTCAGTCACGTAGCTCTCCGTATCATTTCAGTATTCTACATCGGCAACAAAGTCGAATGTCCTGTTTGCGAATCTAAGTTTAGGAAATTCCTTCCGTATGGCCGAAAATCCAGGAGCAACGCACTTTGTCCAAAATGTTTAACGCTGGAAAGACACCGTCTTATCTGGTTGTATCTGAAAAGGAAAACTGACTTTTTTACCGCTCCTCGTAAAATGCTTCACATTGCTCCCGAACTATGTTACATGGATCGTTTTGAGGCATTGGGAAACCTCGATTACATAACTGCCGACATTGAATCTCCTCTGGCCAAGGTCAAAATGGACATACACGACATTCCATTTGAGGAAAATACCTTCGACGTGATCTTTTGCAATCATGTCCTCGAACATGTTGACGATGACATGCAAGCCCTGTCGGAAATGAAGAGAGTTCTCAAGCCAGGTGGGTGGGCCATTCTTCAAGTTCCCTTCTTTTTCCCATTACCAAAAGTGACCTTAGAGGATCCAGCAATTACAAACCCAAAGGAGAGAGAGAAGGTTTTTGGTCAAGATGATCACGTACGATTATACGGTGAAGATTACGCAGAGCGACTAAGATCATCAGGTTTCGAAATCGTAGAAGAGCGACTAATGGACGAATTGGATGATAAAGAGAAGGAGCGATACGCACTGCCTGCGGGAGAAATCATCTACAAAGCGGTTAAGTCAACCTCTTAGGAGGTAGATCATTCCTTCTTTCAATAATCCCATGCCATAAGCAATCAGCTGCACAAACGAAGCAATAACGGCCAGAAATCCCACCGCCAAACTTTTTGTCCGTGCAATGGCATCAATAAGAAGTACCAAAGCATAGGTTCCGTAAACCATCAATCCAATCATTCCAAAGACCGGGATGATCAAATAGAGAATGAAAACCGCAAGCAAGCCTAGCAGGAAGGCGCTTGGGAAGAAATGCACTAGCTTCAATTCCCGCTTATAAAAACGGAAGACATTGATTCGAGCTGTTCCAAAGAAATGGAGTTGCTTGAAAAACTGTTTAAAATTGGTGCGCCGTTTATGATAGACAAAAGCCTCAGGTATTAACCCTGTCTTGAATCCATTCTCAATAATCCGAATGCTTAACTCAATGTCCTCGCCTTTCTTAGGTAGAATGTATCCTCCAGTCTTTTTAAAAACCTCCCTCTTGATGCCCATATTAAAGCTCCTGGGATGGAAAGCTCCCAGATGCTTCTTCCCACCTCTTATTCCGCCTGTCGTAAAGAATGACGTCATAGAGTAGCTGATAGCCTTTTGAATCAATGTGAAGTCGCTAGCTGCTTTATCCGGGCCTCCATAGGCATCTAGGTCATTTGTTGCTAAAAATTCATTTACCAGCTGAAAATAATCTGAAGGAATGATGCAGTCAGAATCAAAAACGATGAGCCATTCTCCTGACGCTTTTTCAAAACCAAAATTTCTACTAAACCCTTGTCCTGAATTTTCCTTAAAAAAGTACGTTACATTTAGTCTCGTCTTGTAGTTTTCAACCTGCGGCTTGCAGCTGAGCGTTGATCCATCCTCGATGATTAAGATTTCGAAGTCTTTGTATGTTTGAAGGGTGAGGCTTTCCAGTAGTTCATCGATTTCTTCAGGCCGATTGAACACAGGTACAATAACAGAATATTTTGCGTTAGCCACCTTGGTCTTTCTTGGTAGTATCTGAAATCAGGTATTCGTCCTTTTTTGAGCGCAATTGAATCATCATTTCAGCAAGGAAACCTGCCAGGAATAATTGAACACCAATAACAAGTGCAACAAGAGCTAAAAAGAAAAGAGGTTGATCAACAACATCTCTCCGTGGCAAGCTATTGAATTGACGATATAGCTTCTCTCCGATTACCCAAGCGGTAATAAAAAAGCCAGTTGAAAATGAAAGAAGTCCAATCGACCCAAAGAAATGCATGGGATTTTTCTTAAACCTTGACACAAATGTGACTGAGAGAAGATCTAAAAAGCCTGTCAAGAATCGTTTCATTCCATACTTAGTTGTGCCGTATTTCCGTGCTCTGTGTTCGACCACCTTCTCCCCGATCTGGCGATAACCACTCCACTTTGCAATTAAAGGAATGTAGCGGTGCATTTCGCCATACACATTGATGTTTTTTATCACTTCCTTTCGGTAGGCCTTTAAGCCACAATTGAAATCATGCAATGCAATTCCGGAGACTTTGCTCGTCACCCAATTAAAAAAAAGGGAGGGCACCGTTTTCCCAATCGGATCATGCCTCTCTTTCTTCCACCCAGATACGATATCAAAACCATCCTCATTGATCATTTTGACAAGACCTGGAATTTCATCAGGACTATCCTGCATGTCTGCATCCATTGTGATTACTACATTTCCAACTGAGCGGTCGAAGCCTGTTTGAAGTGCGGCTGACTTACCATTGTTACGGACAAATCTTAGACCAACCACACGGCTATCATTTATCGCAGCATCGCCAATTACCAACCAGGAGCTATCTGAACTTCCATCATCAACTAAGATAATTTCTGCTTCGATTTTATATTCATCTATAACGCGAAAAATCCATTCCAGAAGCTCTGGAATGGATTCCTCCTCATTGTAAACAGGGATTACTATTGAAAGGTCCTTGGTCAATTATCTAAGTTCTGGTGCCTGGTTCTTAGTGAAGATACTAACTAGCAGAGACACAATAAATCCAAAGAAAATCGCAAAAATGAAACCCATAACCGTCATGGCTACCGGTGTCATGAAAAATTCAGTGAAACCCATGGCCTGATCTATTTCAGCATCACTCATGCCATCCTCCTGCATTGAGATAATTTGATTTTCCTTGATAGCTTCAATGAATGAGGTACTGACAAAAGACACATAGATAAAAAAGAATACACTGCTAATCAATGATGAAAAAACCATAGCAAGAGTACCAATTCCGAGACCTTGTCCGTAACTCATATAGCCATCGCCCTCCGACTTAAACTCCTTGTGAGCCAGGAAGACAATAACTCCAAAAATGACATACCCTACCCAAGACAAAGCTTGATTACCAGCTTGACCTGTAACATCAATTATTATAAAAAATGCTATGGATATAAGACCATTAATAATACCCCATTTTTTAGCCACGCTCTTGGTAGTTGGAGCATCGTTCTCTTCAAATACTTCGTTTTCTTCCATGGTTAGGTTTGTTTAGGTTTTTTTCTTAAAATTATTGAAACTACTGGAGTTACGAAAAATCCAGCCAGCACCTTCTTCAACCCTGAGCTAACTACCAAATCATTCGATGTGATAGCATCAACATCCTTTACGCGCTGCATGTACTCCTCCTGAGAGATACCCTCCAAAAGAACAACTTTCTTACTCTCCAAAAAAGCCAAAGCTCCCTCGCGATAGTTTTCCATAATTGAAGGATCCATCTGAAAGATTAGTAGCAAACAGATGGTAAATATTACAGCAGCTGGCAAATAAACTACGAAAGCGATCGTCATTCCCTGCCAGAAGTGCAGAATACCTTCATTTTGATATGTTTTGAACTCCTTCTGAGCAAAATAGATAAACAGAAAATAGATCACGATATCAAACAAAAAATGTCTGATATCCAGAAGAGGATTGCTGCCAAATTTCACCGAAACCCAAAACAGGGCAACAAGAAACAAACCGCACAAAAACGAGTACTTTATACTTGATTTTATCATTAATCAAAGATTGAGATAGTTTGTCCATTCACGGTTCCTGTAACTTTCCCTGTTAGGTTTTCTTCCCAAAAGGGAGAATTGACAGACTTGGATACGTTCGTTTTTTTATCAAATCGCCACTCTAGTTTCGTATCGAAAATGGTGAGTTTTGCCTCAGCATCTTTCTTTATACATATCGCTTCAAGTCCTAGCACTCTCCTTGGTCCATTGGTGATCTTGTCGATCAAAACTTCAAGAGGAACTTCCTCAACCTTTAGTAGTGCAGGTAAGAAAGTCTGCAGCGAAATTGCACCAGTATCAGCTAGGTCAAATTCCAGTTTCTTGCTTTCAAGATCTTGAGGACGATGATCTGAACATATCGCATCGACAGTTCCATCTTTCACGCCCTTTAGTAGTGCGATCCTGTCTGACTCCGATCGAAAGGGTGGCAAAACTTTGAAGGTAGAATCAAAGTCCTGCAAGGCAGAGTCGGTAAAAAGCAAATGATGTACTGAAACATCACAAGTCACCTTTAGTTTCTTCTTCTTAGCCTTACGAATCAGATCCACCGACCCGGCCGAAGATATTTTAGAGAAATGGATTCTACCACCGCTGTATTCCAAAATACCTAAGTCTCTCGCAATAATTAATTCTTCTGATAAAGAAGGCTCCCCTTTCAGTCCAAGCCTCGTACTCAGGATTCCTTCATGCATCTGAGCACTTTCGGAGAGATGGGCATCTCTGGCGTTTTGAAAAATGGAGACATCCAATTGCGAGGTGTACTGGAGTGCCTTCAGCAAAAGTTTTGTATTCGAAATGGGTCTATCTCCCTCAGAGAAGGACTCAACACCTGAGCGATACAAATCAATCATTTCTGTCAAATTCACTCCATCACGGTTTTGACTTACAGCTCCCGAAACGTGTAAATCGACCTCAGGGAATTCCTTGTTTCTTATGTATTCAACATCGCTCTTCGTTAAGATCGATGGGTCTGTCATCGGGACTAAATTTACATCTGTAAAACCGCCACAGGATGCAGCTTTACTACCACTTCTTAAATCCTCTTTGAATTCGAAACCAGGATCACAAAAATTAGCATTTAAGTCGAACCAGCCTGGAGTTACAATTTTTCCAGTACAATCAATGACTTTTTTTGAAGTAGTCTTTCCAAAAGATTTCACGCGTCCATTTTCGATAAAAATGTCCTTCTTTTTGTTGTGATACGGTGAGTGGAGGTCAATTACAAGAGCGTTCTTTAGCAACAAACTCATTTGAGGTATCTATGAAACAGTGTTTCGAGCGTGATGAAAATCAGAGCCAAAATTAATGCATATTTCCATAAGCCATTATCATCTGCCAGATCAAGTAGGCCACTATTTTGCTGATTAGACATAGAAACTACAGTAACATGCAAGGAATTAACAAAGAAATCCTCAATCTCACCCAATGTAGGGCCAGCAAACAACGATTCATTTTTAGACAAGTTTAGCCCAAAGGACTTAACTGTATCTGTCCCTTGTAAAACATGATAGAGACCAGGCGGAAGTTCATTTGGAATTCGTACAAGCCCTGTCAAATTACCCACACTGAATTCAGGAATTACTTCTACACCTTCAGAAACAATCTTAGGTGGCCGATCTGCGGCCAGGTTTGGAATCTCAAGAAAGTCATTGGGATATGCAAACAAGGTATTATCTGATTCCAAGCTCTCCTCTGCCATGCGATACATGATAGGAAGAAAAATGGAATGATTAGGAAAATCTGTATACTCATCTCTTAAAGGCGAGCTTAGGAAATAGAGCGGCTGCTCGACCCTCTTTCCTAAGAAGGAGTCCCCGTTTCTCAATTGCAAAATTGACTCGTGCGTACCAGCTATTTGGTACCTGCTTCTAGCACTTGGGAATGATGCCGCAGCATCAATCTTCTTATACACTCCCTGAAGTAGTTCATTTCCATTGGGAACCTTAATTTCCAACAGCTCTGAGCCAATAGTTCTCTTCAAAGACATGCCAAGCTCAGTTTCATAGTTTGATTGATCTATTGAGTCGCTTGGTATAACGAAAAATGAGGATTCGCTCAAGTTCTGACTTATCAAACCAGGTGGCAACTGATAATAATCATTGACAACCACCAAATCAACTTTTCCAAGAAGCTCGTAATCAATCTCCCCTCTGGAAATACTCAACTGAAAAAGCTCACTATTTCCGAAGATACTTGATAGGTAGCGATTAGAAGATTGGCTTAGAATCAATATTGAAGGAGTCTTGCCTTTATTTATTGTTAGATGAAACTCATTATCATACTCAATTTCATCTCCACTAATCTGAACTTTGTAGTACGTTGTCGATGATTTTTGAGGTAGAGAGAACTCAATAGTTGGATCTCGCTCCAATCCTTGCACAACTGACGAGATCTGTCCGCCATGTTCATCAAGCAACTTAACCACTACACTCCCCTCCTTGAAACTGCTTGTATGACCGATTCGACAATTTAGCAATAGGTTAGAATAATCATCCAAGTCTCTAACCAACCAAACAGAATCTACAAATGCATTTTTAAGCAGAACATTCTCCTGATACACCAAATAGTACTTCTTTGTAGAATCTTGTCTAACATCCTCCAATTGTTCAAACGTGGCATCCTGAAAGTCAGAAATAAGATAAACATCACTTTGCGTGTCAATCCTCCCCAGGACATCTGAGATCGATCGACTAGCGTAGGCAATTCCAACATTACTCAAATGCTGCAGAATCTCAGTCTTTGTTCTCTCATTATTTGAAAAGGAAGAAAAATTATTTGTCAGCAAAAAACCAGAATTTGCCTTCTTGGATGATACCAGGTCCTCAATAAACGTCTTCTCATCTCCAATGCTGTTACCTACAGAGCTGCTGCTATTATCGAGATAGAACATGCCCATCGAGTTTACTTTGGATAGTTCGTTGGATCTAAAATCCACCATGGAAAGGATAAAAGCAGTGATAAGAAAAAGAAAAGCAAAAACCCTGGCACACAGTATTAAAAAGTGCTTTAACCGCGTCTTTGATTTCGTTTCTGTAGATACTTTCTTAATAAACTTCACATTCGTGAAGAGTAGTTTTTTCGCGCGACGAAAATTGAATAAATGAACAATTATCGGGACCGAAAGAAAAAGCAAAAACCAAAAGAAGTAGTTCATTTACGCTATTAGGTCATGTTTATAACGCTAACAAATATGCAGGGTTATAAATAAAAAAAGGGACACGATTTTCATAGTATCCCTTTATAATAAACTGGCAATGACGGGGGCGCCTAGCCTTACTCGTTGAGTAGGGCATTGCCTTAACTACTTCCAGAATACTACAAACAAAAAAAGGATGTTATTTTCATAACATCCTTTTATAATAAACTGGCAATGACTTACTCTCCCACCTGTTACGGCAGTACCATCAGCGCTGGAGGGCTTAACTTCTCTGTTCGGAATGGGAAGAGGTGGACCCCACCGCAATAATCACCATAAAGTCTGCTCGTCGAAGCTTCAGCAAAGACGAGACTTAATACTTTATATGCTTAAGCAGCATAACAATTTCATTTTGACAATAAAAAGAAAGACTCACTTAGAATTTGAACGAGTTTATCGAAACGCTTCAGAAAGTTTACGGGTAATTAGTACTACTCAGCTTTGACATTACTGCCTTTACACCTGTAGCCTATCTACGTCCTAATCTAGAACATCCCTTAAAAGAAACCTCATCTCGTAGTGGGTTTCGCACTTAGATGCTTTCAGTGCTTATCCCTTCCCGACGTAGCTACCCAGCAGTGCTCCTGGCGGAACAACTGGTACACCAGCGGTCAGTCCAACCCGGTCCTCTCGTACTAAGGTCAGATCTACTCAAGTTTCTTACGCCCACAACAGATAGGGACCGAACTGTCTCACGACGTTCTGAACCCAGCTCGCGTGCCACTTTAATGGGCGAACAGCCCAACCCTTGGGACCTTCTCCAGCCCCAGGATGTGACGAGCCGACATCGAGGTGCCAAACCTCCCCGTCGATATGAGCTCTTGGGGGAGATCAGCCTGTTATCCCCGGAGTACCTTTTATCCTTTGAGCGACGGCCCTTCCATACAGAACCGCCGGATCACTATATCCTACTTTCGTACCTGCTCGGCTTGTAGGCCTCACAGTCAAGCACCCTTTTGCTATTGCACTCTGCGCACGGTTACCAAGCGTGCTGAGGGTACCTTTGAAAGCCTCCGTTACTCTTTTGGAGGCGACCACCCCAGTCAAACTACCCACCACACAATGTTCCCGCCGAAGCGGGTTAGGCATCAGATAAATAAAGGCTGGTATTTCACCAACGACTCCACCATGCCTGACGACACAGCTTCAGAGTCTCCCAGCTATCCTACACATCATTTACCCAATACCAATGTGAAGCTATAGTAAAGGTTCACGGGGTCTTTCCGTCCCGTTGCGGGTATCCGGCATCTTCACCGGAACTACAATTTCACCGAGCTCATGGTTGAGACAGTACCCAGATCGTTGCACCATTCGTGCAGGTCGGAACTTACCCGACAAGGAATTTCGCTACCTTAGGACCGTTATAGTTACGGCCGCCGTTTACTGGGGCTTCAGTTCAATGCTTCTCCGAAGATAACATCCCCCCTTAACCTTCCAGCACCGGGCAGGTGTCAGGCCGTATACATCCTCTTTCAAGTTCGCACAGCCATGTGTTTTTGATAAACAGTCGCCTGGGTCTTTTCACTGCGTCCTACCGAAGTAGGAGCCCCTTCTCCCGAAGTTACAGGGCTATTTTGCCTAGTTCCTTAACCATGAATCACTCGAGCACCTCAGGATTCTCTCCTTGACTACCTGTGTCGGTTTACGGTACGGGCACCTTTATCCTAACCTTAGAGGTTTTTCTTGGAAGTCTGCTTAGGTACACTATCCACGCATCCGAAGATTTGTGGTACTATCAGGTTCAGCAAGGTCTGCGGATTTGCCTACAGTCCTTATACCTACACCCTTCAACGTACTATTCCGTCAGTACGCGGTACTTTCACTACTCCGTCACCCCATCGAAAATAAAGGTGGTACTGGAATATTAACCAGTTGTCCATCGACTACCCCTTTCGGGTTCGCCTTAGGTCCCGACTAACCCCCGGCTGATTAGCATTGCCGGGGAATCCTTAGTCTATCGGTGTGCGGGTTTCT
>Ga0316189_10001796_pt1 | contig 21179 bp, 21 predicted proteins | sample LowCovwburrow_MG_FD_204930 | JGI IMG/M metagenome (GOLD analysis project Ga0316189, IMG submission 204930) | Coastal sediment microbial communities from Maine, United States - Lowes Cove worm burrow | ecosystem: Environmental > Aquatic > Marine > Coastal > Sediment | place: USA: Maine... | reverse complement strand
CTCTCGGGCGCAATGCCGCCGATGCCGCCGATCTGAATTCCAATGGAGCCGAAGTTCGCAAACCCACACAGTGCGTAACTCGCGATCACGACTGTCCGGGGTGAGAGCTGAGCAACGCCTTCTGACAGCGCCTCATAGAGATGCAGATACGCGATGAACTCCGTGAGAACGATCTTCTCGCCGAGCAAGGTCGCCACTGTGGCGCACTCCGCCACTGGCACGCCGATCAGAAACGCGAACGGCCAGAAGATCCAGCCAAGGATTTGCTGCAAGGTCAGCGGGGCCAGGGCTGCGGCGCCTTCGAGGCCCATCCAGTGGTTGTAGAGTTGGAACGGCAAGCCCAGCAATGCGTTACCAAGGGCGATCAACGCAATGAACGCCAGTAACATGGCACCGACGTTCAGGGCTAGCTTCATCCCTTCGTATGCGCCACGCGCCGCTGCGTCGATCACGTTGGCGTCCGGACGCGCGATCTCTGCAACCACATCCGCCTCTGTGTCCGGCCTTTCGGTCTCGGGCCACATGACCTTGGCGATCACCAGTGCCGCCGGTGCGCTCATCACGCTCGCGGCAATGAGATGCCCGGCGATGTCCGGGAAGACGCCCTTGAGCAGACCGACGTAGGCAGCCAGCACCCCGCCTGCGACCGTCGCGAAGCCGCCAGTCATGACCGCAGTCAGCTCTGACATGCTCATCTTGCCGATGAACGGCGCAATCATCAGGGGCGCCTCCGTCTGACCGACGAAGGTGTTTGCCGCCACCGATAGCGTCTCGGGCCCGGAGGTCTTCATGGTGCGGCGCATGATCCAGGCAAAGACGCCCACTAGACGCTGCATGATGCCCAGGTGGTAGAGAATCGTCATCAGGGACGAAAAGAAGATGAGCGTCGGAAGCACGTTGATCGCGATCGTGAACTTCTCCGAAGCGAAATCGCCGAAGATGAACTCGGTACCCTGGGCCGTGAAGGCGAGCAGAGCGAGAACGATATCGTTCAGGACCGCAAAGAGCCGAAGCCCGATCTGCGTCTTCATCACCACGAGGCCGAAGGAAACCTGCAGGCCGATTCCCCAGGCTATCACCCGCCACGGCAGGCGGTCGCGATGCTTGGAGAGCATCCATGCAATCCCCACCATTGCGAAGAGGCCGAAAAACGAAATCAAACGCTGCCAAAACGGCACCGCAGCGACATCGCTGCTCAACATGGCGGCAAGGCTATGCATAGCGCCGGATACTAGCTGCTTTTCACTCGTAGGGAACGTCGAAGCGAGCCCGGTAGGTCGCGATCCGCGACTCGACGTCGTCCTCGGTCAAGCCGAAGTCCGCAAGGGAGTACTTGTGGCGGCCATACTTGTGCTGCTTGTTGACCCTTCGCGAAGCTTGCATCGCAGAGAGGGTGGCCGCACTGAGCTCGAGACCGGCAGCTTGGTAAATCCGCGCGACCTGAGGCACCGGGTCCTTGATCAGGTCGTAGTATGAAACGTCGATGAAGCCTCGATCGTTCACCCGTTCCCGAGTCGCCAGCGCTCGCAGTGCCATGTTCTCGATCTTGCCGAGCCAGTGCTCGGCGACCTGGTTCGGATCGACCTCGTCGCTGAAGATCATCTGTAGATGAGTGAGCATACTGAAGAGCGAGGGACTCGTCTTGAGCGGATCGCGATGGGTGTGGACTAGCGTCGCTTTGGGGAACACCTCGAGGAGCGGATCGAAGTACTCCTGATGGTGCGGGGTCTTGAGAACCCAGCGAACATTCGTGCCAACGCCGGGCCGCTGCCATTGCAGGTACTGCATCATTCGCTTGAGCGTCTGATAGGCCGGCACGTGATCCTGCTTCTCGAGCCAACGCGAGTACGTGGGCACGTTCATCATCGCCTCGGGCGTGGTCGTCAGAAACGCCTGCTCGAGGAGGATGACCTCCTCCTCCGGCGCATCGGGCTCGGCCGGGTGAATCGCGAAGAAGCCGGGCGACATGTACTTGAGTCCCTTGGCGGCCGCAGCAGCCTGTGCGAACCGCGGGTCCTTCTTCTGGCGGGATTTCCGCTTCGCGGGCGCGGGATTGATCGCCTCCCAAGATGCAAGCGAACGAATGCCTGGGTCTTGCGCGATCAAACGATGCAACATCGTCGTCCCGGTGCGCGCCAGTCCTGCGACGACGATGGGCGCCTCGACCGGAATGTCTGAAATCTCCGGGTGCCGCTTGATCGTGTCTTGGGCCACCAGCTTGTTGCTGAGGATACCCAAGATTCGACCGCGGATAATCATGTGACCGACCGGATTGAGCCGAGCCTCTCGATTGATCGAGTCTACCAAGATCTCGAGCGGCTCGAGAAAGCCCTGGTCGCCAAAGTCATCGAGCCCAACCTTACGGCGCGCGTCCGAAAGCACCCCCTGCACCGTGATCGCTTGTCCACCAATGCCGACTTTCGACAGCGCGCGCCCTATCCTATTCGCCACGGCAATCGCGGCCGGTCGATACGGCCGGTCGAAGCTGCTCGTGATCTCATCGGAAGACATCGAAGGCCTCAGAGCTCCGAAAGCTTCACCACCCGGGTCTGCGGCTCGGGATGGTCCGTCGCGCGCACCCAGCGCCAACACATCGTGCCCTCTTCATGACCGACGGTATCGATCCAATTGTCGAATCCCTTGTCCTGCGCTGCGACCACGACTTGCACAGAGCCATCGGGGCGATACTTCGCCGTGTGCTTGTTCACGTGCACCGGGTAGTAGCGGTAATCGAGCGACTCCATCCAGTAGTTGTTGAGCTGAAAGTTCCAATGCTCGCAGTCTGGCGGCGTTGCTTCGATCACCAGCGCTTCGTCCGGCGCCAGCTTCCAGTAGCTGTGGTAGTAGGCGATGTCGGGCACGCCGCCAGCCATGTTCGATACATTCTGATCGAATCGCGGCAGCTCGTTCGTGTGCTTCTTGAATCCTTCGGCCCAGCTCGCGAACAACATCGCCGCGCCGGCGACCAGCCCGGCCGACTGAATGAGCCCCTCTGCACAGCGCAGCGGGTCAAAGGGCGTTGGCATTCCGTCCCCACCGATCCGCTCGATGTGCAAGTCCGCGATCGTTTCGTTTTCGCGATCCAAGCGCGTCTGTCGAACTATCAGGGTGCCGGTGTCGTTCTCCATCGGAAGCCAGTTTCCGGATTTCTCGGCGGTGCTCAGGATGATCTCGAAGCTCCCGTCTGGCGCGAGCTCGAGGTTCGAAGCTTCGAGGTACCCGGTCGGAGGCATACCGCGACCCTGCCCGTAGTTTCCCTTCTGCGTGAAGAAGCCCAAGTAGTGAACGGTCCCGCGATTGCCCCAGATGCGATACTCGTGTTCTCCGCTGATCGCCGCGTTCTGGTAGTAGTTGTCGGGGTGGTCGGCGCCCATTTTTGCCGTCTCGTGCACCACGCGCTGAAGCACTGGCGCAAGTGGGTCGTTGTGTTCCACGAAAGTTTGTAGAGCCGCGCGCGTGATTCGGCTCAGGTATCGGAACCCCTCCATGCGATTCATCGCATCGCTTGGCGTGTTGGGGCCGAGCACTACGTTGCCCGCCATCTTGAGGGTGTCGCAGAACTGGTTCCACACCGTTCCGTCGAGGATTTCTCGTTCTGGTTTGCTCAGCTCATCGCTCATTGGGTTTCCTCAAAGCACGTCGTGTTTGCGCAGCAGCTCTTCGGTCTTGCTCCAAAGCAATGCACCCTTGTTCGGATCCATCGAGGCTTCGGACGAGTCCTTGACCCGCATCATGTGCATGTACTCGCCGGTCTTCTCACCCATCTCGCCCGAAGCGACGAGGTAGTCGACGGGGATCGACGCCTTTTCAGGGCTCTGGAAGAACAGGGTCATCACGGGCTTGAGAATCGGCTTGAGCCAGGCGGGCGCTTCACGGGCCATGTTGGAATTGACTGCGCCCGGACAAAGTGCGTGCACGCAAACGTCGGGATTCCCGCCGCCGCTGCCCGGATTGAGCCGCCTGGACAGCTCGTGAAAGAACGTCGTCAGGTGCAGCTTGCTCAGACCGTAGTATTTCACACCGTCGGCCACGCCGTAGTCGATCGGTTCGCCAAACTGGTCGAAGTCGATGGGAATCGAGCTCCGGTGGGTCTCCGAAGAGATGAAGATCACTCGAGGCGGATCCTCAGCGCGTGAGTTGTCACCATAGACCGCGTTGGGAATGACACCGTCACGGAGCAAGCGGCGAAGCACGACGAACTTGGCCAAGAAATTAACCGCGAACATCAGCTCGAGGCCGTGCCGGTTGGTGCGCGAGGTGACCGGGACGACGCCCGCATTGAACACCGCGACATCGAGCGTCACTTGGCGATCTCGGAGCTGGTCACACAATGACATCATCGAATCGAAATCGCTGAGGTCGACTTGAATCATCTCGACGCTGCCGCCGCCGCTCTCGGCCCGCACTTCCTCGCCTGCTTCCGGTATCCCACTTCGGCAGGCCATGATCACGTGTGCGCCGCGCTTCGCGAGCCGAATTGCAATGCCCTTGCCCAAGCCGCTGTTTGCACCCGTCACGAGACAGACGCGTCCGTCGAGTCGCACAGCGGCGGGCACCGGCTCGACTTTGGGCTCCTTGCTTCGCTGATCGAGCAAGCCACTCACAACGGCCCGAAAAGGGTTCTCGTGTGTCCTATCGACCATAGCCGCCGCACTCTAAAGAACTCCGCCCCACTGTCAACGTAGCCCTGTAATTTGCAGGTATTCGGCGACCACGGTCCCGAGGCCGACAAACATCGCGCGCGCCATCAGGGCATGCCCGATCGAAACCTCGTCGATCCCGCGCAAGCCCAGAAACGTTGGCAGGTTCTCGAGATCGAGGTCGTGCCCGGCATTGACGCCTAGCCCGTTGGCGATCGCGCGGTCTACCGCGACACGATACGTGTCGAGACTGCTCCGCAGAGCATCGCCTCCTTGCTCAAACGCTCGCGCGTACGGCTCGGTGTAGAGCTCGATTCGGTCCGCGCCCAGCGCAGCGGCCCAGTCGATCGCCGCTGGCTCCGGGCCGACGAAAACGCTGACTCGCACGCCCTTGTCGTGAAAGCGACGAATGATTTCGCAGAGCTTCTGCCGGGGTGTGTCGGCGGGCCAGCCGGCCTCGCTCGTGAGCTCGCCAGGCCGAACAGGAACCAGTGTGCACTGATCGGGCCGCACGCTCTCGACGAGCTCCACGAGCTGGGGCCGCGGATCACCTTCGATGTTGTACTCGACGCGGTCACGCTCGGGCGCGAGCGCTCGGGCGATCTCGTACACGTCGACAAGCCGAATGTGTCTCTCGTCGGCGCGCGGGTGAACCGTGATTCCCGGAGCACCGGCCTGCACGCAGACCCTCACCGCCTCCACCAGGCTGGGCACATCCCCGCCGCGGGAATTCCGAAGCGTAGCGACTTTGTTCAGATTAACGCTGAGTCGGACCATCGCCGGCATTCTTAGCTCTCGAGAAGGGCTCTGCCAGCATCGCCTGGCTTCCCCTCGGCACATGGGCTACACCAGAAGTGAAACATGTTCTATTACGCCTGGTGGAGCGGTTTCTGATTTAGCGTAATATCATGCTGATGAACGTAAGCGCCAAAGCCGTCGTCTTGGAGGTCCTCTCGGCCGGTGAGTCGATCTACCAGGGGTCGCTGCCCGTTCGCTCCCTGGTTCAGGCCGCCTCGGTCTTCGACGTCGCCGAGAACAGCGTTCGAGTGGCTATCGTCCGGCTGCGTGCCGAAGGTCTGCTCGAGTCGCCGAGTCGGGGTGAGTATCGACTCGGCCCAAGCGCGCAAGTGGTCAACGAAAAGATTCATGGCTGGCGGACGGTCTCCGCTCGGCTGGGCGACTGGGATGGTTCCTGGGCGACTGTCTTCACTGCAGACCTGTCGCGCACCGATCGCCCTGCCCTACGGCGCCGGAAGCGCGCACTTCGCTACCTCGGCTTCGAATGCCTGAAACCGGGCTTGTTCCTTCGGCCAAACAACCTGACGCCCGGCATCGACGGCCTTCGCAATGAGCTCGTGGCCCTGGGCCTCGACTCCAACGCTTCGGTGTTTCGCATGGAAGAGCTCAATCCCAGTCAGGAGGAGCGTGCGCGCGGACTCTGGGACAGCCCCAAATTGGAGCAGACCTACTCGAAGCTCCACGGAGATCTGACGGTCAGCATGAACCGCTTGGAAGAGCTGCCTCTAAACGACTCGGTTCGCGAAGCGTTCCTCCTGGGGCGCGAAGGCATTCGTCACGTGGTGCTCGACCCACTGCTCCCGGAGCCCCTCATCGATGCGCACAAACGCTCGACGATGGTCAACATCTTGCAGAGTTACTGCGACAAGGGGCTCAATCTCTGGGCTCGTTTCCTAGCGATCGATTAAACGAGCAATTCGAGTATGCTGGCGCTGATATGAAGTCGGCGGATTTTGCGTTTCAGACTGTGGATGGTGCAACGCTTCACGTGAGCGGCTGGGCTGTCCAGAACCCCAAGGCGATCGTGCAGATTCTGCATGGAATGGCGGAGTACGGGTCCCGGTACGCGCGTCTCGCACAGGCACTCGCGACGGCCGGGTACACCGTCTACGCACATGACCATCGTGGCCACGGCAAGAGCATTCCCGAGGATGGCTCTGCGGGCCACATGGCCGACAACGACAGTTGGAACCGCATCGTCGAAGACGCGCACGGCGTGAATCGAGAAATTGCAAAGCGTCACCGTGACCTGCCGATCATCATTCTCGGGCACTCGATGGGTTCGTTCGTGCTGCAGCAGCTGCTGTTCGAGCATCCCAACGACATGGTTGCCGCCGCTCTTTCCGGATCGAACGGAAAGCCGCCCCCTATCGCCGTGGCCGGGAAGCTGATTGCCCGGCTCGAACGGGCTCGTGTCGGAAAGCACAAGCCCAGTCCCGTTCTGCAGAAGCTCACTTTTGGCGAGTACAACAAGCCGTTCGAACCAGCGCGCACGGAGTTCGAATGGCTCTCGCGCGACCCTGATGAAGTCGACAAGTACGTTGCGGACCCACTGATGGGATTCGCCGTGTCGACGCAGACCTGGATCGACTTGCTGAGCGCGCTCGACCGCATCGCCAAGCCGAGCAACGTGGCCAAGGTTCCGAAAGACAAGCCCCTCTACCTCTTTGCAGGCGACCAGGACCCGGTCGGTGACAATGGCAAGGGCATGAAGAAACTCTACGATGCGTACAAGCGCGCGGCGATCTTCGACGTTCGGCTCAAGCTCTATCCCGACGCGCGACATGAAACGCTCAACGAAACGAATCGCCAAGAAGTGACCGACGACCTCATCGCCTGGTGCAACGAGATCGTGGCTGCTCGAGCTTAGGTCCTGGGCGAGCGGCTCGTGTAGAGCTCGCCGTCGACTTCGCCTCGAACCAAGGGTTTGGTTTCCGGCGTCACCCGACACCGCCAAAGTGCGCTGCGCGAGCCGATCGCTTCGGCACCCTCATACGAATTGAAGTCCGGAAAAACCGCCTCGACCAGGAAGCCGGCCTCACCGAGAACCCGCTGCTTTTGCAGGCCTCGTTCGCTAGCCCGGCGGCTCTGTCCGAAGCAAACGTAAAGCCTGCCATCGGGCTTGAGGATCTCAGCGGCGCGACTGACGAAGAGCCGAAAGCCCTCCAGGGCGTACGGCGGATCGGTGAACACTGCGCCATAGCGACCGCGCATCGCTTTCGGAGTCGCTTCCCGTAGGTCGTGGAGCAGGACCTCGTGTTCCCAACCGTGTTGCTCCGCATGCCGGGCTAGTATCTGAAGGATCTCCTCGTCTGTATCGAGCACGGTCACCTTGCGACCCGCACCCGCGAGCTGCACCGCAGCACTCGTCAAATCGTCGTCGCCCAGAAATACGAGCCCCCGCTGATGTTCACCCGCCTCGACCAGAAGCTCCGCGCGGCGAACGGCCGTCTCCGCGGTCACGTAAACCTGATCGAGCTCGCGCTTCGGCGCGCTGCGCTCGGCGGACATTTGTGCATACACCGCGCGCCAAGACGCCTCGCTGTTCCGGCCGGCTCCTCGGGCCACCAGCTCTCTGGCCAGCGCCGCTAGTCCGCGTTCCGAACAACGGACGCGTCCCTCGTCGTCTTCGAACCACTTGGCGTAGCGTTCGGTGACTTCACGCACGACCGACGAGGCTTCGCCGGCGGCGCGAACTACCTCATCCCGAGACAGCGAGCGACCGTCGCCAAGTGCTCTGAGGATGTGGAACGCTCCTTCATACACAGTGAGCGCTACTTGTCGCGAAACACGATCATGCCGTGCGTGAGGTCGTACGGGGACAGCGCCACCGTTACACGGTCGCCTAGGATCACGCGGATCCTGAACTTTCGCATCCGACCGCACAGCTGCGCGCGCACCGCAGCGCCGGATTCGGTCGTCACTTCGAACTGGCCGCCAGCGTAAACCTGACTCACCACACCATTGAGCTTGATATGGTCATCACGCTTGTCGTCCTGTTCGAAATTGCGCTCGAACTTCCTTTTCCTACCTCTTGGGCTACGTCTCGCCACTCAGTCTCCTTCTTCCATTCGCCGCAACCTAAGTCTTCTCAGAGCGGCTCGCCAGTTTGATTCGTATCCTTCTTGATACCTATGGCGTATTGCTTTTTGTAGCACCCCCGATGGAAAAGTCAGCCAGACCGCCTCATGGCCAACGCCAAGCATCCGGGCCGCAGCCAGCTGCTGGGAATTGACAGACCGCCGGCTTCTGTCCACATCCTGACCGAGCGATGCTCGATCTCCCACGACTCAAGCGCATCCGGCTCATGAAGCGCCCGATCGGCCAGGTGTTCTTCGGCCACACGGTACTCACGCCGAACTACAAGCTCCTGCCTGGTGTCGACATCCAGCTCGAGGGCATCGAGAAGATCCCGAACGAGCCCGTCATCTACGCGATGAACCACACAGACCGCTTCAACTACTTCCCCTTCATGTACAAGATGTGGAAGCTGAAGCAGCGCTACATCACCGTCTGGGTGAAGGGGAAGTATTACGAGAGCCCGATCGTGGGTACCTTCATGGAGCTCACCAGCAACCTTCCGACTACGTCGCGCGGGTACATCATCACCAAGGACTTCACGCTGACGATCGGCAGACGGCCGACTCAGGCTGAGTACGATACCCTGCGCGCACTCGTGAACAAAGACGCCGCTCCCGGCGAGGACTCGGGCACCGTCGACATCGCTGCGATTCCGCGGAAGCTCTTTGAAACCCCACGCAACATCCTCGGCTTGGAATTCGATCCGCGGGACTGCTCGTACTCCGAGAGCATCAATCGGGTGTTCACCGCGATGATGGCCGAGTTCGTACGGCTCAACGAACGCTCCTTTGAGCTTGGGCTCGATCTCCTCGTATTTCCGCAGGGCACGCGTTCGATCCGGCTTCCGAGCGGCCGAATCGGCATGATGGAGATCGCGCTCCGCTACAAGAAGCCGATCGTGCCCATCGGATGCAATGGCTGTGACCTGGTGTACACCGGCTCGGTGCCCATCGGAAAGGCCGGCACAATCGTGTACCGAATCGGCGATCCGATTCAGTACGAAGACCTCTCCGAGTTCCACATCGAGGAGGACTACGCGCCCTTCTCTGCGGAAGCGGAGCACCGGTATCGCGACAAGTTTCAAGGCGCGGTAGATCTCGTCATGAATCGTATCAATGATCTGCTCGATCCCGAGTATCAGTTCAGCGATGACTTGCAGAGCACCGGTGTTCGCGGAACATCACGCTTCATCTAGCGCCGCAGTTGTTCCAGTCATCGAATCGGGCTAGACCGGAACTCGTGAACGCGCTCGAAGCTTTGAAGGACGCGACGGATCCCAAGCCAGTCGTGGCGATCATCGGGGGAGCCGTAGCGGGGTCGGAAGCCGCAGCCGCTTGTGCCGCGAGAGGGGCAATTCCCGTCGTGTTCGAGCAGGGCGCGCGGCCATACGGAAAGATCGAAGACGGCCTGCCGCGCTGGCACGAGAAACTGCGCGACAAGGAGTACCTGAAGATCAACGCGAACCTGGGAAGCGACAGCGTGATCTTCGTCCCGAGGACGGAAATTGGGAGCGCGCTTCCTTGGGACGAGCTCTACCGCGAGCTTGGCTTCAGCGCGGTCGTGCTTGCAAACGGGGCATGGCGTGACCGCGCGCTGCCAGTCGAAGGAGCCGACGCCTACGAAGGCCGCGGGCTCGTTTACCAAAACGAATTCGTCTACTGGTTCAACCACTACGATGACGAGGGCTACAGCGGTCCGGTCTTCGAGATTCCCGATGACACCATCGTCGTCGGCGGTGGGCTCGCATCGATCGACGTGGTGAAGATCGTCAACCTCGAGCTCTATGCTCGCGCACTCCGAAAGCGCGGCATCCAGGTGGATGTCCTGGAGATGGAAATCAAGGGCATTCCGAAAACCCTCGAAGTCCATGGTCTCAGCGCCGAGGAGCTTGATGTAAAGGGGTGTACCCTCTACTACCGGCGCCGCAAAGAAGACATGCCGCTGGCCAGCGCGGACAACCCGACCCCCGAGCAGCTCGCCAAGTTGCAGGGTGCGCGCGTCAAGATCATGGACCGGGTCATCCGTAAGTACTTCGTTAAGTTCGAAGAGCTCTCGAAACCCATACAGACCATCGTCGAAGGCGACCGCTTGACGGGAATCCGATTTCAGAAGACCGAGGTCGTGGACGGCCGGGTGCGCGGCTTGAAAGGCACCGAGGTCGACGTGCGCGCCTCGATGGTCATCAGCTCGATCGGTAGCATTCCGAAACCCATCGAAGGCATCCCGACCAGAGGCGAGCTCTACCACTACGACAGCTGGGACACGGGTGAAGTCCATGGCCTTCCGGGGGTGTTCGGGCTGGGCAATGTGCTGACGGGCAAGGGGAACATCAGAGACAGCAGAGCCAACGCCATCGAGATCATCGAGAAGGTGGTGGCGGCATACTTGGGTGTCGGCGAAGCACCGGAACAAGCAGCCGGGAGCGTCTCGGCGGAAGCAGAGGCAGTGGCTGAACAGGCGGCGGCTGGTCGGCCGATGTCTGTTGACGCGATGAGGACATTGGCAAAGCGAATCGAACGCCGTCACGAAGAGATCGGATACGAGGACTTCAAGAGCTGGATTGACGCCCACGCCTGACAGGGGCGCCGACGCTGCCACTGGCGCTGACACTAGCGCCGGCACTGACGCTGACACTCGCACGGCGCCCGATCGCTTTACGGGGTGGCACTGCCCTTTGCCCTGACGTAAGGTCCGCCCCGTGCGACCGCGCTTCACGTCCCTCTGGATAGCCCTGGCCCTGTGCCTTATGGCCTCGTCGGCATCCGCTCAGGAGCGGCGCGTCGCGCTTCGGTTTCAAGGCGGAGTCGAGGTAGGCGTTCCAATCTTCTTCGACGTCGACCACGAGATCGTCAAACCGGGCGCGAGCTTCGCCGGTTGGGCAGGCTTCGATATCGGCTGGGTCGTGTTCGACTTCGCCTTCGGCCTGCAGTGGACCCCAATCGACACCAACAAGGTCCCAGGCGCGTTTTCCCGGACCGGCCTCGAACCCCTCGTACGCCTCTCCTTCTCACCGGGCGTGCGGTTTCAGATACCGATCTTCGATGCCGTTCTTCCTTATGTGACGGGCGCGTTCGACGCCAACCTCTGGAGCTTCGCGGCCCTTGGCGGCACCTGCGCTTGGTACTACTGCCGCAATGATAGCCGCGGGCAATTCGCTCCGGGGTTCAGCGGGAAAGCCGGAGTAGGGATTCACCTCAAGGGTTCGATGTACCTCGACGTGGGATTCCAGTACTCGATGAGCGGCAAAGGCAACTTCTTCGAGCGCCAACAGTGGTGGGCCGAGCCCTTCATCGGATTCATCTACCGAGGCGACTCCGATCGCTTTGGCGGAACCGGTTACTAGTCACCACCACCAGACGACGACTCCGACCGTGATCGCCGCGAGCGCCGCCGCTTGAAAGCGGTAGTCCCGGTACCAGGCCTCGCCGGCTTCGGGCGCAGCATCTTCGCGATGCCATAGCTGAGCCTCGACTTCAGCGGCCGGAGGCGCGGGCGTCAGTAAACTGACCGCGACGACCAGGACCAAGCCCAGCACGAACATCAGCACCGCCGCGTACAGATACTGCAAATCGAAAAGTGACAGTACCTCCACGGCGACCCAGCCCCCGAGACCCAGGGGTACTCCGACGAGCAGGCCCGCGAGTGCACCGGCGCTGTTGGCGCGGCGCCAGAACAATCCCAGTGAGAAGACCGCCACGACGGGTGGCGTTAGATAGGACAGAATCGACTGCAGGTACTGCCAGAGCGTCGGGAAGCGCGAGATCTGCGGCGTCCAGACCACCGCAAAGACCATGAAGACCAAGATCGCGCCGCGTCCCCAACGCGCGAGCTGTTGACTGTCCATCTCGGGGCGAGCGCCTTGCACGAAGTCCATCGTGAACAGGGTCGAAGCCGAATGAAGGATTGCCTCCAAACTCGACAGCATCGCCGCCGCGAGTACCGCCAGCATGAAACCGCGCAAGCCAATCGGCAGAAGGTCGAAGGCCAACATCGGGAACACCATGTCGGGGTTCTCGAGGTCGGGATAGAGCACGGTCGCGAAGACACCAGGCAGTATCAGAATGAAGAGGTTTGGAAGCTTGAGCAGCCCCGCAAACAGCGCACCCCAGCGTCCGTCGTTCAGCGTTTGAGCGCCGAGCGCTCGTTGGATGATGAATTGGTTGGTGCACCAGAAGTACACGCCCACGATGAACACGCCGGCGATCCCGGGCCAAGGCATGATCGGGTCATCGGCGGGCTGCATCAGATGCAACGCGCCGGGCTTCGAGGCCGCCACCACCGCATCCCAAGATGGCACCGCTTGCCAGGCGAGCACGGAAATCGCAATGCCGCCAGCGAGGATCAGGAGCGCCTGCACTGCATCATTGGCCACGACCGCGCCAAGTCCGCCAAATGTGATGTAGACGCCGGCCGCAACGGCAGCCACCGTGATCGTGATCCATATCGACACGGCCGGAAGCAAGGTCTTGAGGACCATCGCCCCGGCATAAAGCGAGCCGGGCGCATCGACCAGCATGCTGGTCAACAAGAGCATTGCGGAGAACGCAAGCCGCGATCCACGTCCGAAGCGCTGTTCGAGATACTGCGGGGCGGTGTAGATGCGAGCCCGCAAGAACACGGGAAGGAAGAAGATAGCAAACAAGATCAAGAGCAGCGCCGGCACCCACTCGTAGTGAAAGACGCTGATGCCGCTATGATATCCGGCGCCCGGCAAGCCGACGAAGCTGCTGCCTCCCATGTTGGCGACGTAGAAAGACAGACCGATGATAGGCCATCGCATGCGGTGACCAGCGAGAAAAAACCCTTCGGCGCCCTCCCCGCGCGTCCGCCTGGCAAAGAACCAACCGAACGCGACGCGCGTGAGCACTACGTAGCCGATCAGGATGGCCACATCCCACGCGCTTACCTCGAGCTGGGGCACTGCGCAGGCCCTTCCGTCAACCGGCGGCGGGCAAGAGCGCCCAGAGCACGGCGGCGCCGAAGGCGATGGCGAACAGGGAGTTGAAGCGCATCGCGGTTGGGGAGAGCCCGGTCCACCAGTCGACCAGGCGCTTGAACCGGTCGACGCCCATGAATGGCAGGACGACGGCGGCGACGAGAGCAATCACGCCGAGCACCTGAAGCAGGAGCGGTGCGCGCGAGGCCGGCGCGGCGAACCAGAGCGCGAGCCCGAAGACCAGTCGGATGGCTGCGGCGACCCAGAGACCGCCTTTGGAGCCAAAACGAGTCACGAAGTCGGCGAGGCGCGAGGGCACGAGAACGCCCCAGACGCCCATGAGTAGGCTAAACACGCCCAGCAAACCTGAAATCTCGATCGCAAACGGCATGTTAGGCGCGGTCCTCTTCCATCTCGGGGAGCATATCAGAAGCCGGCTCGTACATGGGAAGGGACCGCTCGATTTGGTCTGCGGCCCGGGCGACGGTGTGCATGCACACTTCGAGGTCAGCGAGATGAAGGTGATCGGCGAGGGCGGTTTGCCGAACCACGTATACGTCGCCGTCCAAACATAGAGAGCCGACGGCCAAGTTGAAACTCTGTTGAAGCGCCGCCTCAGGGTCCATGCGATCAGCGGGACAGCAGGCCGATGAGAAGTCAACCCATGAACGCCCCATGGCTTGATAGTGAGACACGATCACGGCCTGCAAACGATCCCCAGGGTATGCGAACACGACCTTGAACGCGTGCTCGTGCTCTTCGGCCAGCTTGTAGCTGGACCTCGCGTGATCTTTGATGTCAGTCCAGGTCGGCACGGGCCGGTTCTTGTACCACAGGAACTCCAAAAAAACGTCTCGAATCTAGAGTTGGAGCGCGTACACTTCCCGACATGTTCTCGCGCCTAACTTCGTCGTCGTGGCGATCTTCTGTGATGGCGGAGCTTCGTTTCGGTCCGAAAGCCTTGAAGGAGACAGTCCCCTGGTTGCTTCGCACGCAACTGCGACAGATCGACAGCCTCCTTCACGTGGCGATGAAGAACGCCCAGGACGCACCGCATGACCTGGCCTACGAAATGGAGAACGAACATCTGACCTGGTCTGAGCTCGTGAATGCGACCTCGCGGCTTGCGCATGTCCTGGCGACAGCGGGCGTGAAGCCGGGCGATGTAGTCGCCCTCCTCGCCGAGAATTCCCCTTTCTACATCGCATCGGTGCTCGGCATTTCGCGTATCGGTGCAACAGCCGCCTTGGTGAACACCAACCTGGGAGGCCGCCCACTCTCCCACGCGCTCGAGGTGTCAAACGCCAAGGTGGTTCTCGTGAGCCACACACTCGAGTCCGGGCTGCGCGAGTGCAAAGAGCTCTGTCAGTCGCTCAATCGAATTCTCGTGTTCGACGACAATCCTTACGCTGGTCTTCTTGCCGACACGCCTGCCACGGCCTACCCGCCAGCGCCGGTCAAGGCGGAAGACGACTTCGTCTATATCTACACCTCCGGAACGACGGGGCTTCCCAAGCCTTGCCGAGTCTCCCACGCCCGCGCCATTCTCGCTGGGGCAGGGTTCGGACCGCTCATGTACGACTTTCGCCCCGGCGATAAGCTCTACTGCGTGCTTCCGCTCTATCACGCGAACGGCCTCCTCCTCGGCGCGTCGGCCGCTATGCTCGCCCGGATCCCCATGGCCATGCGCCGCTCGTTTAGCGCCAGCGCGTTTTGGGACGACGTTCATCGATACAAGGCGACGGCGATTCTCTACATCGGCGAGCTCTGCCGCTACCTGGTCAACTCACCGCCGCATCCCAGGGAGCTCCCGAACTCGGTGCGCGTGGCCGTCGGCAACGGCCTTCGCCCCGACATCTGGCCGAGATTCAAGGCTCGGTTCGGTATCGACAACATCCGCGAATTTTACGGAGCTACCGAGGCCCCAGGGTTCATCGCCAACATCAGTGGGCGCGAAGGTTCGGTAGGCCGAGTCCCTCTCGGAGGGCTCGCGGGCTGGCTGCGGATCGTCCAATACGACGTCGACCTCGATCAGCACCTCCGCGACAAGAAGGGCTTCTGCATTCCGTGCGAAGACGAGGAGGTCGGCGAGCTCCTGATTCGTGTTTCAAAAATGGCGACAGGTGGGCTCGAATATCGCGGCTACACCGATGAATCCGCAACACAGAAGAAGCTGCTGAGCAATGTCTTCAAGAAAGGCGACCAGTACTTCCGCTCCGGCGACCTGCTTCGTCGTGACGAGGACGGCTTCTACTATTTCGTCGACCGCATCGGCGACACGTTTCGGTGGAAAGGAGAGAACGTGTCCACCGCCGAGGTGGCAGACGTCATTACGCACAACGACGGCATCGACGAAGCGACCGTGATCGGTGTGCCAGTTCCAAACATGGAAGGCCAAGCGGGTCTCGCGGCGGTTGTGCCCGCGGGCGAGTTCGATCCCGAGGGATTCTGGCGCGCGGTTTCAGATCTTCCACCTTATGCACAGCCGCGTTTCGTTCGAGTAATGACCGGGCTCGCGAAGACTGGGACCTTCAAGATCCAGAAGAACGATCTGCGGAAGCAGGGCGTCGACCCCGCATCGGTCGACGACCCGCTCTACGTTCGGACCAAGGCCGGCTACGAGCGCTTGACGGTGAAACGCTGGACCGAGATCAAAGAGGGGCGGCTGAAGCTCTGATGCCCAGGATGACCGCCGACGAGATCAAGGCCTTCATGCAGGAGGTCTTTCCGCAAGCTCGCATGCCGATCGAGGTCGAAGAGCTGCGCGATGGTTTCCTAAGACTTCGAGTTCCGGTGACCGAGCGATACCTGCGCCCAGGCGGAACGGTCTCGGGCCCTGCCCTCATGACGATCGCAGACACAGCAATGTACTACCTGGTACTCGGAATGATCGGCCCTGTGGCCCTCGCGCTGACCAGCAACTTGAACATGAACTTCCTTCGCGCGCCCAAGCTGGCGGACGTCATCGCCGAAGCCGAGATGCTCAAGCTCGGAAAGCGACTCGCGGTGGGGCAAGTCACGATCTACTCGGATGGAAGCGATGAACCGGTCGCACACGCCACAGTCACGTACTCGATTCCGCCCGACGCTAGTCGCTCCGCAGGGCCTTCTGAATGAGCGCGAGATCTTCGGGCGCATAGTCGAGTTGAAGGGCCGCCGCGTGCGCTTCATCGCTCATCTTGTTCCAAGTCTTCTGCACGATGGGGACCAGCTTCTCCTGATCGTGTTTTTGGGCGAAGTCATGGAAGTAGTACTCGAGAAACACGAGACAGATGACGTCTTCCATGAGCTGCACCTCGGGGTCGGTCTTCAGACCCCGCTTGCGGAGCAATGTCTTGACGCGTTCGATGGTGTCCCGCTCATAGCCAAGGTCTTCCATGACTGCGCCGGCGATGTCACCATGTCGTTTGTAGAGATCGGTGCGCCACTTGAGATAGCCCGCCCTGCCTTCCGGATAGCTGTCCCGTGGCAGTTCCCAACGGCGAATGTGTTGGGCGCGCGCAGCGAGCTGCACGGCCTCGGGGGCGCCGGGGGCGAACGCCCTGAGGCGCGCGGACATGCGTCGGCCGTACACCAGCTCTTTGGGGACGGGCTGGCCGTCCACCATCTCGCTGTTGGGGTCCTGGGCATTGGCCTCGTCGAAACGGCGAAGTGCATCGTCTAGGCGCGACATACTCCGAGTCTACCACGCCAGCGCTGACGCTCGCGCCGCGTGACAGCCCGCGCGATTGCCCTATAAGCTTGAGACGAATGTCCGCCTTTCGACGACGAAGCACTGGTCTGAGACGTGAACGCATGCAGGCGTCGCCGCGCTTCATCGACGGACTATTTCGGAACACCTCCGGCGTCGGCCCCAACCTCAAGAAGGGTTCGACCTTCCCCGTCATGCGGGAGTTCTTCTTCGGAGGCGGTCGTCGCGTGCCCGTCGCGCCGCTTCCTTCGGTGAGCCCGCTCGAGGCCTGGACGAAGCCCTCTGAAACAGGATTACGCGCGACCTGGCTTGGCCATTCGACGCTACTGCTCGAAATCGACGGCATCCGCGTACTCACCGATCCGGTCTGGAGTCGACGCGTCTCTCCGAGCCGTCTCGTCGGCCCCAAGCGCTTTCAACCGGTCCCGGTCCCGATCTCTCAACTCCCGCCGCTCGACGCGGTGATCATCTCGCACGACCACTACGATCATCTCGACTACCCGAGCATCGTCGAGCTGATTCGCCAAGACGTTCCCTTCTACACCTCGCTCGGCGTCGGAGCGCACCTCGAAGCCTGGGGCGTGCCCCCCGAGCGCATCCACGAGCTCGATTGGTGGGAGAGCGCCGAGCTTCCGAACGCAGACTTCCGGATAACCGCGGCGCCTTCTCAGCACTTCTCGGGACGCGCCGCAGCGGATCGCAACCGTACCCTCTGGTCGTCCTTTGCGCTGCGCGGCGCGCGACACGGGGCCTTCTTCAGCGGGGATACCGGCCTCACGGCAGAGTACGAAGAAATCGCCCGGCGTCTCGGCCCATTCGATCTCGTGATGCTCGAGGTCGGCGCCTTTCATCCGGCCTGGGGTCACATCCACCTCGGCCCCGACAACGCTCTGCAGGCCTTGAAGCTGCTCGGTGGAGGAAGCTTCCTGCCGGTGCACTGGGGCACATTCGACCTAGCGATTCATGACTGGGACCAGCCAGCCGAACGCTTGATCGAGCTCGCACCAAGCCTCGACACCCACTTGGTCATGCCGATGCTCGGGGCAGCCATCGAGCCGTCCCGCATAGACGGCGTCGAACCCTGGTGGCGGACGATCTCTGTGCTCGAGCGACGTGAGCCAGCTGAGCACGCAAAAGACGCCCCCGATCAGCTCATGCCAATCGGCGACCCGATCGATTGAAGAGCGGCCCCTGTCAGCCGCGCGCCTCGTCGGCAGCCTTACGTGCGGTCGCACAAACCGAGGCGACCGAGGAGCCTCCGAACACCATGTGAATGCCAGCAAGCGTGCCGACGGCCCAGATCCCCGAGACCGGAAACTGGCGCCAAATCATGATGCCGAGCGCGAGCGATACAACGCCGCTGAAAAGCGACCAGCCCCAGCCCTTGATCGGGCGAAGGCGAAACGCCCAAATGCTCTGAAAGACGCCATCGACGACGAAGTAGACAGCCAAGACCAGTGTCAGCGTTGCGAGCGCCATCCCAGGACGAGAAAGCATGTAGCCGCCAATCACGATCGAGAGCAGCCCCAACAAGAAGACGAGCAGTCCGTGGCCGAACGAGCCCATCTTGAACGCGAGAAACATCCTCGATAAGCCCGATGCGACAATGAGAACGCCGACCGCAATCGCAACCGAAATCCCAGCCACCAGTGGCGACAGCAGCGCCAAGATACCAGCGACGACGACGAGAACACCCACTGCCATCCCGACCCCAGCATGCCGCTTGATCGTGCCCAGCATCTCTTGATCTACTTGTTGAATTCCGTTTGCCATTCGTCGCCTCCGGGCCGCTTATAGGAAACCAGGGCGCGGCGGGCAACAGTCGATTTGTGGTACCGTGGCCGAACGGAGAGTGCCGCGGCTCCAATTTTCGCCCTTTTAGCGAGCGTCGTGCTCGCAACCGCCTCTAATCGCGAGCAGGGTCAGCGCGGCGGCGCACGCGAGCCGGCCCTCTATGGACGCAGCATTGATGACTGGCTGCGGTTCGCGTTGGACGCTTGCATGGAGCTAGAGACGACATGAAGGAGATGTGGGACGAGCGCTATAGTCGAGAGGAGTACGCCTACGGCGAAGAGCCGAACCTGTTCTTCAAGACATGCCTGGGCCAGATACCGCAGCCGGGGCGCCTTCTCCTTCCCGCCGAGGGCGAAGGCCGAAACGCAGTCTACGCTGCGCGCCAAGGCTGGAAAGTCGATGCGTTCGACATCAGTTCGGTGGGTCGCAACAAGGCGCTGCGGCTCGCTGCTCGCCACGGGGTGCATATCAACTACCAGGTCGCCGACTATGAAAGCGCGCGCATCGAGGGCGGAGCGTACGATGCCGTTGCGCTGATCTTCGCGCATGTCCACGAGAGCAAGCGAAGGTCCGTCCACCAACGACTCGCATCTGCCCTTGCTCCAGGCGGCAGGATGATCGTTGAGGCCTACAGCAAGGAGCAGCTGAGCTACGGCACAGGAGGCCCACCGGCCGAGGCGCTCTTGTACGCGCTCGACGACCTTCGAGAGGACTTCGCCAACCTGGAGATGCTTCAGCTCCAGAAGACCGAAGCTGAGATCCACGAAGGCCAATACCACCACGGCCTAGCCAGCGTCATTCGCCTGGTAGCGCTTGCGGGACGGCCCTAACGAACGCCTGAATCGCCCCTCCCTGGTCTCTCGGGCCGGTTTTCCTTGCATTCTCCCTACCATTTGGTAGGCATTTGACGACCAAACGGTAGGGACGATGGATGTGCGCGCTCAGATACTGACCCAAGCGACACGGCTGTTCGCCGAGCAGGGGTACGACGGGACTTCGGTGCAGGAGATCGCTGACGCCGTCGGAATTCGGAAGCCGAGCCTCCTCTATCACTTCAGGTCGAAAGACCAGCTTCGTGAGAACGTGCTCTCCGAGATGCTCGCGCACTGGAACTCGGTGCTGCCCGGTCTTCTCTTGAAGGCGTCCGCCGAAGAGCGTTTCGACGCCACGATGGAGGCGCTGAGCGAGTTCTTCATCGAGGACCCGGACCGCGCGCGTCTCTTTCTACGCGAGACTCTCGACCGCCCAGAGCAGATGCAAGCCATGCTCGAGGCATTCGTCCAACCATGGGTCGAGCTGCTCGGCGCTCAGCTCGAGCGCGCCAAGGAGCAAGGCCTGGTCCGCCCGGACGTCGACCCACAGGCGTACGCGGTCGAGGTGATCACGATGGCGGTGGCCGGCACTGCAGTGATCGACACGCTGCAAACAATTCTGCCGGATGATCCGGTCCGAGGAGGCACGCGAGCGCGTCACGCGCGTGAGCTGATCCGCGTTGCGCGATCGAGCCTCTATACAGAGAACGAAGGCGAGAACTAAACATGGCCAATTTCTTCAAAGACAACGACGACCTTCAGTACTACTTCGACAAGGGCGTGGACTGGGATTCGCTGGTGCGAGTCACCGAGCACGACTTCGCCGACGCAGCGGGTGAAGGGTTCAGTAGCACCGAAGAGGCGGTCGGTTTCTACCGAGACATCATCGAGATGTTCGGGCAGTTCACCGCGGAAGAGATCAAACCCTACGAAAAGGAAATCGACGAAAAAGGCGTCGAATTCGTCGATGGAGAGGTCGTGTTCCCCGAACGGATCGCCGGAATTTTCGAGCGAATCAACGAGCTGGACCTTCATGGGCTTCCGATTCCACGTGAGCTGGGCGGGATGAACGCCCCGATGATGCTGTACTTCATGAACAGCGAGCTGATGGCCCGCGCCGACGTTTCCGCGATGGCGCACCATGGCTTCCATGCTGGGCTCGCGATGGCGGCCATCGTCTTCTCGGCACTCGAAGGGAGCTCCGACATCGATCCGGTGACCGGCCGGATCAACGAAACTCGCTGGCGGAAGATGATCGAGGAGATTGTCGCAGGCGAAGCCTGGGGCTGCATGGACATTACCGAGCCCGACGCCGGGTCCGACATGGGAGCGCTGCGCGCCGTCGGCGAGCAAGACGAGAACGGCAACTGGTTCGTGACCGGCGAGAAGATCTTCATCACCTCGGGTCACGGAAAATATCACTTCGT
>Ga0316189_10001795_pt1 | contig 21186 bp, 17 predicted proteins | sample LowCovwburrow_MG_FD_204930 | JGI IMG/M metagenome (GOLD analysis project Ga0316189, IMG submission 204930) | Coastal sediment microbial communities from Maine, United States - Lowes Cove worm burrow | ecosystem: Environmental > Aquatic > Marine > Coastal > Sediment | place: USA: Maine... | reverse complement strand
GGCGTGTCCGACAGAGCAGGGCTCACTGCGCTGCCATCCGGCGAGCGCGTGTTGATGCACTACCTCCCGTCGCGCCGCAGGGTACGGTGGGCCCGCTCGGTCGCCCCGCCCGATGTCCCAGGCCGGCCCAGTCTCGTCTTGGTCACCCCCGGCCTCCCCAAGGTGACGCCGTTCCGACTCGCGGAAGGGGCGACGGCATTGGCGAAGACACGGGACTACGTCGAGCGATGGCTCGACGAGCCCGCCGACGCGCAGTAGCTGTCCGCAGCGCTAACCGACCGGCTTGGTGGTTGGCGTGTCTGTGCCGTCGCAACCCCAGCCGAAGTTGTCGAGGAACACGTACGAATCGAGGATGGAGTCCGACAGGTCGAACACGGCCAGGACCAACGTGATGTCCTCGCCCGGGGTGACGGGCGCGGTGCTCGACAGCCACTTGGTGCCCGCGTGCTGGCGCATGCAGGTGCCCGCGAGCTCAGGCAGGCTCCCGCCGTCGTCGCGGAAGTCCAAGAACCCGGCGTTGAGTGAGATCGGGTTGCCCTGGGTGTCGAACGAGATGTTCCCCGTCCAGCTCTCCGACTCGAGCCAGCCGATGTACATGTCGTTGAACACGTCGCCGAAGTAGAAGGGGTACTCGGTCGAGAAGAACGCGAAGTCGTACGACAGGGAGTTGTTGCTCGCGGGGACGGTCGCTTGGATGCGCACCTCCGTGTAGTCGTTGGCCGCGCCGCCTTGGTCGAACTGCGCCTGGATCGTGCTGCTGCAGTCTCCGGTGCCCAGCAGGCTGCCGTCGGTCGCACAGTCGCCCGCCACGTCCGTCGTCCGGATCGGCGCAGGCAGCATCGCGCCCTTGTCCCACTCGGCTCCCAGGTCGTCGTTGCAATGCAGCGGGCCGATGTCGGAGTCGAGCTGCGGGGTGGGCATGTCGAGGTCGGATACGAACCCCGAGCCCAAGACCGCGAACGAACTGCCCTCGCGTGGCGCCCATTCGTTTGTGTTTCCAAATCCCGTGCGCACGCCCATTGCCGCCAGGGTGCCGTCGACCGAGACCGTCACCTCGGAGTCTCCCGGGCAGTTGAGGCCCATCGCGTTGAAAAGATCGGTCGTGCCGTCGTCGCACGGCGTGTGCTCAGACTCGACGCATGTGTCGCAGGCCCCGCCTTCGGCACAGGGGATGCCGTCGCTGCCGCCTCCGGCGACGTCGAACTTCTCGCCGCCGTCATCGCCCGCATCGTCGGCACTGCCGCCACTGCCTCCGTCGTCGCCGATGCCCGTCGTCAGTGGAATGCCGCCGTCGAGCGCTGCGCCGTCATCCATCGCGTCTTCGCGGTCGCCGGCGCAGGCGCCCAAGCTCACAGACAGGCCCAATATGAGCATCGTGGTGGTGGCTGGGCGGCGGACGCAGCGGTTCATGTCAGCACGTTATCAGCAGGCCCTAGGGCCATCCCATGCGATCCCTCTCAGCGAACGCTGCAAGGGGCTGGATAGCGTTTGCTTTGTTCGGGTGCTGCGCTACCAAGCGCGCGCGAACGCTTTTGCTCCGTGGAGCGCAACTCCACAAGACGGGTCTTATCGGCGCCTGGAGTGCCGTGTGCTGCGGATGGCGCCTGTCCGCTGACCCGGGTTGCAGGCGGTGGTAGATCCTCGCTCGCGATGTCCGATAGCGCCCCGCCGATGACTGACGCCACCTCCAAAGCTCTGCCCTCGATCGTCGACCTTGGGCCACGATTTGCTGCGTTTGTCGAGCAACTCGAGCGCCCCGTCATCTTCTTCGACATCGAGGCGACGGGCATCGATCCGGTCTCGGACCGCATCGTCGAGATCTCGGTCGTCCGTGTTGGGCCGCCCCCCATGTGGGTCGAGGCGCCGCGCACCTGGCGGGTCAATCCCGGGACTCGGATCCCTGCCGAGGCCAGCGAGATTCACGGGATTTTCAATGACGACCTCGCCGAGGCACCACGCTTCGAGGCCATTGCCAAAGAGTTGGCGGCGCTGTTCGACGGAGCGGACCTCGCCGGGTTCTCGATCGGCCGCTTCGACGTCCGAATCTTGGCAGCGGAGTTTTTGCGGGTCGGCATCGATTTTGACCCCGCACGTCGCCGGGTCATCGACAGCCAAGTCATCTATCACATCCGCGAGCCTCGAAATCTGACCGCGGCGCTGTCGTACTACCGCGGGCGCGATCTCACCAACGCGCATGGCGCCGAGGCCGATACGATAGCGGCGCTCGAGGTCTTCGCCGGGCAGCTCGAGCGCTACGCCGATCTGCCGGCCGGCGTGGACGGCCTGCACGCCGCCTCGTCGGCCCACAACGACGCGTTCTGCGACAGTGCGCGTCGCTTCACCTGGCGGGACAACGAGCCGGTGTTCAACTTTGGTCGCATGCGCGGCAAGTCGCTGCGTTGGGTGGCCGCAGATCCCGACGAGCGCAAATACCTACGCTGGTTTCTCGATGGCACCTTCGACGAGGACGCCAAGGCGATCGTGCGCGAGGCGATGGTCGGGCAGATTCGGCGGCGTCAGCGGCCCGAAGCGGTGACCGGGTCGCGCTGAATGAACCGTAGCGACGGGTTGTCGAGCAGCACCGTCGTACCGGGCGGCACACTGCGCGTCAGCCAGACGTTGCCGCCGATCGTGCAGCCGTGGCCGATGCGGGTCTCGCCGCCGAGGATTGTGGCGCCCGCGTAGATCGTGACGTTGTCCTCCAGCGTCGGGTGGCGCTGGTCGGGACCGCGAGCGTCGCTCGGGCCAACCGACAGTGCGCCGAGGGTCACGCCCTGGTACAGCTTCACCGATTCGCCGATTCGGGTGGTCTCGCCGACGACGACACCCGTACCGTGATCGATGAAGAAGCGGTTGCCGATCGTGGCCCCGGGATGGATGTCGATCCCCGTTCGGCCGTGGATAAGCTCGCTCATCATCCGCGGCAGCAACGGGATATCCAGCAGGTAGAGCTGGTGGGCGATGCGATGCACGGCGATCGCGAGGATCCCCGGGTAGCTCATGATGACCTCGGACGGGCTGCGTGCGGCCGGGTCTCCCGCTAGCGCGGCCTGTACATCCGTGTCGAGGACTGCCCGGATCGACGGGATCCGCGCGATGATCTCGATCGCGAGGGCGTGTGCGTCTTTGTTGACCTGAGGGTCCGAGCACGGGACATCGTCGGCGCCGCGTTGTTGGTCGCACATTGCCCGACCAATCCCACGCTCGAGTCCACGGAGCACTCGGGCGCAGCGCTCACCGACGAGCCATCGCGCCGTGAGTTCATCCAACTGCTCGTTGGTGAAGTAGCCGGGGAACAGGATGGCCACCATGTCATCCAGCAGCGCGGCGATCTCACTGCGCGCGGGCAGGTTCTCACCGTCCAGATGATTGATGTTGCCGTGCTCGGCGTACGAATCGAGGATCGCGTCGATCGCACGGGCCAGCACACGTTGTTGTTGGGGCCCCCGCGACATCGCTGTGCACGATACCCGTTTTTGGAGTACGGGCGATCTCGGGCATAGGATTGCCCTGCGTGTTGCCGAGCCCCTTGCCTTCAATCGAGTTGCGACGTTTGATCCAACAGGTGGTCCTTGGTCGGATTCAGGACCTCGACGCGGCGTCGACCGCGGCGTTTGTTCGGGGGTGGGCAAGTGCCCTCGACGTGGTTCGCCGGACGGATCTGACCCTGCCAGGGGGGACGGCGGAGGCGGCCTCGGTCGTCGAAGGCGTGGTCGACCTCATTGAGGCCGCTCGTCGCCGGGCGCTGGAAGACGATCCTGAATCCAGCGACCCGTGACGCGGCCGGCCGACCACGGCCCGACGTGCTCCCCTAAGCGTGGTTGGCGACAGACTTTTAGCGTGCGCGCATTACGCTAAACCGTGGACCAACGTAGGGTCGCGATGGTGTTCGCAGACCCCATGCTTGTGGGGGTCAGCTGCCGTCGGCAGCGACGGCCATGGCCGCGAGCGGCTGTGGCGCCATGGGTGGGCGGTGCTCGTGAACCGGAGCTGAGACGATGGGCGAACGCGCCTGAGACTGGGGCGGCCACTCGATCCGATGCTTGATCATGCGGCGTTTGAGGGCGTGGCGGGTGATTCCAAGCAAGTGGGCCGCTTCGACAATACTGCCTGCGCGGTTAAGGGCCTGCGTGCAAAGAAGGTGCTCTGCCTTCCGCAGGTTCAAGTCTTCGAGGAGGATGGGCATGGAAATTACAATAGTCGAAAGCGCGCTGGTGGGAAAGCAATATTTTGTAATTTGAGTTACCTGATAGACATCTTGTGATCGGTCGATAGTGCGCGATGTTCCCGAGACTAATGTTTCGATCAGCCCTGATTCGGTCCGCCCAGCGGATTGTTCGCGCGGATTCACTATGCCAAGGGCGCGTGTTCGACCGGGTAAGGCCCATAATGGGCGGAAAACGTCCCAGAATCGGGAACCGGTGTTCGACTGGCTGGGCATTGTGGATCGGCTATGCGGTTTGGGTGGGCATTGAGCGCATGTTAGCTTTGGTATCGTGTCGCCCTCGGACCCCAAACCGAGGTCCCGGAACTTCCGCATCGAATATCGGCTGGTTCTGTGGCAAGCAGCGCCGAGATCAGTAAGATGCGCGAACTTGTGGCGGACGAGGGTGGAGCGACGGCCAGCGGCAGCATCCGTGTCCTAATTGTGGACGATGAGGTGAACCTACGGTTCGCCATAGAGCGTCGACTGCGCAACGAGGGCATCACAACGGGCGCCGCATCCTCAGTGCGGCACGCCGTCGAACGATTGCGGGCTGAGCCGTACGACGTCGTGCTGTGTGACCTGCGCATGCCAGGGGGCGACGGCGAAGAGCTGCTGCGCTGGCTAGGGTCGTACTCCCCGTCGACCAAGGTGATCGTCCTGTCCGGGTTCATCACCGACGAGTTCAAGGAGTCGTTTCCGGAGAACGACCATCTTCGTCACGCCGCCAAGCCGGCCGACATGGACGCGCTCGTCGAGCTCATCAAGGAGATGGGCCCACGCAAAGGGTTTTACGGCACGGAGATCGAGGTCGAGTTCTTCGACTACGTGCAGATGATCGCGCTGACCGGTCGCGACAAGTTGATCGAAGTCCAAACGCCCTCCGGCAACGGCCTTATCTGGTTTGAGCACGGCGACGTCGTGCACGTCGATTACGGCGAGTTCCGAGGCGAGCGCGCGTTCTACCAACTGGTGGCTGTCAACCGGGGCACGTTCATGGAAGCGTACTGGCGTGAGCCGCCCAAGCGGACGGTTCAGCGGTCGAGCACGCATCTGTTGATGGAGGCGGCGCGATTGGCCGACGAAGGCGCGCTCGATGAGATGGCGGCCGAGGCGTCGGCCGGCCCCGAGCCTTCACCTGAGACCGCCAACGATGAGGAGTCGTTCGCGGCGCTCAGTGGCGACGACATTATCCTCGAGGAGGCCGAGCCGGAGGAGGAGCCCGCTCCCGCGCCGCGCCTGGTCCCCAAGCCGCGTCCCATTCCGGCTCCGCCGCCCGTTCCGGGGCGCCCGCCAGCGCCGTCTCCTGTTGCGGGAGCCGAGACGGTCGTCGACCCCGCCGAGCACGCGTTCGCAGCGCTGGAGGCCGAGGTCCCGCCCGCTCAGCCAGACGTGGTTGCCGAGGGCTCGGGTGTGTTGCCGATGGCCGAGAGCAAGCCGGGGCACGCCATCTTCGAGGATCCCGACACCCGTCAGGTGATGCTCGAGCAGTTCTGGCAGTTCGACGGCATCAACGGCGTGGCCATCATCTCGAGCACGGGGAAGGTCCTCGCGGAGGACATGCGGAGCAACGGCTCCATGGTCACACTGGCGGGCTTCTATATGCGGGGGGCAGCACGGCTGGCCCGAACGCTGGGGTACAACGTCTTTGACGGCGTGGTCGCGCGCTCGATGAACGGTCAGCAGATGGTGATGGTCAGCATGGGCGCCGCGTCTGCAGTGCTTTCGGTGGAGTCCTCCCACGATCCAGAAACGGTCCGCGAAGCGGTCATGGGGGTCGATTGAGCGTTCAGGAAGCACGCGAGCATCTCTTGGATCTGCTCGAGGAGCTGGGTGCCATTCAAGGCGTTCGCGGGGCGATGATCGCAACCTCGGACGGCGCGCTCGCTAGCGGTGCGCGCAGTGGGTTGCCCGAGGCCGTCGCGAACGACGTGGCCAAGACGGTGCGGCGCATGACGGTCGCGTCCTCGACGGTCGGCGTCCCGCTGCAGGAGCTGCTCATCAACTTTGGCGCCGCCCGCATGATGGTGATCCCGTTGCGCGACGACGCCACGGTCATCGTCTTGCTCGAGCGCGATACCGCGGTCTCACCCGTGCGGCACCTCCTCGCGGTGCAGCTCGGTGAGCTGCGCGAGCTGCTCGATACCCAATCGGGCGGCGGCGACGACGATGATCCGGGCGACGAGACGCTCGATGAGATCAGTCGCATCATGCACGGCCCGCTGGGCCCCGTCGTGGAGCGGATCTCGACGCAGTTCGGGATCTACGCCCACGTCTGTGGCCACACCAAAGAAGCGGCCACCGAGTTGATGCACGAGCAAATGCGAGAGTGGCTCCTGTGCTGCAACCCGTCGCCGTACACCCTGCCGCTGCTCGCGGACGGCCTGGGTCAGGAGTTGGACGCGGACCCGGTCGCACGCGGTGAGTTCATGGATGCAGCCCAAGAGCTGATCGCGGCCGAACAGCCCGCTGCGGACAAGGTCGGACGCTGAGCGACTCCAGCGGGGGTCCGTCGTTTTCCACAGGCGTCGTTCGCCTGGATGCCGACGGACACGTGCTGTCGATGAATGCTGCGGCCGGCCGGCTAATGGGTTGTACGCCGGAGCGCTGCGTCGGGCGTAGCTTGACTGATGTCGCGAACGCGCTGAGAGGACTGCCGTTGGCGGCGCTGAGCCGCCCCGGGTTCGAGGGGCGCGTAGGGCTCTGGGCTGAGGCGCAGCCCCACGCCGCGTGTGTGCGGACCGTCGCGCCGCCCGACGGCGAGGGCGTGCTGCTGTTGGTCGAACGGGTGCTACCACCGACCCCGAGCTTCGCTCATCTCGCGCATGCGATTCGCAACCCGCTGTCGACGATTCTTTGCTTGGCCGGGATCATGCCGTCCGAGGCGGTGCCCGAAGGCGACGAGAGCCTGCACGACCGACTCGTCGCAGAAGCGGACCGGTTGGCCGCGCTGGCCGACGACATCGCCGCGGTCGCGCGACCGTGGGTGCCGCGTCTCCGCGCAGTCGACCTCGTCGCCGAGGTCGAGGGCATGCAGGCGGCGCTGACCGTGGAGGACGCAAGGGTCGAGGCTGCCGTGCCCGTCGCCATCTCCGTCGGGGAGGCGCTGCGGGCGGCGCCTGGGTGCACGACCGATCCGGAGATCTTCCAGGCGTTGGTAGTGCGGTTGGCACGACGGGCGCGGATGTCGTTTGAGGATGTGCCGGTAGAGGTTCGGCTCGACCGCTCGGAGGCTGGGCTGTTGCTCCGCGTGCGGGGTGGGGCCTTGCTGCCTGGCCGCGGCGCCAGCGTGGCGTTGGCGACGGTTGCCACCGCGGCGCTGGCACTGGGTGGGAGCGTCGAGACGGAAGCCGACGCCAGCCAGGTTTGCGTGGCGCTACCGCAGCCGTCGGGGGCAGGGTGAACGGTGCGGCGTTGCGCACCGCGGCCCGGGTGCCCCGCTCGCAAGCGGTGTGCGGGTCGTTATGGCCGGTCTGCGCGACATCGCTTGACGCCGCCGGGCCTTTGGCGTACCTACACATCCCCGAAAAACAACAGCGTTCGCCCAAGTAGCTCAGTTGGTAGAGCAGTGGACTGAAAATCCGCGTGTCCGTGGTTCAAATCCGCGCTTGGGCACTCCAGAACCCGCCTCACGGCGGGTTTTGTCGTTTAAGCCTCGATCCTGCGCATCACACCGCGGATCCAGCGCAGAGATAATTCTGCACCCGCCCGCACAATTATTTCAGACCGACCGGTAAGAAGATGAAAGGTGGTGTCCTACATGCGAGATGCTTGCCCACATCGCTCAAATCGCTGCCACCGCCTCCGCCACGGTGTTGTTCGTGCTCTCGACTGCGTCAACCGCACAGGCGGCGTACAAGGCGGAGTGCAACCACCCCAGCGGTGGATATTGCACGGTGGTGCGGGCGAGCGGCGACGTCACGTGTGGGTGTGGTGGCGAGACGTACGAGGGCCACGACGACACGGTGTCCTCAGCCGACGATCAGCAGCTGCTCGATGCATGCTGGGACGCATACTCCCTGTACTGCACCGACCGAACCGATGAGGTGACCAGCTGCGAAGAGCCCGACCTTGGCGCGTGCGAGGTCAGCGGGGCCGACGGAGGCACGGCGGACTGCGATTGCGCGGCCAACGGGGTCGTCAGCGAGCACGACGTGGACGCGTTGACGGACCTCAGCGGTGAGGATCTCGAGGATGAGTGCTACGCGCAGCTGGACCGGATGTGCGAGCCGCCGCCGCCGTCGGTGATGGCCGCACCTGCGGAGCCCATCAGCGAGCCGGGTGGGGCGACGACCGGTTGCTCGGTGTCGGCGAGCAGCCCAGCGCCGCTGTCACTGCTCATGCTGCTGCCCGTGTTGGCGTGGCGCCGACGCCGAAGCTAGGCGCCTCGAGCAGGTCGGAGCGCCGCTTGCAGCGCCGTTTCGGACTGTGGGGGTCGTGGTAGGTTGCGGTTATGCATTCGTACCGCGTCGCCGGCCTCGTCGCTGTAACCGCTCTCCTGGCTGCGTGTGCAGCCGATGACGCTGACCCCCCTGCAGCAGACACGAGCGGCGGTACGGCGGCGGTAGATTCGACGACGGGCGACGTCGCCACGTTGGGCGCGAGCGAGGGTACAGCCGCGGGCTCTGGCGACTCCACGGGTGCGGAGGTGCCGGGAATCCCTGCGTCGGGCGGTATTGAGATCGACTACATCGAGGCCAACCAGGGCATCGGGGTCAAGATCGGCGAAGACGGAGCGTGGGTCGGGCCCGAGGGTCGTACCGCACCGCTCGCGGCTGACCGCCTGACTTTGGTCCGCGTGTTCTGGACGGTTCCCGACGATTGGACCCCGCGCGAGATCGAGGCGCAGATCACGTTTTACCTGCCGGACGACACGACGGTCGTCTACTCCGAGACCGCGATGGTCGAGGGCGATTCGTTTGTCGGCAGCTTGGCCGAGACGTTCAACTTTGGTCTGCAGGCCGAGGATGCACACCCGGGCACGGGCTACGCGGTGGAGTTGTTCGAGGTCGACGAGACCTACGCCGACGCCGCGGTGACGGAGCCGCCGCGCCTTCCCGCGGACGAAGAGAGCGTCTTGGTCGGGCTTGAGAGCAGCTTCCAGAAGATGAAGATCATGCTGGTGCCGTTCAACTACAACGGCCCCGACTGCGTCACGGAACCGGATCTCACCGAGTCCACGATGCAGCTGTACTTCGACAAGATGTTCCAGATGAATCCGATCGACACGCTCGAGCTCGAGATTCACGAGACCCTTGATTGGAACCAGGAGCTGACGAGTCTCAGCCAGATCAACTCGTTGCTGTCCGACCTACGCTTCAAGGAGGGCGCGCCTCCTGAGATGTACTACTACGGCCACATCGACGCCTGCGGAGGTGGGGTGGCGGGTGCCGCGGGGCTTGCCTTTGGCATCCCGGTCGACCCCACGATGGAGAACGCGTACCAGCGCGTCTCCTCTGGGGTCTCGTTCGACCCCGAGCTCTCCGCAGAGACGTTTGTGCATGAGGTTGGCCACTCGCAGGGGCGCTTCCACATCGCATGCGATGGCGAGGCCGGTGTCGATCCTTCGTACCCGCAACCGGGAGGCGCGATCGGAGAGTGGGGCTTTGGTGTCATCGACTTCTCGGTGCGCCATCCGACGGTCACCAAGGACTACATGACGTACTGCACCCCGACCTGGGTCTCGAACTTCGGTTGGAACAAGGTCTGGCCGACGATCCAAACCCTGAGCTCGTGGGACCCAGAGTTCCCGGGCGCGGATGCCTCGCCCACGACGACCACGCCGTACGGCGATGACTCGCTGCTGCTGGGCATCCTGCTCGCCAACGGCGAGGAGATCTGGCAGACGGTCCCGGGTCGCATCGACCCGGCCAAGCTGACCAACGACATGCAGATTGACTTCGGCGCTGGTGGCGAGCGCGTCGCGCTGCAAAACACGTTTGTCGAGACGCTGCCCGACACCGAAGACCGCCGCGTGGTCGCACCGCTGCCGGTCGGCTTTGCCGCCGCAGATACGCTGGCCCGCCTCGTGGACGGCAAGCGGATCCCGATCCAGCGCGCCGCGGTGTCCATCGCGCACACCGAGCGTACCGTCCGCCGCTAGGCGAAAGGCGGACGACCTGCGCGGGCGCGGGCCGGGTGGTATAGCCGCGTACGCATGTCGTACGCGAGCCTTCGCGCCTGTGTCGAGGACCTAGAGCGGAACGAGCATCTCGTCCGGATCACCCAGGAGGTCGACCCGTACCTCGAGATGGCGGCGATTCACCGTCGTGTGCACGAGGCTGGGGGGCCCGCGCTGCTGTTCGAGCGCGTCAAGGGCAGCCCCTTTCCTGCGGTCTCGAACATGTTCGGCACGCTGGAGCGTGGGCGCTTCATGTTCCGCGATACCTGGCGCCGCAGCGTGGACGCCATCGGGATGAAGGCCGCGCCAGAGAAAGTCCTGCGCAAGCCGTGGAAGTACTTGTGGGCGCCGATGGTGGGCTGGCGATCCCTGCCGCGGAAGGTGCGGTCGGGGCCGATTCTCGACGGACAGACGACGATCTCCGCGCTGCCGCAGATCCACAGCTGGCCCGACGATGGTGGCGCGTTTGTGCTGCTCCCGCAGGTCTACACCGAGCATCCCGACGCGGCCGGGGCGATGAACGCCAACCTCGGCATGTATCGCATTCAGCTCAGCGGCAACGACTACGTGCCCGACGAAGAGGTGGGGCTGCACTACCAGATTCGGCGGGGCATCGGCGTGCACCACAGCGCGGCCCTGGCCAAAGGCGAGCCGCTGCGGGTGAGTGTGTTTGTGGGCGGGCCGCCCGCCCACGCGCTGGCAGCGGTGATGCCGATGCCCGAGGGATTCTCCGAGCTCGTCTTTGGCGGCATGCTGGCCGGTCGCCGCTTTCGCACGCTCGACCACAACGGGCACGTGCTGGCGGCCGATGCCGACTTTTGCATTGTCGGCACCGTGATGCCTGGAGTGACCAAGCCGGAAGGGCCGTTTGGCGATCACCTTGGCTACTACAGCCTGACGCACCCGTTTCCCGTCCTCAAGGTCGAAGGCGTCTACCACCGACGCGACGCTATCTGGCCGTTCACCGTGGTCGGCCGACCGCCCCAAGAAGACACGACCTTTGGCAAGCTGATCCACGAGCTTGTCGAGCCGATGGTCTCGGTCGAGATCCCCGGGCTGCACGCGATGCATGCGCCCGATGCCGCTGGGGTCCACCCGCTGATGCTTGCGTTGGGCAGCGAGCGCTACGTCCCGTACGCCAAGCGCGAACCTCAGGAGATCCTTCGGCTGGCCAATGCGGTGCTGGGGTTTTCGCAGGCCTCGCTGGCCAAGTTCCTGCTCATCGCGGCCAAGGAGGACGACCCCAGCCTCGACCTCAACGACGAAGCGGCCGTGTTCATGCACGTGCTGTCACGGGTGGATCTCGGGCGTGACCTGCACTTTCAGACCAAGACCACCATCGACACCCTCGACTACAGCGGCACAGGTCTCAACCGCGGCTCGAAGCTTGTCATCGCCGCGGCGGGTGAGCCCATCCGGGTTCTCGGGCGCGAGGCGCCTCGGGATCTTCAGCTTCCCGACGGCTTTGGTCCCGCGCGCCTGGCCTTGCCTGGCGTTCTCATGATCGGCGGACCGGACTACGCGCAAGATGCTACGGCCGCGGCAACCCTGGCGCAGATGCTCCACGAGACGCGTCAGCTGCACGACTCCGAGACCCCGTTCCCGCTCATCGTGGTGGTGGACGACGCCGACTTCGCGGCCAAGTCGCTGGCGAACTTCTTGTGGGTCACGTTCACGCGCACCAACCCGTCGCACGACGTCGAGGGGGTCGGGTCGACGATCGAGCACAAGCACTGGGGGTGCACGGGGAGCCTTGTGGTCGACGCACGTGTCAAAACCCACCACGCACCCCCGCTGATCGAGCCTCCGGAGGTCAAGGCGCGGGTAGACGCTCTGGCTGCCCCCGGCGGCGAGCTTCACGGCGTGTATTAGCGCGTAGGGCCCATCCGGGCCCGTTTTGCGCGCCAAACCACAAAACATGTCAAAAGACGTGCACCTGTCGGGCCCGGCCCGCGTTCGGGGGGCATGAACGAATCCCGCTTCGCCCGCGCCCCCAAGTTCCTTGTGTCGCTGTGTGGACTCGCGCTGGCTGCGGCCGCGTTTGCCGCCCCTGCGCCCGCCTCGGCGTGTGGCCCCTACGGCCCGGCCATGGCGGCAGCGGAGCAGCCCGTGTACTTCGCCGCGCTCGACCACGCACAGGCGGAGGGCGACTACGTCGAGACCTTCAGCGCGCTGAGGATCGACGGCGACACCGCAACCGTCTGGCTCAAGTTCTACGAAGACGAAGGCAACGGGCGCTGGGAGAAAATCTCGCTGGAAAAGCGCGACGACGCGTGGCAGGTGCGGACCGCCCCGGTCGTGGCTCAGCTTTAGCCCGCACGGGCGCGGGCGCGGCTTATTCGTGGCCCGCCCGCCGCACTGCTAGGTTGCCCCCGTGGAGTCGCCAGACCCGGTCTTGGTCGCCCTGAGCATCGCGATAGCGGTGGCGGGGATCTGGGTCGGGCTGCGACTGGCGCGAGGCATCGGACGTTTTCGGGGGCGCCAGCGCGCCCGCAGAGGCAGCCAAGGCGAACGGCTCGCCATGCGGCTGCTCGCCAAGCAAGGGTACCGGTTGGTCGACACCCAAGTGCGCGCCGTCTCCGTTGTGCTCGTCGACGGTGAGCCGCAGGAGTTCGAGGTCCGGGCGGATGCCATTGTCGACAAGGGGCGCCGCCGCTTTGTCGCGGAGTGCAAGACGGGGCAGGGGGGCCGGGTGTCCAACCGGTCGACGCGGCGCCAGTTGCTCGAGTACGCGCTGACCTACGACGTCGATGGCGTGTTGCTTGTCGATGCAACGCAGCGAACGATCGTCGAGGTGGCGTTCCCGGCCCTTGAACAGCGAGCGGCGATGGCCGCTCGGCGGTAGCGCGGCCGCCTGAGGGCCGAGCGTCGAAGCGAGCGTCACGGCGCAGCCCGCCTCATGCTTGCAAGTCAGCTCATTCACACACCACGACTTGGAGCTGTGGGTCGGTGGCGCCCCCACCCGCGCTGACGCCCCAGAACAGCACGGAGCGGTCGTCGCGGTGCGTCTCGTCGAGGCCGACCGTCAGCCACTCGTCTTGAGAGTCGGCCGGCCACCAGTCGCTGACGCTGTTGCCAAACGTCAGCTGGACGAGGTTGGCCGCCCCCGGCTGGTAGTTGCCCTCAAACAAACTCCACTGCCCGATACTCAGGCTGCCGGCCGACTCGAGATCACCCGGCTGCACCAGCGCTGTGTCCCAGTCGTTGGCGTCGGAGTGCAGCATGCCGATGCTGGGCACGTTGCTCGGATTGTCCGGCTCGTCAACCATGTGCAGGGTCATGAACGCCAGGATGGGCCACCCGTCGTCTGGCAGCTCCGATACGTCGAAACCTAGCCAGCCGGTGTACTCATCGCCTCCGCTGCTGACCGCGAGCACGTCATCGTCCATCCACTGGCCGTCGTCGGAGACGCTCACGGTTTGCTCTGCGGTCATGAAGTAGCTGACGGCCTCGAGACCACACGCCCGGCAGTTGGCGAAGTTGTTCAGCGGTACCTCGCAGCCGACCGCAGCGTCGCAGTCTGCAAAGCCCGGGTTGCACTCGACGACACAGGCGTCGCAGTTGGCGTTCTGAAACGGGTCGCCGGGCTCGCAGACTTCGCCCGCGAGGACGTTGATGACACCGTCACCGCACTGCACTGCGGTGCAATCGGTGTCGCAATCCGCAGACGGCACGCCGCCAGCGTCACACGCTTCGGCGCCTTCGACGATGCCATCGCCGCACACGGCTGCGACCCCATCGTCGCTTCCCGTCTCGCTCATGCCGTCGTCGGAGGTGCTGCCGTCGTCGGAGGTGCTCCCACCGTCGGAGGTGCTGCCGCCGTCGTCGTCCGTCTCTTCGCCGTTGGTCGTGTCGTCCGATGGACCGTTGTCGTCGCTGTCGTCGCTGTCGTCGCTGTCGTCGTCGTCGCCGTTGTCGTCGTCGGCTCCGGTAGTCGTGTCGGCGCCCGCGGTCGGATCGTTGGACGCCTCGCTGTCGTCACCCGCCGAGGCGTTCGTCGTCGCGTTCGGCTCGGTCGTTTCGCCCTCAGACTCGGCCTCCAGGGCTGCCGGAGACGGCGAAAAACAACTGGGGAGAGGAGCAACAAGGAGAGGGGCAACCCAAAACAGTTTTGAACGCATCGACATCATCGCCACGAAACAGAGCCGCCCCGATCTCGATGTGACGCCTCGGTTCTTCAGATCGCGCGATCGGGTTTCACCCTGGGCCGCGTTCGCGACGCCTGCGGCGGGCGCGCTTGGTGCAAACGCAGGCCGTCTTCAGCGGACGTAGATCGGGCTGGCCCATGCCATGTGCCCGTCGGCTTGCACCGCGCGTACCCATACAGGGGTCTCGGTGTCGCTGGGGACGGTGAGCGTGTGGTGCAGCGTCAACACGTGCTCCCGCGGATCCTCGGGGTAGCGCTCGATGCTCGCGTGCAGATCCAGCCCGCCGAGCTGCGCGGTGATCGGCTCCAATCCGAGCGTGCGGAGGTCGGCCTCGAGCGTGCCCAAATCCGTGGTCAGTCGGACGTTGCCGGAGCTCGCTGCGCTGAGCCACAGATCGATCCCGTCGATGTCGCCAGTTGTCCGCGACCGAAACGTCACGCGGTCGCCCGTCTGCGAGACGATGCCGTCGGCGGGCGAGTCGAACGCGACCGTCTCCGCGCGTTCGATCCGCACGCCGTCCACCTCGATGACGCCGTCCCACGTTGCTCGACGGCCGCGCCCACGGATCCGCGCGCCGCCCCATACCAGTCGGACGCGGCGCGATGTGGCGGATTGCGAGAACGCGGCGGGGCGGGCGACGTGCACGCGATCCCGACCGCAGTAGACCTCCAATGCATCGACGGGCCCAGTGCCCCGGACGGTGGCATCGACCGTCACCGCACCGCCCGTCGAATCCAACACGCTCCCCATCGGGGCGCCGTTGGCCTCAAACGACAAGTCGATCCGCGGGCCCGTGGTGCCGTAGCAGCGCCGTGCCTTGAGCGCCGCAAACACGTCGGTTCGTGTGAGGCGCTCGGCGAGGATGCAGGTCAGGCCGCCGTAGATCCCAAACTGCCCCGCGCCCGGACCCTCGGCGCCCGGGCGGCCCTTGTGGCCGTCGCTGTTGCACATGATCCCGACGCGGTAGCCATGATCGAACGCGTCGAACAGCAGCCACTCGAATACGCCCCAGCATGACGCCACCTCGACCAGCGACTCAAACTCCGGGTCGAAGTACGTGCGGATGTCGGCGTATCGCCCCCCGCAGTGCGAGGCCACGCAGACCTTGCTGGGGTCGACGTTGCGCCGCAGGGCTGCGTACAGGCCGTCGGCGGGGTGGGCCGGGGTGTCGACGGTTTCGGCGACGTCGGGGACCTGCCAGTGGCTCGAGCGAAAAATGGGCTGGCCGGGCTCGAGGTAGAACACGTTGCGGTCGCCGCCCGCCGCGGTGTTTGCCGACCACTCAAAGCCTGGGAAAACGACGAAGCGGCCGTCCTCGTGGAAGTGTTCGACGGCTTGGCCCAGTCGCGTCCAGTCTTCGTCCGTCATCTGGAAGTCGTTGCCCTGATGGGACATGACGTCCAGGTGCGCCTTGTCGCGACCAAACGCGAAGTACTCCATCTCCGTTCCTGTGCCGACCGTGGCGTCAGACTGCGCGTGGAGGTCTGCCCAGAACTGGCCGTAGGGGGCCGCGTGTGCCGTGAGCGTCAGTGGGTTGCTGAAGTACTCGCCGCCGCCCCACGTGGCGACGACGCGGCCGCTGACGGGAGCGTCAGCGTGTAGCGTGGTGCCCTCCAGACGGACCCCAGGGCCGTCGTGGGGGGCGTTCGCGGCTTCCCACCGCAGCACGACATCGTCGGGGGCGGGCGTGGGATTGCCCCACGCGTCTTCGCCTTTGACAAACACATCGACACTGCCGCCCACCGCCAGCGTCGTGGGGACCACCACAACAAGTCCGACGGCGGAGTCGGAGACGACGGAGACCACGGGTGACGAGGGAAGGCGTCGCACGAGACACGCGTTGGTCGGGTCGACGAGCACGCGAAACTCGTGGGCCGACTCGAGGAACGATTGCGCGCGGATCCCCACGGAGCCATGGCTCTGGTCGCCGAACGTGATGTCGACGGTGTCTCCAGGTGCCAGGCAGCCATCGTAGATGTCGATCACGAGGCATTTCATCCACGGGCGCACGTGCCCCTTGGGATCGTAGTGGAGCCTGAGCTTGGCCTCGCCCGTCGTCGTTGCGGTCGTGTACGCGGGGGCCGATGGCGCGTCGAACTGCGGGCGCTCGAAGTCGCTGGCGAACCGGCGTGCCACCTTGATCGTGCCGCCCTCATCGATCCCGTAGCTACCGACGGTGTAGCGCAGTCGCCACTGGCCTACGGTGCCCGCGACGATCGGTGCATCTGGGGACAGCGTGACTCGGCCCAAGCGGTGGTCGCGATGCTGGCTCATCTCGCGCACTGTAGCGCCTACGGAGACTGGGGGGCGGCCGCGGCCACAAACGCGTTGATCCGGTCGCCGACGCCCTTGGGGAGTGAGGGATCCTCCGCAGCGAAGGCCTGCGCTTTGCGGGCAAGGCTCAATGCGCGGGGCGCATCCTTGGCCTGGACGTACTCCGCAACTGTGATGTTCGCCATCGCTGCGACCGTGCCGCGCAGTTCATGCTCGTCCACAAATGCCAGGGCCTTCGTTGCTCTGGCCAGCGCGGCGTCGTGGTCGGGGGTGCACCGTGCCACTGCCAAGTCCATACGCACGATCGAACGACGGCTCGCCTCGTTGCCGCGATCGGCTATCGCATCGACCTCACCCAGTCGCGCGAGCGCCGAAGTGCAGTCGTCCAACTCGATCTCGACCTCGGCCAACCGAACCCAAATTCGCACGCGTTTTGACCCGGTGATCTTTGCGGCTTCGACAATGCCCGCGGCGCGCAGGTACGCCGCGCGAGCTTTGTTCAGATCCCCGAGCTTGCGGTGCGTATTGCCCACGGAGCTGAGGACTTGCGCTACTGCGAAGCTCTTATCGCCGCTGTGCTGGAGCCGTAGCCGGAGGGCCTGGTTGAGAGGCTCCAGCGCTGCCTGCGGGTCATGGGTGCTGAGCATGCCGCCCAAGTTGGTCAGGCTCGCCGCAAGGCTGGGGTGGTCCGGGCCGACCAGCTGACGGCGAATCTGTAGGGAGCGACGTGCGAAACTCTCGGCCTGCGGCAGGTCTCCCAGCTGGTAGGCAACGATGCATTGGTTGTCGAGAACGACGGCCACGACACGGTGAACGTCGCCGTATTGCCGACGCGCGAGGACCTCGACCTCGCGGTACAGCGCTCCGGCCTCCTGCCTTTGACCGGTCTCGAGCAGGGCGGAGGCCAGCGCCGTCTTGGCGGACAGTAGGCTGAACACGGGCGCGCCAGGTTGTGCGCTCATGGTGACCATGCGGGCGTAGTATTCGAGGGCCTGCTTGGGCTGGTCGCGCGCGCGAGCCAGGTCACCCCGGACCTCCAAGAGCGTCAGATCCCATTCCAGGGGGAGGCGATCGAAATGCTCGGTGCTGGCCACGGCAAGGTCCGCCATGCGCTCGGCCTGCTCGAGCTTTGAGGACTGGACCAGGGCCCGACTCAGCATGCGGAGCGCGTTCACTTTGGCCTCGTGGTCGTTGGCGCGCACGGCCAGCAAGAGCGCTTCTTGAAACGTCGCTTCGGATGCCACGGACTCGCCATTGACGAGCTGGGCCTGCCCGAGCTTGACCGTGGCGCGCGCGACCAAGCTGACGTCGTCGGTCGTGCGGGCCAGAGCCAGTGCTTCGACAGCCTGCGCGAGACCCTCGGTCACATCCCCAACGTCGAGCAAGACGCGCGCACGTGCGATGGCCGACTCGACTTCGCGGCGCGTCTGCGGGGCGCTCCCGAGGCTGGGCACGCCCTCGGTGGCCATCTCTGGGCACGCCTGGAGATCCTCGGTTACGGGGATCAGACCCTGTGCGTTGCGCAGCATCTGCTCACTTGGGCTCTGCAGCAGATGGACGGTTGCCTCCATCGCACGGATACGTTCGTCGAGGCATTGCGCGTGCCGGGTTGCCCCCGGCAGCGGTGTGTCTGCTTGCTCCGCCTCACACGCCGCAACGCGCATCGGAGTGAGCGCTGCGACGTATGTGTCCAGCTGCGTCAGGACGGCCTGTGTCGTCGCCGTCTCGCCCAGACCTTCTTGCAGGCGCGCACGCGCAGCGGGGTTCCATATCGCCTGGATCTCGGATGCCACATCGCGGCAGGGGTCCTCGTTGCCCGAGTCGGCCGCGAGCCAACCGCCGCCGAGGACGACGGCGGCGAACAACGCAGGCGCTGCCCATCGCCGGACCCGGGCCGCAGGATCGTGGGTGATGGCATCCAGCAACGCGGGCAGCGAAGGCCAGCGGTCGTCGGGGTCGGGTGCAAGGCCGCGGATCACCGCCCGCTGCAGCCATCGCGGTACGGAAATGTCGCTGTCGAGCGTGACCGCGTTGTCCTCGATCGCCAGCAGCACCTGCTGGCGCGTCGTGCCCTCGAAGGGCCGGGCGCCGTACAGCGCTTCGAACAACGAGACGCAGTACGCAAACTGATCGCTGGCGGCGGTCGCCGGCTCCCCCCTGTGCTGCTCCGGTGCCATGTACGCGGGCGTTCCCACGACGCCATGCGTCGCGGTGAGACGGCCCAGGGGCTCGGCGGCTTCGTCGTTCGCGTCGGGGGCGGTCTGGGGCTCGTCCGTTTCGGTGGGGCCGTCGGGTGTCGCGAGCCCAAAGTCCAGCACGGTGACGCGCCCGTCGTCACCCAACACCACATTGCCGGGCTTGAAATCGCGGTGGATGATCCCTGCGGTGTGCGCGGCGGCGAGCCCCTCGCCCGCGGCGGCGAACACTCGGGTGACCTCGCGCCAGTCGTGCGCGGTCTCCATCCACGTTTCGAGTGGTTGACCGGCCACAAACTCCATCGCCAAGAACACGCGGTCCTGCACGGTGCCGACCTCGTACAGGGTTGCGACGTTGGGGTGCGCCAGCTTCGCGAGTGCTCTGCCCTCGCGCAGCAGGCGGGTGCGAGCTCGGGCCTGCTCATCGCCGACCCGATGATGGAGCACTTTGATCGCGATCTTGCGGTCGAGCTCCGGGTCGAAGGCGGAGTACACGGTGCCCATTGCCCCCGCGCCGAGCTGGTCCAGGAGCACAAAACGGCCCACCTTCGGGCGCGTTTCGGTCGTGCCAAACAAGCCGGCCGCCACGTTCGCCATGACGCGGGCCGCATCGAGAGGATCCGGTGTCGCCCGGTCGGGGAGCGCTTGCGGCTCGTCTGCGTGCGGGTCGGTGGCCATCAGAGCCTAAGCGTGGGGTGGACGCCTGGTTTGTCGGCTCTGCGCGACGCGCCCCCGATGCACGCTAGTCGCACACCGCGTTGTTGGCCGCGTTGATCTGGTCGCAGTCCATCGAGCAGGCCCCGGGCGCGCCGCAGTTTTCGCAGGCTCGGACCGTCGGGTTGTCGCAGTCGGGATCCACAGCCCCGCAACCGCAGTGGCAGCTGTCGTCCGCGGCGTAATCGACATCGGGGCAGGTCCATTCGTCGGGCGGCGGGATTCTCGGTCCGACGTCATCTTCAATCCCGATGGTGATGGGGACCAGCGCGATGTTGTTGTCGTGGGTCAGCTCCGTGAGGCGTTCTTCCTGGTCGACGGCGATCTCCAGGATGTAGTCACCCGGCGGCACGTCGGTGATGTCGACCCACTGGCAGTCGAGGTAGGCGCCGTAGATGTCGGCCCAACCCGCGCTGATCCCCTGCGTGCCATCGGGGAACGGGTACTTGCCCGGACCCGAGTCGGGAAGGAACCGCTCGAAGTCGATGAGGGCGAACGACTGCTTGTGACCGGTGGCCACGACCTCGCCCTTGTCCGACAGGATGCGGTAGTTGGCAAAATCCAGGAAGTGGAAGTGTGCGTGGCACTTGCCGTACTCGAACAACTCCGGGTTTTCTTCGGGGCTGCCGACGACGATATCGCTCTCGCCGACGTTGGGTGTCCATGTGTCGAACCGGAGCAGTCGACGTGCGCCCACGTCGAGGATGCAGGCTTCCTCCACGGCACAGGAGTCTTCCTCGAAGGTGACCGTCTGGGTGTACACGGACTTCCCGATCTCGCCGACGACCGCTTCCATGTCGATGTCGCCCAGCCCGGGCTCACCCGTGGAGGAGCTTCCCGAGTCGCTGCTTGAGCTCCCGCCCCCCGTGGATGTGTCGGCACCCGAGGTTGTCAGTGGCGCAGGCGGAGTCATCGAGACGGCCGCGGTGCCGCTGCTTGTCGTCGCGGGCGTGCTCTGCCCGTCGCCATCATCGCCGCATGCGCTCACCACCAGGCAGGTGGCCACGAGCGCTTTGGTGCAGTCTGAGAATCGGATCATGAGTGCCCTTGGGTGGCTCGCGAGCGCCTCGTGGGCCCGCCCGCAGGCCATTGTCCCTGGGTTGGGGGCGGATTCGCAATGACAGGAACAAAACCGCTGCGACATGCAGCCCCGCCGCGGCGGCTTACGCGCCAAACGTGGTGTGCATCACCTCTGGGATTCGCGTTGGGCGGCCGGTCTCCATGGTGACGAAGGCCCACGTCGTCGCGGCTCGCAGGACTTGGGCGCCGTCGGATTCGCGGAGGATCTCAGTCCGGCGTACACACGACGCACGCTTGAACGAGGGCACCCAGGTCGTGACCGAGAGGGCATCGCCCAGTCGAGCGGACTGCATGTAGTCGATCTCATGACGGCGCACGACCCAGATGGCGCCAAGCTCCTGGTATGCGGCGTGGTCCCATCCGCGTGAATCCGAGTGGGACAGCGCGGCTTCGAGGACCCAGCGCAGGTACACGAGGTTGGAGACGTGGTTGAGGTTGTCGATGTCGGGC
>Ga0316189_10001794_pt1 | contig 21188 bp, 19 predicted proteins | sample LowCovwburrow_MG_FD_204930 | JGI IMG/M metagenome (GOLD analysis project Ga0316189, IMG submission 204930) | Coastal sediment microbial communities from Maine, United States - Lowes Cove worm burrow | ecosystem: Environmental > Aquatic > Marine > Coastal > Sediment | place: USA: Maine... | reverse complement strand
TGACTTTCTCGAATTATTTCGCTCACCATAGAGTGACTATGGCATCGCCAAATAATCCTTCGAAAGCCCTTTTTTTCTTTGCTCTTTTCCTTCTCGCAACGATCCCTAATGCATAATCCGAGTTTAATCAATCGCAGTGTAGCAAAAGTGTCTACATAATTCATACACTCAGAAAACTCCTGGAGCTAAAGCAAGCAACTTTTAAACAGTCCGCTAAAACTATCTTATAGAAAGTTTAGCGATGCCATGATTGAGCGTGCGCCTAAAGCAGCGGTTAGTAGTACAACGATCGTTCCGAGTGAATTTGCCAGATGGCCATTTGCGTAATCACCGAGTATTTTTCTTTGATTCAAGGCGTACAGTAAGAAGCAGGCAACAATTGGTAGAATTAAACCATTAGTAAATTGCGCCATTACAATCAGTTTCAAAGGCTTGATGTCGGTCACGGCCAAAGACGCACCAATCAAAATTATGCTTGAGCTTATCAAACGAAAGGCACTCGATTTCACGCCGCCTTTAATCTGTAATATTTCGGTTACCGCGTAGCCGGTTGCCAGCGGTGCTGTGATGGCGCTGCTAAGGCCGGCAGCGAACAAGCCTATGCCTAATAAATATTTGGACAGTGATCCAAACAGGGGCTCAAACTGCAATGCCATGTCTGCCGCGTTTTGCACACTGAGCGCCTGTGCATAAATACTAGCGGCTGCGGTTGACGCAATTAGTATTGCGACAATGCCGCCGAGGCCAATTGATAACACTGTATCCGTTCTAGCAGCGCTTAAGTCGGCCGCGCCTTGCCATCGCGATTTGGCAGCAGCGGCATGTAGAAACAAATTATAAGGCACCACGGTTGTGCCAATCAGAGCGACCACTGTCATTAGGCTGCCTTGCGGGATTTGTGGGCGAGTTACCCCATTGAGCATGCTTAGTAGGTCGGGTCGCACTACAAAAAAGGTTAGCAGGAAGGCCAAGCACATTACCATTACCAGCGCGATCAAAATTCTCTCAATGGCCGCGTAACTACCGCGCCACAGCACAAATAAGCCAAAACTTGCTACGGCAATAATCGATAATTTTACAACCCAAGGGTTGGAACCAGTTAGCGCTTCTACACCAATCGCTGCACCTGCTAAATTGCCAGCTTCATAAGCGGCATTACCGCCAAATATAGCCAACAGTATTATGGTTATGAGTGGCCACTTGAAGATTGAGCCCTGGAAAGCGCTGTATAAAGCATCGCCTAAGCCTTGCTGGGTAATTGTTCCCAGTCTAGCGCTCATTTCTTGCAGCACAATTGTTGCTAATGTCGCGAACAGCAATGCCCAGAGTAGCGTGTAACCAAAGTTGGCACCTGCTAAGGTGCATGCGGTCACGGTGCCGGGCCCAATAAATGCAGCGGCGACCAGAATGCCAGGGCCGAGAGTATTAAGTCGTTTTAACATGTGGGATACAGTGTATCTTAGTTTAGTTAGAATCCGAAATCATGATTAATCTATTGGGAAATAGAAATAAGTTGTTGAATTATAATGATAATATATGTTTTTCTAAATAATTCTATTAATCTATAGAATTTTTGTGAAAATTGATTATAATGCGCGCCATGAAATTGGGTCTGGTCACAAACAATCATTTGGAAATATCTAAAACGGACAATTCCAAATATGCGCAGAAAAAAATTGCAGCTATCGAAGCGGCAGCCAAGGTGTTTGCAGACAAGGGTTTTCATGGCGCGACTACTCAGGATATCGCAAGCGAAATGGGTATTAAGCAGGGTAGTTTGTACTATTACTTCAAGTCTAAAGAGCAAGCGTTGCAGGATGTTTGTGAGTATGGGTTTCGAAACCATGTGCTACGTATGGAGAAAATCTGTGCCAAGAAACAACCTTTTGAAGCCAAGATGCAAATGATTATTACATCGCATTTGTCGAATTATCGACAGAAGAATAATGCCATGAAAGTGCACAATGAAGAACGACTGTATTTGCCCAAAGATAGCCGTAGCTTGCTCAAGCAATTGGGCACTCATTATCGACGCTTGTTAGAAATCACTTTGAGCGAAGGGATAGAGCAGGGCGTTGTAAGAGCCGATATCGACACGCATTTTATTGCCTATTCGGTAATCGGTATTTGTAATTCTTGGGGCGCGAACTTGGTTCGAGATGAAGAGTTAGACTTGTATGAAACTATTGAGCAATGTGCTGACTTTATCTTATTGGGAACCCTTGTTCGTGCTGATTGAGCTTCGTTCCTACCGGCAAATTGATGTCGTACTAAAACAAAATATTAATTTAATTGAGATATGAAAATGACTGAACAAAAAGCAACTAATGTTACTTGGCATGATGGTGATGTGACGCGTGCAGATCGCTGTAATCGCTTGGGTCAAAAAGGCGCCACTCTATGGTTCACTGGCCTGTCAGGTAGCGGAAAAAGTACCGTCGCAGTGGCGGTGGAGAAGGCTTTGCATAAGCTGGGTAAGCTGAGCTATCGTTTAGACGGCGACAATATTCGACTTGGCATCAATAAGAATTTGGGGTTTTCACACGAGGATAGAACAGAAAACATTCGCCGTATTGGTGAGATATCTAAGCTGTATTGTGATACCGGCATTATCGCTCTAAGCAGTTTCATTAGCCCTTATCGAGCCGACCGCGATCAGGTTAGATCACTACACGAAGAGGCTGGCTACAACTTTATTGAAGTACACGTAGATTGCGCATTAGAAGAAGCCGAAAAACGTGATCCAAAAGGCTTATATAAGAAAGCCAGAGCGGGCGAAATCAAAAATTTTACTGGTATTGATGATCCCTATGAGGTGCCCATCAATGCTGAAATTACATTGCATACTGACGAAATGACCATCGAGGAAGAAGTCGAGATCATTTTGAATTACCTACAAGAACATCGATATTTGATTTTATATCGCTAGTTTTTCACCCAATTATTTCCGGAGTTAATCGTGATTAAACCACATGGGGCTGATGCCCTTAATCCCTTGTTTGTTGCTGATCTTGCGCAACGCAAGGCACTCGCCGCCGAAGCAGCTGAATTGCCAACCGTTGAACTTAGTTCGGCTAGCGCAGCAAATGCAGTAATGTTGGGCGGCGGTTATTTTACGCCCTTGAACGGCTTTATGAGCAAAGCTGATGCTTTATCGGTGGCTGAGTCAATGCAGACATCGTCTGGTTTGTTTTTTCCAGTGCCAGTACTAAACCTACTACACGAAGTTGATTTTGTTGAAGGTGCGCAAATTGCACTCACCGACCCGAATGTAGAAGGTAATCCGGTGCTGGCGGTACAAGCCGTTGAAAGCATTGAACAGCTAAGCGAAGAAGAAAGAACCACAATAGCGTTGGCAGTTTTTGGAACTACTGATTCTGCTCACCCCGGCGTTGCCGCTTTTCTGGCACAGGGCAGTTATGTGGTTTCAGGTTCAATTCAGGTTTTGAATTTTAGTTATTTCGAAACAGAATTTTCCGACACTTTCCGCACCGCGGTACAGATTCGCGAAGAAATTGCTGAACGCGGATGGGAGAAGGTAGTGGCCTTTCAAACGCGTAACCCAATGCATAGAGCGCATGAAGAATTGTGCAAAATGGCAATGGATGCCACTAACGCAGATGGCTGTGTGATACATATGTTGCTTGGCAAGTTAAAGCAGGGCGACATACCCGCTGACGTTCGTGATGCCTCTATACGAGAAATGGTCACACACTATTTTCCAGCCAACAGCGTTATGGTTACCGGTTATGGCTTTGATATGCTCTATGCTGGGCCAAGAGAGGCAGTATTACATGCATTGTTTCGTCAGAACATGGGCGCTACCGATTTCATCGTAGGCCGCGATCATGCCGGGGTAGGCGATTACTATGGTGCTTTTGATGCGCAAACCATTTTCGATACAGATGTGCCAGAAGATGCCTTGGAAATAAACATTTTCAAAGCCGACCACACAGCCTATTCCAAAAAGCTGAATAAGGTGGTGATGATGCGCGATGTGCCGGACCACACAAAGGAAGATTTTGTGCTTCTGTCAGGCACTAAAGTCCGTGAATTGCTAGATAATGGCATCGCACCTCCACCTGAATTTTCACGCCCTGAAGTAGCGAAGATTTTAATGGACTATTACCAGTCAAATTGATGTAAACCGGTGCCTCTGACTTCAAACTTATCTTTGATTGAATAATTTGTTGGTTATACTTGCTGATCAGTATTAAGCAGAGGCTCCTTAAAAAATGAAATTGTATCAACACCCAAAATGTAGCACTTGCGTCAAAGCAGCTAAGTATCTTAAGCAATTAGCAGTGGATTTCGAGTCGATTAATATTATTGAGTCACCACCAACAAAGGCTGAACTCAAAGCTATGCTGCTTAGTTATAACGGTGATATCCGAAAGCTTTTTAATGTCTCAGGCGTGCAATATCGAGAATTGAAAATGAAAGACAAGTTGCCACTGATGTCTGATGCTCAGGCAATTGATTTGTTGGCATCTAACGGTAAATTGATTAAACGGCCATTTCTATTGAATGATAAGAAGCAAGGGATAGTCGGCTTTAAGGAAGAGGGCTGGCAGCAGTTCTTAGGGGCATAGGTTTTTGCATGGCTTATATTGACTGTTTCAATGGTGACGCCGATGGGATTTGTGCGCTAACCCAAATACGATTACACAATCCGGTTGATTCTGAATTGATAACAGGTGTTAAGCGAGATATAAATCTGGTGGATCGAGCATCCGCCAGGTCTGGTGATATTGTTACCGTGTTGGATGTTTCTCTGGACAAGAACCGAGGTGGTGTTGAGCGGTTAATCTCGCAAGGGGCAGAAGTTTTCTATTGCGATCATCATTTCGCCGGGGAGATACCCGAGCACCCACGGTTAAAAACGCTGATTAATACTACGCCTGATGTGTGTACAAGTTTGTTGATAAACCAAATGCTCAAAGGCCGGTTTCTAGCCTGGGCGGTGGTCGGCACTTTCGGTGATAACTTATATAGAACAGCCGAGACAATGGCAAAGCCTTTGGCCTTAGATAAAAAGGGGCTTGATAAAGAGGCGTTGGCAAGATTAAAAGACTTAGGCACCTACCTCAATTACAATGGCTATGGTTCAGATTTAACGGATTTATATTTTCATCCGGCTGATTTGTTCAAGCGTACATCTCAATTCAAAACCCCCTTTGAGTTTATGCATGAGGATATTGAAACCTTTGACACATTAGAGCAAGGCTACAAGGATGATATGCGAAAAGCCGCTTCAGCTGAGCCTGTGTCTCAAAATGCTAGCTCGGCAGTTTTCCAGTTGCCTGATGCCGCTTGGGCCAGGCGTGTTAGTGGGGTCTTTGGCAATGATCTTGCCAACCAGCATCCAGATCGAGCGCATGCGGTGGTAACCGAGAAATCAGCGGATCACTTCGTGGTTAGTGTGCGAGCGCCTTTGACTAACAAAAAGGGCGCGGATCAAATTTGTCGACAATTCCCAACTGGCGGAGGGCGAGCGGCTGCCGCTGGTATAAATGAGTTGCGTGCGGATCAACTTACCAACTTTGTGAATGTTTTCACCGAGCACTACAAGGTTTAGGGCTAATAGGCCTAAATTATGAGCATTCAAAGCGAACTCTGTGAAACATTAAACGCGATCGCAGATGTGGCCGAGAGAGTTAAACGAAAACTAGGATGGTTCTTAGCCATTGGCCTAGTAGCTAGCGCAGGTATGGCTTTTCAAGCCTACTCACCGACTTCGGCACTTTGGTGGAATGTTTTTAAATGTGGCTTTATTCTGCTGCCAAGCTTGATAATTGCTTTTATATGGAATGCCTTAGGACAATTGAAAGAAGCTCCGGAACTGGCAGCCAGCCTAGTATCTAATGAAGACGGATTAATCGGTACTTTGCAGTCCTCGGGGCTGTCGCGTAGTAGCGGTGTAACTGGTCTATTTGGCACATTGCGAGCATTTCGCAAGGAGCAGGGGCTTGGTGTTGTATTGGATACTATTGGCAATGTGACCCTCCTGGCCAATCCGCTGGTGGCCTTGATATCTATTGTGATGATTGTCATTTTAGTTTTGATGATAATCGTTGCTCCTTTGTTACTACTTCTTTAAGATTCGGGCTTATGGACACACTTAAAGAAATTGGTATTCAGCGTTGGCGGTTGCGTGATACTCAGCACAGTAAAGTCGAAATAGAAGAACTTAGAGAGCTTGAACTTGCTGAGTTGGATTCTGAGTCGAATTCTGAGGTAGACATACAAGCAAACGTCGATTCACCGAACATTGATCAGCCCATCGTTGATCAGCCCATCGTTGATCAGTCCATCGTTGATCAGTCCATCGTTGATCAGTCCAACAATGCCGACCCGCAAGCTGACGCGAATCTAGATGCGAGTTCACAGCACATTGATACACAGAGTGAGCGTAATACTGAGCAAGAGGGCACCGTAGATGAGTCATTAAATGCTGATTCGCAACCGCAATTTAGTTGGCAAATGCTAGGCGAGTTGCTTGAGTCTGATTCAGGCTGTACTTCTTGTGCCAACACAAACCCTGTATTAGGGGACGGCAATATTAATGCCCAGTGGATGTTTGTGATTGATGCACCGAGTGCGCGCGATATGCAAGATCAAAAGCTACTGTCGGGCAGGCAGGGCCAACTGTTTGATGCGGTGTTGCACGCGGTTGGACAGACACGGGAGGAAATTTATCTTAGCTCGGTGTTCAAGTGTCCGCCAAGCTCCGATATTACTCTGACAGCGCAGTGCGGAGAGCTTATCCACCATCAAATTCAATTGGTTAAACCTAGGCTTATATTAGCTATGGGTGAATTTTCAGCGCAGAGTTTGCTAAGAGCCAATGAAGATCTAGAGCATTTGAGAGATCAAGACAACACTTACCCTGGAGGTTCAAGTGCGGTTGTGTGTACTTTCAGTCTTGCACAATTACTCAATGCCCCGAGCCTAAAGGCCCAGCTATGGCAAGATCTCAAAAAGTGTATTGCTGCTTTACATTAATTTGACTAATAGCTCTGCTAATAGTTCGGTAAACTTATTTTTGTGACAAAAAAAACAGTCCTAACAGCACAGGATTTGGGCCTGTGCGACATGCAAACTTCTCACCTTGGGCAGGTGCTCAGCATCGAACGCCAAGTGCAAGTTATGCCGTGGGCACGCTTATCATTTGAGCAATCACTTAACCGCGGTGATATTTGTAGGCTGGTTGTGTCCGGCGTAAAGGTGGCTGCGTTTCATGTCTGCTCGGCGGTAATGGATGAGGTGCATCTGCTTAACATAGCGGTTGCGGCAGAGCTACAGGGAACTGGGCTGAGCCATATGTTATTAGACGACATTGTTACGAATGCTAAGGAAATGGCGGTAAAAAAAATATTTTTGGAAGTGCGTCAATCGAATACGCGCGCACAAAGTCTGTATCAAAAATGGCAATTTGAGCAGATAGCGGTACGAAAAAAATACTATCGAACGCCTGATACGCATAGAGAAGATGCTTTGGTCTACGTGCGTTTACTCTAGACTTAGATAAACCTAGAGAAATCAGTTGAACCCGGATTATGCATTAGAAATCTACTACATAATCCGGGTTGAAAGACGAAAGTCTAAACAAGTCCTTAATATGCCTAAGAAAGCCAAAAAAGGGCTTCTCACCAACAAGGTGGGGCGCTTTTTGTGGCTTCCTTATTCACATCAATTACTTGCACATTTTTTTGCCTACAGGAAGTCGGTAAGGGGCGTGAGCAGGACGCGGAAGCTTTCGCGTTCAACTGAGTTTTCTAGGATCAAGCTTCTTGTGCTAGGTGAAGCCTCTTGTATCCGGTGAAGCTTCTTTACTGGGTGAAGCCTCTTTACTGGGTGAAGCCTCTTTACTGGGTGAAGCCTCTCTAATTCGGAAAAACTTTCAGTATCTGATTTAGGCTGAGAATGTGCGTGTTGCTAATTTGATTCCACGACACTAATTCTGCAACTTTAACCTGGTACCTTTTTGCTATTGACCACAATGTGTCTCCGGCCACCACGCGATGTACTCGTGTTGGTTTTGCAGGCTGTGAATAGTTAGCGGTACCCGAAGAAAGTGTTGCAGCGCTTGTCGTTACTGGTGTCTTAACTGGAATTGGTATCAGCAAATTTCGACCTTCTTTGATGAACGAACCTGAGAGCCTATTAACGTTCTTTAAGGCGCTGATACTTACATGGTACTGTCGGGCGATGCTCGAAAGTGAGTCGCCGCGCTTGATATTGTGATTTTGGTAATTAATGGTTGGCGCACTCTTAATACTTGCTAGCGCTTGGTTTGTTGCATCAAGCTTAGCGTTCGGCACCACTAGGCGATGTGGACCCTCTGGAGAACTAGCCCAGCGGCGAAAGCCTGCATTTAGATGCTGCAGAACCGCTAACTCAATGTTAGCCTTTGCCGAAAAATCGTGAAGATCTATTTGCCCCGGCAGGTTAACGACGCTGAACCAAGGCTGATTTGAGATTTTTGGAAGACTAACATTGTATCGCTGTGGATTATTAACTATGTTCTTAAGTGCTATCAATTTGGGAACATAGTTTACGGTTTCTTTGCGCAGCTTTAGTCTTTGGTAATTGGTGCCTTTACGCTTGCGTTTGTTGGCTTTAATTGCTCTTTGCAGGGTTCCTGGGCCTGCATTGTAGGCAGCAAGTGTGTTAAACCAGTCGCCATCAAAAGCCGTATTTAATTGCTCTAAGTAATCTAGCGCCGCATTGGTAGAGGCAATCACATCGCGCCTGCCGTCGTACCACCAGTCTTGTCTTAAGCCAAAGCCTTTCCCCGTTGACGGGATGAATTGCCATAGGCCACCCGCGTTGGAGCGCGACACAGCATTCGGTTTATAGGCACTCTCGATGGCAGGAAGCAGGGCGATTTCAGTGGGAAGCCCGCGTTTTTCAATTTCTTCAACGATGTAGAATAGGAACGGCGTCGCTCGTTCAAACAAATTTTTTAAATAAGTTGGATGCTGACTGTTCCACTTTTCATACCTTTTTGTATGCTTTGAGTTGAAATCAGGAAAAGCAAAGCCATTTCTTATGCGTTCAAGTAAATCATCTTCGATTGCATTATTTGGCGTAGAATCTTGAACCAGATCAGGGCCGTCTGAAATTGGCTGACCATTTGGAGTTTGCTGGGTGTTAATGTCCTCAAGCTCAATGCTGGGTTCAATAGTGTTTTGCGGGGCAGGCTCAACGACAACTGGCTTTTGCGAATTTGGTGCACGCAGATGACCACAAGCACTTATGGTGCTTGTAATAAGTACTATTAATATTGTCCTAAAAATCATGTGCGAATAGTAAAGATGCCTTAACCTTAGGTCAATGAAACTCATAAATTTTCACGAAACTAATTAATAACTCCGAGATAGTTTGAATACTTTAACCGAACAAGATCGCATCTGGCTGGAGTCAGAATATGGTAGAAGCTTCTTGCAAGCAGAGCGCGAGCACACCGATAGAGCAATAAGCCAACTGGCGGGGCCGCGTGTACTCAAAATTGGTAATACCATCCATGCAGAGCGCTTATATGACCTAGATTTTCCGCAACTAGTCACCACCCAAAGTCGGCCGGGCGAGGAAGCGCTCATTGGGGAAGTGCGGGTTTGTGCAGACCCAGCATTTTTGCCCTTTGAAGCAGAATCATTTTCCAGTGTTATTCTGCCACACGCAATTGAAGGGAATGAGCTTCCTCATCAGGTGCTCAGAGAGGCGCATCGGGTATTGCAGGCCAATGGTGATCTGCTATTGAGTGGCTTTAATCCTTTTAGTCTACTTGGTTTGCAACGATTAGTAGGTTCAAAAGCCAGCTATCTCGGCCAGTATTATTCCTTGAAAAGAGTGAGGGATTGGCTTCAACTGCTCGGGTTTGAGATTACCGGGTCGGCAATGTATCAATATGCACCATTATGCAAAACTAATAGAATGCGTAAGGCTGTTAAATTCATAAATTCTAGCGGAGATCGGTGGTTGCCGATGGCTGGCGGTAGCTATATGATTAGCGCCAGAAAACGAGAGCTTGGAATGCGCCTGATAGGGCCTGTAAATTTCTCAAGCCAGAAAAGGCGGCCAAAAATGGTGACTGCGTCTGCGTCATCAATACTTAAGCCCTGCGCATCGCGCAAAAAAGCAGAGTCAAAGGGCTGAAGCTGCATTTGGCTGAAGCTAGATTTAAATTTTGGCTAAAGCTAAATTTTGGCTAAAGCTAAATTTTGGCTAAAGGCTCTTTAGATGAAGCTTAGACCTATTAAGTGAAGAAAAGTGAGCGAAGAGTAATGAGCGATCGGCAAATAGTATTGGATACAGAGACAACTGGTTTAGAGCATCGCCAGGGTCACAGAATTATTGAGATCGGTTGTGTCGAACTAATAAATCGTAAGTTAACCGGCAACAATTATCACCAATACCTGAACCCGGAGCGAGAGATTGATCAAGGCGCAATGGAGGTTCATGGAATTACTAATGAGTTCTTAGCTGATAAACCACTCTTTTTAGATATATCTAAAGAGCTGATAGCCTACCTAACGGGCGCTGAATTAATTATTCACAATGCAGCATTTGACGTTGGTTTTCTGGATGCTGAGCTTGCACGAATCACCGAGGCTGCTGCCGATGATACGAGCAATCAGATAAGCGATATATGTACCGTGCATGACACGCTGTTACAAGCACGTAAAATGTTTCCGGGGCAACGCAATGATCTAGACTCCTTATGTAAACGGTATGACATTAACAATAGTCATCGTGATTTACACGGAGCACTGCTCGATGCTGAGATTTTAGCCGACGTATTTCTGTTTATGACGGGTGGGCAAACGGCTCTGTCGCTAGATGACTTAAGTGCTCATGACGCTGATTTTCTAGCCAATCCCAATGCTGTTGACTTGTCATCATTGTCGTTACCAATTGTAAAGCCTAGCCACGAGGAAGCTGAGAATCATGTAGAATGGCTAACTCGTTTAGATGAGAAGGTAGATGGCCAATGTGTTTGGACACGTCTAAATGAAAGGAAGCACCAGCAATAAGTTAATCTATGAATGAATGACTCGGCCACCATAAAGAAACTCTCAGGTTACGACCTTTCCGGTTATAGCCTTGTTGGCAGTGATTTGTCTGGTGCACAGCTAGCTCAAGCCAAGCTACGTGGAGCTAATTTAGCTGGAGCTGATTTGTCGGGTGCCGACCTCAGTGAGGCAGATTTGAGCGGTGCTGATTTATCTGGTGCGCATTTATATCAAGCCAAACTTTCGGGCGCACGCCTAACTGGAGCCAATCTAAGTCATAGTGATTGTACTTCCGCCGATTTTTTAGATGCCAACATGAGCGGTGCTAGATTCCGCTCGGCGAAGCTGCCAGAGTGTAATCTGAAGAATACCCAATTAAATGCGGCTGATTTCACTGAATGTGATCTCTCTGCGGCGAATTTTTCAGGCGCTAAGCTAGCCGGCGCAATTTTTTATCGAGCCAATTTAAATAGAGCAAACTTTGAAGGCGCTAAGCTTTTTGGCGCCAACCTGGTCGATGTTAACCTTCGTAACTCGATCTTGCGGGGCACCGATCTGAGCGCAGCAAAGCTTAGGGGCGCGGATCTTCGAGAAGCAGATATGGTTAGGGTTAAGGCGTTTAATGCCGACCTAAGTCATGCCAATCTTAAAAAAACTAATCTTGAAGGGGCGGGTCTGCGTGCGGCCATTTTGAACGGCGCTCAGTTGCAAAATGTTGTTTTTGACGGAGCAAACCTATCTCATAGCCGCCTATCGAGAGCCGATCTATCGCAAGCGTCGTTCGAGGAAAGCAATCTTTGGGCCTCCCGTGTTTCAGGGAGTATCTTCACCGAGGTGAATTTAACCGCGACCAACCTAATGGCAACCGGTTTAAATAAAAAGTTTACCTTAAGCGAGTTTCCGGATGTGAAGTTTTCACCAAGCACGCAATGGGATGATGCTAAATATAAGCGCAATTCGGTATCTTCTGCACATGCATTGTCGATAGAAACCGAAGCCAAGAAACGCGGCTTCTTCTCCCGCATATTTGGGTTCGGTTAGAATAACTCGCTTAGAATAACTCGCTTAGAAGTCATTTCTAATGTGACGCGACTCACGCCAAGGCTCAACTAACAGCCGCACTAAATAGCTAAACCAAATAGCTAAACCAAATAGCTAAACCAAATAGCTAAACCAAATAGCTAAACCAAATAGCTAAACCAAATAGCTAAACCAAATAGCTAAACCAAATAGCCAGCCAAATGAATTAGGTCTTGGGTCGATGAGAGCTGCTAAAATGCGAGCCGTTAAAAAGCTCTGTGCTTAGAACATTATTACTATCGCTGCTCCACCCACTATGCTCAAAACAAGTGTATACGGCAGCGCCATGACGACCATTTTCATATAAGACAGTCTAATTAACGGTGCAAGAGCTGAGGTTAGCAAGAATAAGAACGCGGCTTGGCCATTGGGTGTTGCCACGCTTGGCAGGTTGGTGCCGGTGTTGATTGCCACGGCCAGCACTTCAAAATGCTCGCGGGTAATTACTCCCTCATTCATTGCCGCTACCATTTCATTAATGTAAACCGTGGCCACAAAAACATTGTCGCTGATCATTGAAAGAAAGCCATTCGCCGCAAACATCACAATTGGCTGCGAGTCAAGCGGCATAGATAAGACGAGTTCTGTTACGGGATCAAATAGATGTTGGTCATGGATAACTGCGACTATAGCGAAGAAAACCACTAGTAAAGCGGTGAAGGGCAAAGCTTCCTCAAAAGCGTGACCAATCTTGTGCTCCTCAACAATGCCGTTAAGAGCCGTGAGCAGCACAATAACCATCAAGCCAATTACACCAACCTCAGCAACGTGCTTTGCCAGAGCTGCAATTAGTATAAGTCCAACAACCGCCTGTACTACCAAAGCGGCTTTATCCTTACCTGTGCGTTTTAGTTCTTGTTCAGCATCAAATTCTGATAGTACAGAGCGAACCCCTTCAGGTAGGGTTTGTCCATAACCGAAGACGCCGGTTATTTCCAGTATAACGCAGGTTACCAGGCCGGCAGCAAGCACTGGCATAGTGACCGGTGCCATGCGCATGAAGAATTCAACAAATTCCCAGCCAGCCTTTTCAGCAATTAGTAAATTCTGAGGTTCGCCAACCAGTGTGCAAACGCCCCCTAAAGCGGTACCTACCGCGCCGTGCATGATTAAGCTGCGCAGAAAAGAGCGAAATTTATCTAGGTCTTCGCGCGAGTATTCGTGGACGCCTTCGTCTCCAGAATTGTCGTAGTCTTCAGAGAACTTCTTACCTGAGGCGACACTGTGATAAACCCCATAGAACCCCACGCCGACACTAATCAATACCGCCGTTACGGTTAGCGCATCCAAAAATGCAGAGAGAAAGGCACCCGCAAAACAGAATAGAAACGACAGTAAAACCTTATTGCGAACCTTGGTTAGAATTTTTGTGAAAGTAAACAACAGCAGATCGCGCATAAAGTGAATGCCTGCGACCATAAACACTAGTAATAAGATGACCTTTAATTGCTGTTCTATTTCATGGTAGAGCACCTCAGGAGAGGTCATACCGATTGCGACTGCCTGTAAGGCCAATAATCCCCCAGGTTGCAAGGGATAACATTTCAGCGCCATAGCTAAGGTGAATATGAATTCCAGCACTAAGGCCCAGCCAGCAATGAAATGCAGGTCCGAAAACCAAAGAATCGGATTGATTATGAGAAAAGCAATAATTGTTTTCTTATACCAATCGGCAGAGGAACCCAGAAAGTTATCGTGAAAAGAACTCAGAACCATTTTAGACATAAGCGCGTTTTATTTAGTTTGTTGTATTAGCGTTCATTGTGGATAGCTGGCCAGCAACTTGTCCCAGATCGATTATCATATCAACCAGATTACTCCGCCACAACGACTATTCGAGACTAGTGTAGTCTGGTCTTTTTATGTCGGTGTTTTGATTGCGCAAATGTTCTTTGTATTTTCGGAAAATAGGCAGATGGCAGCGGGCAAATAAAATTGTCAAAAATCCAAAATTAGCACTTGACCAAAGTGCGTCTAGCACGTAAATTACGCGCTCCTTCGAGGTCTGGGGCTATAGCTCAGCTGGGAGAGCGCTACACTGGCAGTGTAGAGGTCGGCGGTTCGATCCCGCCTAGCTCCACCAGGCTTTTTATTCGCGATAATTGCGTCGTGAATATTAGCAAGCTTCTAGTGCTAAAGGCTCAAATTGAGCACTAAGTGCAAGCCAGACCACAGGTGAAAGTGAAGGAACCCAGACGTCCCCATCGTCTAGAGGCCTAGGACACCGCCCTTTCACGGCGGTAACAGGGGTTCGAATCCCCTTGGGGACGCCATTAAAAAAGCCTTGCTCGTAGAGCAGGGCTTTTTTAATGGCTTTCCTAAAGGATTTGATTAGAACCCCACGGTTCGACAAAAACGCAAGGAGCGTTTTTGCATGGCCATAGGCCACCCAACGGGTGAACCTCATGGATGAGGTGAATACAATTTCGTCAGGAACGAAATTCCATCCTTCGGTCCGTAAACGGCACATCCGTGTGCCACTCCTGAACAGCCGTAGACCGGTCCCGAAGGGACGAGTATCAGGATGATACGAGCAATCCCCGCGTACGGTTAAACAGTTGTAACATAGCGCTAGGGCTTTTCTAATGGCTTTCTTTATACCCAGCGTTCGCTACGCGAACAGAGCTGAAACCTATCGCATTGAAAACCCCACGGCTACACGCTGTGTCTGACATAAAAACAGTATGTCTATTCCTAGAGCTAGACAAATAGCCTGCATCACCTACCTGTTAGTTAGCTGGTAAACCCGCTTCAGTCAGAAACCGAGATCGAGACTTGCATGCTGATCTGGTAGCGGCATCAATCTCGATCAAACCTTTTGATAAGCTCTTCTGTGAGTGTAAAACCATTATTACAAGGGTGTGCTTACCTATTATGGCCAAATTGGCAGTGGCTGATTTTTGTATGCTACACCTCAGCACTCTAAGTGCTTCTTATTATAATGAGCTCAAAGGCGATGGCTACGGCCAATTGTTTAGCGGAATAGTTGTGCTGGGGATGCATGTTCTGAGAGGCTAATATCTAGCAGTGTGGATAGAGACACAGCTCTTCATCGGCGAAAATATGTGTTTGGTATGACCAATTAAGAAGCATTTGTTATAAAAATTGGGTAAAAGTGGTTGACTAGATTGTAAGTAATGAATGATACTATAGCTGTTAAGAATGTATTACAAATTTTAACCTAAAGAGAAAATTATCATGAAAACAGATATTAGAAGAGATGCCGGATTTTTGCGGCGATTACTTTCAAGAGATTTATTGCTTGTAGGATTGGCTTGTACGCTAACAAGTGTATCCAGTGTGGGCTTTGCACAAGATGAATCAGCCGACCAGATTGAAGAAATAGTTGTGACAGGTATTCGAAGTTCACTTCAAAATGCACTCAACGAAAAGCGCAACTCAGCTAACTTGAAAGAGGTCATTATTGCTGAGGATATCGGTAAATTGCCTGATCAAAACCTCGCTGAAGTTTTGGAAAATGTGACTGGTATCCAGATTACACGTACAGCGGGTGTCGGTACTGGCGTTCAAATTCGTGGTACTAACTCAAATCGGGTCGAAATTAATGGTGCCTCCACTACCGGCTCTGGCTCGGGTCGAAGCGGAATCAGTTTTGAAGATATCAACCCTGCTATCATTGCCGCGGTTGAAGTGACTAAGTCACCCGACGCCAAGACTATTGAGGGTTCTGTGGGTGGTACAGTCAATCTGAGAACCATACGTCCGCTTGAATTGAAAGAAACATTAGGATCTGTTCGAATTCAAGGCGAAGACAGCAGTCTGAGTACCGAAAGCATCAAACCCAGGCTCTCAGCCGCATGGGGAGATAATTGGTCGACTGAAAATGGTGATTTTGGGGTTGTTATTACAGGTAGTTACACTGAGCAGGAAGCCGTGTCATTTCGTCCTCGAGCAGACCGCGATAACCTTGCCAGCCCAGAGGGCGCTAACCCGGGTGAATTTCTAGGGATTCAGTTCCTTCTGCAAGAGCAGGAGAATGATGATTATGAAACAACCAACCTTGCGGCTACATTTGAATGGGCACCGAACGACAGTCTAAAATTCTTTTTCGATGCTATTGTTAACGAGCAGGAGCGGAGCCGTGACCAGTACCGGCTACAGGCATCTGGTGTAAGTGCACTTAGGAACCACAGTATTCCTACAGCATTTGAAACTGTTAATTTTGGTGTTGGCCCAGGAAACTTTCCGGCAGCGCTTCGGGGCACGCTTGAACCAAATTTGGGCGTTGATGATGATGATCCGAACCTGCGTTTCTCAAGTGAGACAGGCTCCCGAGTCACTGATTCTACTATCTTTAAGATTGGTGGTGAGTGGCAAGGAGAAAAGTTATCTGCAAAGGTTGAACTCTCTTCATCGGAGTCAAACACAGTTAACCCAACCTTGAACACTACTCTGAATTTTATTAACCCGAACTGTCCGCTTGATGGCAGCAGCAATGACAACTGCGTGCCTTTTATCTATGACTTGAGCGGTGGTTCATTATCGTTCGATGTTAATTATAATTCACCATTTGCTCCAAACCCACAGGACTTATTGAACCCTGCCAATGTCGTGCTGGATCAGGTGGACGTTGGTCGTAACGAAACTGACAACAAAGAAGAAGCGATCCGTGCAGACTTGACTTATGATCTGGACTGGAACGCCTTCACCTCTGTTGATTTCGGTGTTCGATTAAGCGAGTCATCACATAGATTTGATGATATTGGTGATCGTATTGGTGGCTTCAGCAGGATGGTAGATAGCCCTAATGGCACTCTGTTTGCAGACCTTCTTGTTCAAGGTCCTACCAACTACAATGCCGCAGATGGTCGAGCACTGTATATCCAAGACTTCCTGCTCATTGATCCAGATCGCTCCTTTTCTGACGCACAGGGTGTGATCGACATTCTTCAAGCTGCCGTTATTGCACACGATCCGGACAGCCCTGATATTCTAAATGTGAGGTCAGATCTAAATGCGTTTCGTGATATCAAAGAAGAAACGGACGCTTTGTATGCGCAGGTAAATTTTGAGCATGGTATTTTCCGAGGAAACTTTGGAGTGCGATTTATCGACACCACCGTTACTTCAATTGGCTATGGCCCTGAAGATGGAAACGGAGTCAGATCACTAAACGCAACCAGCGGTTCTTATGACTTCTTGCTGCCTCGTTTGAACATTGTGGCTCAACCGAGAGAGGATTTGATTCTCCGATTGGGATATGGCAGTGATGTCAACCGCCCTGGTTTTAACAGACTTGCTACCGGTTTCACGAGGGATGAACAAGAAAACTCAGTAATTGCATTGGGCAACCCTGGTCTGGAGCCTGAGGAAGTTGACTCATTCGATATTGCGGCGGAGTGGTATTTCGCCCCGGCAGCGGTCGCGAGTATCGGTTACTTCAAGAAGGAGCGTACTAACATCTTTAGTACAAATTTTGATGGTGCTGCACTTGTTCCAAGTACAATTACTACAGCCGGATTAGCTCGTGAGACTGATCCTTCCTGCCCAGGCGGCGGTACTTATAACCCACTTGTTGTTCCAAATCAGTTGGGCGATCCAAACCGCTTAGGCCTCTGCGTTGATGTAACACGACCTGGTAATGACCCTGAAACGACCACTCAGTCTGGTATCGAGCTTGCCTTTCAGTATGACCTTTCCAGCTTTGAAGATAAACTGGGTTGGGCATCTGGTTTCGGCTTGTTAGCTAATTACACCACACAGGATTTTAAAGGTGGTTCGGTTTTTGATACGACTTCAGGTCGAGGTCTTCAGGTTCTTGGTGATGTTAGCGTTCCTCGAGGTCTGCTTGACTTTTCTGAAGACGCTTACAACATCACTCTCTTCTACGAGAAATATGGATTGTCTGCAAGAATGCGTTACACGTGGCGCGAAGCGTTCCGCACGCAGGACTTTGGGGGTGGTGCCAATACCAGCGGTAGCAGCACCTACAGCCTTCCTGTCACTACTGACGATCGTGGCCAGTTAAACGCCAGTATCAGCTATGATATAGGTGAAAGTTGGAATGTTGGCGTTGAAGTTACTAACCTAACTGAAGAGAAGATTGACCAATATTGTGTTGCAGTAGGTGGACCACTATGTTTCGTGGGATATCCTGATCGACGCATTACCTTTGGTGCCAGCTATAGCTTCTAGCATGCGAAAGAATTGAATGTCATTCATGATGACATCTAAATTCAAATAGTAGTTCACTAAAAAGCCTCAGCAATTAGCTGGGGCTTTTTTTTTCCTGACTTTTACTACTATTTTAGCCGTTCATCGAGGTATTCTAATGACTCTAGTATTTTGTTAGTTGTCTGTGTAGGCTGCGAAGGAAATGCAGATATTGGACGTATATACTAAGAGCACCCAGCGAGAACAGAAGTTCAATTGATTATAGGTAAATGAGCATGAAACAAGACCAAATTGATGATCAGGTGTATGACCTATATGACGAGTATTGCCACGGCCAAATCGATCGCCGCCAGTTTTTAGAGCGTGCAGCACAGCTAGTGGTGGTCGGCGCTTCGGCTGTCGCCATGGCTGAAGCACTGCTGCCAAACTACGCCGATGCGCAGGAAATTCTGTTCACCGATGAGCGAATCAAGCCCAGCTGGATGAATTTTCCATCTCCTGGTGGCACGTCCGGTGAAATGCGTGGTTACCTGGTCGCCCCAGCCGGCGAAGGGCCATTCCCAGCGGTGCTGGTCATGCATGAGAACCGAGGTTTGAACCCCTATGTGCAAGATGTAGCGCGGCGCTTTGCCGCGACGGGATTCCTTGCGTTGGCGCCCGATGGCTTGTCACCGATCGGCGGCTACCCGGGTAACGATGACGAAGGCAAGACGATGCAGCGCACTCTCGACCAGGCCAGCTTACGCCAAGACATGGTTAATAGCGCGTTCTACGTGAAGAACCATGAACTTTCTAATGGCAAGCTTGGAGCGACTGGGTTCTGCTGGGGTGGTGGCACAACGAATTTTCTGGCAACCAAGCTCGGCGAGGACCTCAACGCCGGAGCGCCATTCTATGGCAGCGCCGCTGCGACGGACGAGGTCGCGAATATAAAGGCAGCAATGCAAATCCATTACGCCGAGAACGACAAGCGAGTGAATGCGACGCGCCCAGAGTATGAACACGCGTTGAAAGCTGCGGGTGTAACTTACCAAATGCACACTTACGCAGGCACGCGGCATGGCTTCCACAATTACTCGACACCACGCTATCACTCTGAGGCTGCTCAATTGGCGTGGGAGCGGATGGTTGTCTTTTTCAATGAACATTTGAGCTAGAGGGAAAGTAGATGGTGTCACGCCGAGATGTTTTGAAATATTCAGCTCTTGCAGGTACGGCAGCCGTCCTTCCGAATTCAGCGCTCCACGCAGTGCATCATGAAAGCTTGATTACGCGTTCTGTGCCGAAGACCGGCGAACAATTGCCGGTCGTGGGTCTTGGTAGTTCTGCGTCGTTTCGTAGACTCGCAGCAAGCGACGACACCACGCAACTTAAAAAGGTGATCAGTACCTTGCTGGATAATGGTGGTACAGTATTCGATACGGCGCCGAGTTACGGCGAATCTGAACGTGTTGCGGGCGAGATCGTGCAGGAATCAGGAGCGATCAAGAAGATATTTTGGGCGACCAAGGTCAACGTTGTGCCGCGTGGCGGGTCGATGGCAGATGCCGATGCGGCGAGAGCGCAAATAGAGCGCTCGTTTAACTACATCGGCAAGGATCCAATCGACCTAATGCAAGTGCACAACCTGCGCGATATTCCCACGCAAATGAGCATCCTCAAGGAACTCAAGGAAGAAGGTCGGGTGCGCTACATCGGTACCACCTATACAGGTCAGACACAGTTCCCCGACCTTGCTCGTGTAATGCGTAATGAACCCATCGACTTTATTGGCGTGAATTACGCCGTTGATGACCGCAATGCCGCACAAGAGATATTTCCTATAGCCGCAGAGCGCGGGATTGCCATTGTGGTGTATCTGCCATTTGGTCGCACTCGTTTGTGGCAACGAGTGGCCGGTCGCGAGGTTCCAGCATGGGCAGCCGAGATCGGTATTGATTCATGGGCGCAGTTCTTTATCAAATTTGCAGCCAGCCACCCAGCCGTCACCGTCGTAACTCCAGCTACCAGCAAGCCACATCACATGTTGGACAATCTTGGAGCAGGTATCGGCGAGCTACCCGATGCGGCAATGCAAAAGCGTATGGTCGAATACATTGATGCGCTGCCCTCAGCCTGAATGACAGGTTGATGCGGATATGGTTGGAGTGAAAGAACTAGAGTTTCCGACAGTTATCGCGCATTCCAAATTACATGGACCTCAGTCATGTTTTCGTACCCGAAATCGCAATGTGTTTGCCGAGGCAGTTTTTTTGAAAACCAAACTTCAATTGCTTGTAGGTGATCAGAGGTTCATTCTCATTTTGCTTTGTCGTATTATCGGGTACGGCGAACAACTCGATTATTGTCATAGCTAAATCATGAATCAAGAAACAGTAAGCACTATGCAATTCACAGCAGAGCAGCTAAAAAAGAGACTTCCCATGGTCATTGTAGGGGTAGTGTTGATGGTTGTGGCAATACTGTTATTATCAAAACCAAAAGCCGATAAGCGTAGCGCAAACGTTGGGTCAAAAATCAGTGTTGAAGCTATCAATATCCAGAGTTCACGTATTACTCCCAAAGTATTGTCATATGGATTGGTTGAACCCCGTACTAGATCCAAATTAGTTGCGCAGGTGAGTGGTCGCGTAGAGCGCGTCTCTGAGCGATTCAGGGATGGTGGATTCTTCCAGCAAGGTGAATTGCTGCTGCAGATAGATTCGACTGATTATGAGATTGCAGTGGATATTTCACAAGCGAGCCTGGCCGAGGCTGAACAAGGTCTGGCGGAAGAAATTACCCTGGCGGAACAGGCGAAAGCTGATTGGAGTCGATTGGAAAATAAATCATCTGCAAGTCCTCTTGTTCTGCGCGAGCCTCAGTTGAAAACAGCTGAAGCCAATGTAAGGTCGGCTCAGGCCTTATTAAAGCAAGCGAAAATCAATTTGGAGCGCACATCTATTCGAGCCCCCT
>Ga0316189_10001793_pt1 | contig 21191 bp, 22 predicted proteins | sample LowCovwburrow_MG_FD_204930 | JGI IMG/M metagenome (GOLD analysis project Ga0316189, IMG submission 204930) | Coastal sediment microbial communities from Maine, United States - Lowes Cove worm burrow | ecosystem: Environmental > Aquatic > Marine > Coastal > Sediment | place: USA: Maine... | reverse complement strand
CAACTTTTTCAAAAGAGTTACTCTGCAAGGGGTGATAATACCATAAAAAAAGGGCTCAGACATCTGCCGGTGCAGACATCCGAACCCTTTCATGCATCAAACCTGAAGTCGCTCAGTTTAAAACGGCCGCATAGTCCAAATACCGCAGGGGCAGGTATCGGCGCAGAACCCGCAGGCGATGCACTTGCTGTTATCGGACACATACTCAAAGCTGACTCCATCCGGCTCGGCGGCCACGACCTCCCGCCGGGAGATGGCATGGGTTGGACAGATGGTCTCGCAGAGATGACAGTCGCGGCAGGATCCGCAGCTTAGACAGCGGGCCGCCTGCTGGCTTTCCGTATCTCCCTTTTCTTCCGCCGGATCGTAATGAGCAACGGTCAGAGCCTCATACTGAATCAGCTTCTGGGCAAAGGGTTTCCATTCCTTTTTACCGAGTACGGCGGTAAGATATTCCGCTGTCCGCTTGGCCGCGCCCAAGGCATTGGTTGCCAGACCGGGCCGCTCCACATCACCCACAGCCAGGATATTGTCGTCACTGGTTCGACCTGCGTCATCGGTTTTGATCCAGGAGCCGCCGGCAATATTGAGTACCTCGACGCTTTCCGGCAAAAAGGGCAGGCTGGGCACATCACCTATGGAGATAATCACAGTCTGCGCCGGAAGCAGCTCATCCTTATCCGTGATCAGTCCCTCTTCGGTGACTTCCTTAGTCATGACCGGCCATTTGAAGGTCGCGCCCAGGGCCTCCGCCGCATCGCGCTCTTTGCCGAAAGCCAGCGGCTTCTGGATATCCACCAAGGTGACTTCCTCAGCACCGAGACGATAGCATTCCGCCGCCACGTCGCAGCCCACATTGCCGGCACCGATAATCACCACCTGTTTACCGGTTTCCATAGGCGCATCGCTTTTGGCCGCTTTGAGGTAATCCAGGGCCGGGATGACTCGCTCATGGCCCGTGAAAGGAATGGTCTTGGGTTGATGGGTGCCCACAGCTACGATGACATAATCGTATTCCGCCTTCAGCTCCTCCATCTTTTCCCTGGTCATATTGACGCCAAGGTTAACCGTGATCAGCTCGTTTTTGCAAAAACGCTCGATCTCTGTCTGCCAAATCGCTTTGGACAGACGCTCCCAGGGGATGGTCTGAGCCAGCTTGCCGCCCAGCTCTTGACCCCGTTCAAAGATATGGGCCTCGATACCGGCCAAAGCGAGATGCCAGGCCGCACCCATACCTGCCGGACCGCCGCCGATGATCGCCACCTTTTGCCCGGTGGCCGCTTTGCATTTGGGCGGATCAACGTTATGCACCGCCTGTCCGAGTACGGCAACATCAATGGAATAATCCACCTTCTTGCGGGAACAGTTCTGAATGCAGAGATTAGGGCAAATCGTACCGCAGACCGAGGCCGGAAGCGGCGTGTAGCGCAGCAGCATCTCGTAGGCTTCATCATTCCTGCCCTCGCGGATCAGACGCAGGCGGTCGATGGTCGGGATGTGCATGGGGCAATAATAGGTGCAGGGGGCCGCTGAATCGCGGTTGACCCACCAGGGTCTGCGCCGCCGCATCTCGCCGGATTCCACCACCCCTATGACCGAGCGGTCCAGGCCCGGAGCCAGATCACGCAGAGGATCACCGCCGCCGAAACCGTTGTTCCAGACGCGGGCTGCAAACTCGGACATGGGCATGGGGCCGGAGAACATCAGGGCCCGCTCCTGAGCAGTCACTGCGGTGAGCAGATTCCACTCATCCCGGTTGCTCAGGGTCTCCAGCAGCTCCGGACGACCGATGGCCTCCAGATAGCCGGGCAGCCGTTCCATGAGCCAGCTCCATTCCGAGCCGGTCGGTTTGGTCAATTTTGCATTATTGCGGGAGTAGCTGTCATCGGTTTTGCCGCGAAAGTAGACCTGACCGCCGACCATACCCACGCAGGGACGATATCCCAGCACATTATCCGGATTTTTGGCCTCATGACCGCAGACAACCGCAATACCGCCGCAGTTGAACTCGGCAAAGGTGTCGCCCACAGAGCCCAAGACCCACATCTCCGGCTTCTCGTATTCCGGGTTCCACTTGGTCATGGTCAGACCGCGAGCACCGATGGAACCGCCGATCATCACCCGGCCACCGGCCATTGCATTGCAGATTCCGTTGGTGGCATCGCCTTTGACAACGATGTCCGCGCCGATGTTGAGGTAGCCCACGTCGTCCGAGGCTGAGCCTTCGCAGATTATCGTGGAACCGGACATGCCCATACAGCCCACGCGCTGGCCTGCCGGGCCGGTGATACGGATGGTCAGGGGACGCTCCACATTACCCAGTCGCAGACCGATATTATGCTGACCGAATGATTCCAGAAGCAATTCGTCGGCATCAGCAGCTGCACCGCGCACCTCTTCTTCGAAAATCTTGGATGTCAGGCGCAGGCCCTTTGCATCTTTGCCGCTTACTGTTATTATTTTTTGCTCACTCATAGGTATAAAATCAGTGATTATGGGCAGCCTGCCCTTGTATCTGTATTATTTTTCGTTCCGATATATTACGATTACCTCTCCGAAGATCGGTAATTATTTCACGCTGTGCCTCTCACTCTACCAACATGTTTATAAATATAGAAAAGTTCCTGCAAGCGTTTTATCCTTTTTGATTCTCTCCTGCTTATTCGTATAATTACTATTCTTTTGGTTTTATCTATCGTAAGCACTCAACCACCTGATGTAGATTTATTTGAAGCCTGAACCACTACATATTATATTTTTGATGCAAAATGGATTTTTTCAGCCATCTCGTAAGCCCTAGTGTTGCCTAGATTTTTCGTCTTACGCAAGTGAAAATACAACATGTTGTAGTTGATATGTATGCACAAGCCGTTATTTAGTGGCTGAGTAGTTGCTATCTATCATTCTAATATTATAATTTTTTCTCAATCGCCCACCAAATATTCGTCAGGGCGCGGGGCGATTAAACCTAACGTCCATTTATTCAAAAGTGTTTTTTGCTGCCACCATATAACTTTTCGCCTATAAAGCATCTTGGCTACGTATTCACTTAGTTCAGAATCCGTCATTTCCGGCTGCAAGTTTTCAGTTTTAATCGCTTCAATGATTTCCGAAGCATATTTTTGGTTATTTCTGACATCCCATTTTTTTGTTGCTACAGAAATAAGAGGCCCTATCACCAGCAGGGTGGCAACGAAAACAACTGCTATGAAAAGAAGAAAGAGACCAATGCTGATCCATGCCGCTTTCAAAGTTGCAGATTTTTGATAAGGACTGTTCGATGCATCATATTTTCTAGTACCAACACCCTTTGCGACAACATCTATCTCAGGTCTTTCACTACCTTCAAAAAGAAGTCGCAGTTGCATAGCATAATCGTTTTTTTCTTCTCTATTAATTGTTTCAACGAGGTAGCTGAAATTGTAGGATGTCCCGTCAAACACCATTTTTTTATCTTCGGCAACAAGATCGGCTATCTCCTGCTCTCCTACGGCGGAGTAAGCTATTACTTTAAATTGGTTCGGGTTTCCAGGAGTAACTTTTATTTTTACAGGGATATCCTTGTAACTATTTGAAGTATAATTTATTAACGATACATTAAGTTTGCCTGCTTTATCTTTATCATCGCCGTCAACTTTGAACTCAATTGTTGAATTTGGAAATTTTGGCTTCGCAATAAAACTCGGATCAAATTCTTCGTGAATGTCAAATTTTTTTATTTCTAATTGTTTCTGATAATAGTAGTACTGTCCAATAAAAGCTAGAAGGAAACTGATTATTGCTATGATTAAATTCTTCCAAATATCAGCCATTTAAAATACTACTCCTTCATTATTTCTATAAATTTCTCATCCAGGCAGGAACGAAGAAAGTTATTCATCGCGTCCTGATCCCCGGTTGTATACAAATCAAGCATCAGCCGGTTGAATTCCAATTGTCGCTGTGCCGGAAGGTTGATTGCCGGAAAGCTGTTTTGCAGCAGAAAACCGTTCATCATAAAACGGCCCATGCGTTTATTAACGTCATAAAAAAACTGACACCGAGCCATCCTGAGAAAGTAGAAAATAGCCCGGTCGTACACATCCGATATCTGCTCTGCTTCTTCGACCATCTCGGCAAACAGCTTTGGTAGCTGGTTCGCCGGTGGCGGCATATACTCTGTTCCTGCTATGCTCACCCCGCCGGAACGAAATCGGCCCCATTCCAAGGCATCTTCTTTGGCCGCGATTCCGTGCAGCTTACAGGCAATCTCGGCAGTAACAGCAAACTGGTCGTTTTTCACCAAGGCAAAGACTTCCTGCCAAGCATTGGACTGATTCAGAACAATCTGCTGATCACTCAGCTTATGGCCGCCAACGGTTATGCCGTCCAGCAAGGTCTGTACTTCGGGCAGCGTATAGTTGATTCCCTCAAGGTTGACTGCATCGCAGACCAACTCGGATAATTGCCGCTTGGCCAGCATTAATGCCTTGGGCTTGTTGGGCGGCATGTTCCAGTGGGAGTCTTTCATTCTTTAGACAAGGATACGTATCCCTTCCCTGCGGGCTATTTCAATAATTGTGCTCTCGTCGTCCTGCTCCCAGCGATGTAACCCCACAGGTATCGGCTCTATTCTATTATCTGTTCGAGCGGCTGTTTTCCATAAAAGTTTTACATCGTCACGAGTATACGATCTATCGTATAAATTCGACACAACCAGCAAGTCTATATCGCTCCATTTATGAACATCTCCCCGTGCATGAGAGCCGAAAAGAATACCGAACCGAACCGGAATACCTGCCCGCAGAAGCTCCCGCAAGTATTTTTTTACTGATTGTTTAATTGATTCTTCAGACATTTCAGCACGTCTTCGGTCTTGTTTGCAAGCATTTCCGCCTCTTGCTGTGAGGGAAGAGCCCCCCAGAGTTCAGGGTAACGGCCTTCAATATTACATGGATTCATTTCTGATAAAAGATCTAACTGCTCTGGATCAAAAACGACACCGGACAGTTCAGCAAGCCGTACAAGGTTATGAATTCTCGGAGCGATATCTCCAGTATGACGACAAACATGGGCTTTGAGAATTTTTTCTATAGTCAGATGCAGGAAGAAGAGGCCATGACGAATTTTATTCGATTTAATGAGTTGGCCTGCCACCTCAAAATCTTCCTCCGCTCCTGTACGCCAATGAGCAATATGCTTTTCTATATTTACCATCTATAGACGATTCGTTTGTCTTGAATCCGACCGGTATTCAGTCTGTTTTTTCATACAGTAATTTTCCCGTCTTCTTTATTTCATTACAAAAAGAATTTTCACTTTTCAGGACAATATCGTACTCGCCTCTTGTATAGACCAATAAATCAATAGGTATTCTTTTGCTCAAATTGTAAATTTTTCTGCGAACCAACATCTTGTTCCGCATTTTCTCGTCATAATTTTTTGCTATGCCCAAGGAGTCCAGCACGACGAGTAAATCAAGGTCGCTCTCCTCTGTAAAGGAATCGCCAGCATATGAGCCGAACAAAATTATTTTATATGGATCGGTCTGCCTGATATTTTTTACTATTTCAGGAAGATATTTTCTTTTGTCCTCCATATGTTTTGCCCGTTAAGCAATTACCTCTCAAAAGTTAAAAGTTGGGAGCAGGTCAAAAACTTCAAACCGCCTTGTCCGGAATCAAACTGATTAATCCACGTAAGGCCTGATTGACACTTTTGGAGTCAGGAAAATATTTTCGGACGTCCGGCGTCAGCAACACAGCCCCATCTTCCAGTGTAAAATATTTTGTGTTAACGCTGCCATCTTCCTGGTGTACCCTGACAGTATGACCTTGTTGATAAGCATGATGATACTTACCACGTACTCCTTTTTTGCCACTAAAATTATACTCCGGCAACATATCAGCTTCTTTTTTATCCTTCTGCGTTTTCATAAAATTCTCGCTCCATACTTGTTGCTTTACGGCTGCTTATAATCCGAATCAGAACCTCTGTTCTTGCCTCGTGTTCTGTATGCACAACCAACAAGGTACGACTTTGACCGGAACAGCCTATACTGATATAGCGTTCTTCGGTCTCAGAATGTAACTCGTCGGGATACGTAAGGAGCAATGGATCATTAAATACGGTTTTGGCTTCCTCAAAACTGACATGATGCTTTGTTAAATTGCTCCGTGCTTTATTTATATCCCATTCAAAAACGAGTTTCATTATGAATGATCGGCTGTCTTATAGGAATGATGCCATAGGATATCTGATGAGTAGTGCTGAAACCTAGATATATCGGAGTTGCAAAATAACTTTATTTGCGGTTGCGAGGGGCTAATCAGCTTCATTGTTCAGGAGCAGATGGCGGAGGAAAACATACCGGAACAGTGAAGGAAATCCTTGACACGGTATTTTCTTTTTCATTCTCCTTCATGCTCATTTTACCTTTGGCACCAATAATTCCACCTAATACCTTTATACCGCCATTCCCCTTTATTTCCGATCCCGTGCCCGCCTCAACAGCAACATCGAATTTTATTTTTTCTATAGGATGCCCAGAATAGCCTTTTAAGTTTGGATTGACAATTGCGCCGGAAGGAATAAGTTTTTTTGAGCATTTGTTACACCAAATACGATCTCTATCAAACTTTCTTCTACAAATTTTTGAAGATTCAAAGCATAAATCCTTGTTCAGGTACACAGCCCTGCTAGAGCTGTGTACGCAAATCGAACCGTTAACAGGCGTACTTAATCCCCAGCCGCTTAGCCGCATCAGCATCATCAATGCCAAGGGCATCAGACATACCGATAGGCAGACTCTGCGAACGTCCAAGCGGTGCCATAACCTTCTTCATCTCCGTTCTGATGGAGGAGAAGGTGTCAGCGACCCGCTGGGCGACATCATCAGGATCCAATCGACGAAACAATTTCTCGTTCTGGCTGGTAATACCCTTCGGACAAATACCCACGTTGCAGACATTACAGCGACCCATCTCATTGCCGAGACAGCCTGCGCAGGCCTGCATGATGTATTTGCCGATATGTACACCGGAAGCACCGAGCATGATCAAGGCCATACCGTTCTGGGTCACATTACCGTTTTTCCCCACACCGCCCGCAGCAAAGAGCGGAATCTCGTTCTGGCGGCCCTGGGCAACCAGCTCCTGATAACACTCACGCAGATTGGAGGCAATGGGATGGCCTGTCGCGTCCATAGAGACGTTATACGCAGCACCGGTTCCGCCGTCAATACCGTCGATCAGCAGAGCACCGGCATACGGATTACGGACCAGATTATTGAGCACAGACTTGGCTGAGGTGGACCCGGAAATTTTCGGATACACCGGTACCCGGAAATTAAAAGCCATAGACATGGTCTGGATCATCTTCATGACACTCTCCTCAATGGAGTAGAGCGTCTGATGAACCGGCGGCGAAGGTAAGTCAACGCCTTCCGGTACCCCGCGCAAACGGGCAATGAGCTTGGAAACCTTGAACCACATCAGCAGGCCGCCGTCACCGGGCTTGGCACCCTGGCCGTACTTGATCTCAATGGCTGCCGGATCGCATTGCATATCCGGAATAGCCCGGATAATCTCATCCCAGCCAAAATAACCGGACGCGATCTGAAGAATGATGTATTTCAGGAACGGGCTCTTGAGAACCCACGGCGGACAACCGCCTTCACCGGTGGCCATGACCACGGGAATTCCCAGCACCTCGTTACAATACGCCACACCCTGGAGCAGACCCAGCCACATATTGGGCGACAGCGCACCAAAGGACATGGAACCGATCACAAAGGGGAAGATCTCCCGAGTCGGCGGAATCCACTCGCCTGAGGCCTTGCGGCGAAGAAATTCTTCCGGCGGCAGTACCCGTCCCAAGATGGTGTTGGTGCTGAACTCATGCCGGCCAGCATCCAGGGCAGGATCGGTGAGCATGGAAATCCTGCCAAAGGAAATACGGTCCAGGATAGTCTTGCCCGGAGCATTGCGGCGACCGCCTCGTTTCCAGGAATCGCCCTTCTGATCCATATGGAATTTGGAACGATGCTCATTAGGATTAGGCACCGGACCAATGGCCTCATTAGGACAGACCGAGGAACACATGCCGCAACCGATGCACATCTTGTTCACTTCGGTATTCTGGCGAATGCCGACAAAATGACGGTAGTCATTGCCGCGCTTCTTCTTGAGGATATCCAGCTTGGGCACCCTCTGCCTGCGGTAGGTCAGGTAAATAGCCTGCTTAGGACAGACCGCTGTACACTGCCCGCACAGGGTGCAGCGATCCTCACGGTGCTCTATAATCCAGGGCAGATCGCTATAGGTCAGGCTGCTTGGCTGAGTGTAAACTGATCGAACTGAGACCATATCTGAAGTTCCTTTCTTTCGGGTGGAATAATGACTGTGTGTTCACGCATGGGCTGAAAATCAAGGGAGGGGTCACGATCCGGAACCAAGGCCTCCACGCCGCACATCTCTGAAGCAATGGCCCAGGCACCGGGACGACCGCCGACTGTGGCAGGACGCAGTTTTTTTGCATCCATAGCCAGCATGCAGGTTTCATCGGGCAGGGTACCGATCACTGCATTGGGGCCGTCAATAATCAAACGACGGCAGGCTGTGCGTAACCCCTTAAGAAAATCTCCCTGGGGATGGGCATCCAGCTCTTCGGTTCTCAGCGGGGTAATAACATGCTTATAGGCTGCCAAGGGCAAATTCAGCTTCTTCGTGACATAATGGAGAATATGGGCAAAGACCTCAGAGTCGGACTGATAGCCCATGTATCCGGGAATTTTCTTCCCTTCCAGCCATTCTTTGATCGGCACAAAGGCGCTGTTCTCACCATTGGTCATGGTGGCAATGCCCTGAATAAAGAAGGGATGGCAGGCATAGAGATTAATACCATAGTTGGTGTTCTGCCGTCCCTGGGCCATAACCACTCGGGCCTTGATGCGGTCATCGTTCAGACCGAGGGCATCACCCACCTGAAGGGGCCAGCCCACCTCCTTGATGGTCACAACATCGGACCAGAAAGAAAAGATGGTCAGGTCATTGCCGTGCTCTTCACCGTTTTTGCGGAGAAAAAGACGGGTCTGCATCAGCCGTTCTTCCAGCTCCTCGCTGGTCAGACCGTCCGGCTTCTTGTACACCCGAACAATGTACTGATAGCGATCTTTGGCTTCGACAAGATTAGCATTCACCTTAAAGCGGTGGTCATAATCCTGTTCAAAGCCCCGCTCCTCCATAAGCCGCTGGAGACGTTTGAACGCCGCCTTGGTATGGGCAATACCTGACAGGATAATCTGGTCTTCTTTTTTATATTTATAATCTTCAAAACTGACACCGCGCAGCAGCAGGCCGAGACCACTACCGTCATATCCCTCCTGCATGGCTTCCATGCCGGTCAACACCTCATACGGTGAGAAGGGTATATCTGCGGTTTTCAGGGCTAATCGACACATATAATGACTCCCGGAAATTCTATATTGCTCATTTCTTTCAATAGGAAATTGTACCGAATTTCTTGATAAAATTTTAGCCAATTTCACCATCGGCACAAAAAATACTTGACAATACAAAAAAAACCATATTTTGTCAAACGGAAAGCGCGACAACAGAATGAGGGGAAGATGCCCCGGCTTCCGGGGTACATTCCCCGCATACCAAAGCAACGCGCCGGTATAGCCGGTATACTCAGCAGAGCAATTTTCCTTCCTGCTCCAGCAGTTGCTTGAAGAGACGACAAAATTCTTCCCAAGTGAGGTTCCGGTTAATGCCGGGGCAGGACTCGCGAATGGTGCGGAAATTATCTTTATCGCTCAGGATGCTGGGGTGCAGCGGCCATTGACCGCAACGCCAGGGCCGTCCCTCGTGTACGGTACAACCCGTGTCCTCTGTATAAAAAATACAGTGGTGATCCACAATTTTCATCTGGACCACATTGCCGGTTACCCGCCAGTATTTTTTTTCGACTTCCTGCCGGGTCAGGCCCAGTTCGGCGATCATCCGTTCCTGATCATCCTGATCCAGAGAGACCGTGGTTTCGCCTTGGCAGCAATAACCGCAACGGGCGCAGGTGAATATATCAGAGAGCTTGGCCGGTGTTTTTTTCATAATGGTTTTGCGAGTTATTGCGAAGCACCAGGGATGCCCTCCTGCTGCTTATGGCGTATTAATAAATCACTTCCAGGTTAATATTTCGTTGGCCCAAGGGGACGAGTCCATTGGCGGATCGAGAATGAAAATCATTATGCCCGATGTGAAGAATGTCAGCGAGGAGCTTTTTAAGAACTGTATGAATATAGATCGTCTGTTCGATTATTCCAAGGTTTTTTAGAATTGAACAGCCTTGGTGGCAGAACCTTATTTGTCGGCAGCTTACCTTTTGTTGTTGATTATAAAAGTGGATGTCCTGTACTTTTATGAAACTTGGATTCAAGTAATAAGTGCATAGCCTCCACAGGTACCCGACAGAAAGAACCCCTTTGAGCAAAGCAAAACTCCGGTGTATTTGTTGTATACGTTCCGTCTTTTGTTATTTTATAGTCGTCTAATCGATTTAAAACCCTCGACTTCCAGTCGAGCATTTTCAAAACCAGCGAAGAGATGTCGTACAGAACAGCTAAAGGGAATCTTGAGGAGGAAATATCACGCGTACGCACGGCAACTTCACCGATCAGCGCCTTCTTCCGGTATTTGGGTATCCAAACAAGATGTACCTTAATCCTTTTTTCAAAACGGCCAGCCCTAAGAGAATAAGAAAAATTCCTTTTTACTCTTAGGGCGCAAGACACTTAGATAATCGGCTTCATAGCACCCATGTATGAACGCAATTCCTCGCCGATGATCTCCACACCGGTGTAACGTATATCCTCATTCACAGCGATCAGCTCCACATTGCTGACCCCGTTATCTTTCACATCCAGTCCCTTGCCGATGACATCGGTGCTCACGGCCTTCATGAAATCCTGGAGCAGCGGATAAGCTGCATGGTTAAACAGGTAACAGCCGTATTCTGCTGTGTCAGAGATAACCACGTTCATCTCGTAGAGCTTCTTCCGGGTGATCAGGTTGGCGATCAGCGGCAGTTCATGCAGGGACTCATAATAAGCTGACTCTTCCTTAATGCCTGCGGAAACCATGGTGTCAAAGGCCAATTCCACGCCCGCTTTGACCATGGCCACCATCAGGATGCCCTTGTCAAAGTACTCCTGCTCGGCAATCGCGACATCTGCGGCTTCAATTTTTTCAAAATCGGTCTCGCCGGTTTCTTTACGCCAGTTCAGCAGATCAGCATCATCCTTGGCCCAGTCTTCCATCATGGTTATGGAAAAATGCCCGGACATGATGTCGTCCATATGCTTATGAAAGAGCGGTGCCATGATTTGGCTCAATTCTTCAGCCAGCTCGTTGGCACGGATCTTGGCCGGGTTGGAGAGACGATCCATCATATTGGTGATACCGCCGTGCTTAAGGGCCTCGGTGATAGTCTCCCAACCGTTCTGGATAAACTTAACCGCGTAGGCTGCATTAATGCCCTGCTCGACCATCTTTTCAAAACAAAGCAAAGAGCCGGTCTGCAGCATACCGCAAAGAATGGTCTGCTCGCCCATCAGGTCGGACTTGACCTCCGCAACAAAGGATGATTCCAGACAGCCGGCCCGATCACCGCCGGTACCGCAGGCATAAGCCTTGGCCACATCCCAGCCGATCCCCTGGGGATCGTTCTCGCGATGAACAGCCAACAGGGTCGGAACGCCGAAACCGCGTTTGTACTCCTCGCGAACCTCGGTTCCGGGAGATTTAGGAGCCACCATAACAACCGTGATATCCTCGCGGATCTGCATGCCTTCTTCAACGATATTAAAACCGTGCGAGTAGGACAGGCAGGAGTTCTTCTTCATGAAGGGCATAACCGTCTCAATGACGTTGGAGTGCTGCTTGTCCGGGGTCAAGTTGATGACCAGATCAGCATCCGGGAGCATTTCTTCGTAGCTGCCTACCTTGAAATCGTTCTCTGTTGCATTTTTCCAGGATTGGCGTTGCTCCTTGATGGCGGCCTCACGCAGGGTGTAGGACACGTCCAGACCGGAATCACGCAGGTTCAGGCCCTGGTTCAGGCCCTGGGCACCGCAGCCGACAATAACGATTTTCTTGCCTTTCAGGGCTTCCACTCCGTTGAATTCCGAGGTATCCATGAAACGGCATTGGCCCAGCTCTTCCAGCTGGAGGCGCAGGGGCAGGGTATTAAAATAATTCGCCATCGGTTTTTCTCCTTGTGTTAGTAAGTCTGTGGTGAACTCTTTCTTGCTCTCAGCGTAGCAATAAAAAAAGTTTTTGAGATCAATTTTGTATTCGAGCGCATTCTAACATGTAATAACGTTGCGTAAAGTGATTTATTCGATACACAATATTGGATGGATTCGTAAAAAGTCCAAAATACGTTTATTTTTGATTCCCGCTGTGCCTGTTTTCTCCTGCTTACGGTAGTCCTGAGCAAAAAATGGCGTAACCGATATCCCGAACGTAAGTGCAGGACAAGTGATTTCCATTTATCAGCGAAGGTGGCCGATAGAAATTATTTTTAAAGAACTGAAAAGTGCTCTTGGTTCAGGAGAGTTAGGAGAGCACCAAGCCTTAAAGGAGGAAAAAAGAATTAAAAATTCAATCGGAACAGCGATCATAAGCTGTTTGTTTCTTCCAACAGTCTGCAAAGAGGATATTAATCAGGGGCAATCGTGGGGAATATTCAATCTTCAAGAGAAATTCAGGATTAAGGTCATGACGAACCAAATCAAACATTCAATGAATTTAGAGATTGAAAAACTTCAGCAAGTCGCATGAAATGGACCTGTTCAGGGACAAAGGTGTCGTTTTTGAGTAAATAGGCTACAACAGCGCATTAGGTTTTGCCTCAGAGAGTTGAATTATGTTTTTTGCGGGAGAGGGAAGGAAATGCTATGCCGCAGGGGGTGGAAGGAAAAACTACAGAACTGGCCGAGGATCCGACCAACCACCTCACTCCGCATACATAGCTTCAAGCTCAGCAGAATACAGGCCATCTGGGTACTGATAGATATACAGCGGCGGCAGCAGGCGCAGCCCTTCACCGCCGTTTTTCATCGCCTCAATCATGACCAGCCGGGCCCGGTCATCTTCCGGATAGCTGTACACCGGCTGGATCCGCTTGGGAACCAGGCGTTTTTTCATCATAGCGGCAAGTACCGTGGCGAGGCGTTCCGCCGGGTAGATGCAAACCACCGCGCCTCGATTTTTAACGGCATAGGCAGCTGCCGCGATCACCGAGTCCGGATCAGCGGTCAGTTCGTGGCGGGCCAGGGCGCATTCATCTTCCTGACTGATACGTCCGCATCCGACCTTATGATACGGGGGATTGCTGAGCACTAGGTCGTAGGATTCCGCCTGTAGATGTTGCTTTATTGTGCGCAGGTCTCCCTGTTCCACCGTGAAACGATCCTCAAGGCTGTTTGCTCGGACATTACTCTGGGTAAGCTCGGCCAAGGCCGGTTGCAGGTCCAGACCGGTCACCTGTACGTTGGGGTGACGATAACAGAGGATCAGCCCGATCACCCCGCAACCGCAACCCAGATCCAGCACCTTATCCCTGGAAGCAGGTTGGCAGAAATGAGCCAGAAGCACGGCATCCAGGGAAAAACGGTAACCGTTTCGGTGCTGACGACAGACAAGGCGTCCGTTGAACAGGGTGTTGTTGGTCAGGTTGGTCAGAGGCATAAGGGATTTTTCAATGTGGGCTGTAGGGGCAATCCCCCGTGATTGCCCGAAAAATTTACAGATTGGGTGTAGGGGCACGGCGCGTCGTGCCCCTACGTATCAGGCCTCTGTACCGAGAGGTTGGATATGCTCTCCGTCGTCCAGCTTGTTCAAGAGCAGGCCGGTCATGATTTTGGGATAGAAATAGGTCGACTTATGGGGCATGATATTATCGCTGTCCGCCACCTTGAGCACCTGTTCCACCTTGGTCGGATTGAGCAGAAAGAGCAGAGGGGTATGGGATTCCTGAAGCACACTTTCCTTAACCGCCTCGTCCAGGGCCACGTCCGAGTCGCTCAGATAGCTGACCAGTCCCTCACGCACGCATTGTTCATGGCTCATCCCCAGGTAATCCTGGATGAGCAGGTCTGAGAGGACAACCACATCAAGTTCTTGCAAAACCTCAGGCTTGTCAACTAATGAGGGCGAGCGGGAAATGGTCTCATCCTGCATGCGCAGGAGAAAGGCCCGGTCTTCACCTGGATGGTAGACGCCGAAAGCGGGCATGCCGCCGCTGTTGTCGGCTTCATTCATCCTGTTCAGCACTTCGGTAATCAGGGTCTCGCGACCGCCCTGCGTGATTTCAGTCACGGTCATACCTTGCTGCATCCGTTCTCGGAGTTGATCTCCTGTCATAGGTCCGGGCCAGCGGACCAGTCGATGGGTGGGAAGAACGGATAAACCAGGATCTTCACAGGCGCAGAGGTACATCATAATATAGTTACAGGGATGATCCGCAGGCAGATCAGGATTGGCGTCCAAGGCCCGTCTGCGGCAATCCAAGGATGTGGTGTAGCGGTGGTGCCCGTCCGCGATATATACCGGCTTGTCGGTAAAGAAGCGGTACACAGACTCCAGAGCCTCTTTGTCGGTCACTCGCCAGAGGGTATGGGTATTGGCATTCTGATCATCAAGCCGCAGCATGGGTTCTGCTTCTCGAACCTTCTCCAGGCGGCTGATGATCTCCTGCTTCTGATCTGCATAGATAGAGAAAATCTGACTGAACTGGGCCTTACAGGTCTCCATGAGTTGTACACGGTCGCTGATAACTCCGGCAAAAGTCTTTTCATGGGGCTTGACAATGCCTTGGGCAAATTCCGCCAGACCGACCAGGCTGACAATGCCTTTCCGGGTCAGGCGCTTGCCGCCAGGATGATTATAGTCGATATAGTAGAGATAGATAGCTGGCTGCTTATCTTGGATAAGCACGTTTTCATCCTGCCAGGACTGAAATCGCTGCCGAGCCTGCTCGTAACGCCCGTCATCCTCGGTTATTCCCTGGGATATATTGCGCAAATCCAGATTGATCATGGAATAGGGATTTTTTTGCAGCAGTTTTTTTTCGTCATCAGTGGAAATAACATCATACGGCGGGGTGACGACATCTTCCAGTCGTTCAATTTTTTCCGGGTTGTAACGCACGCCACGAAACGGGGCAACAACAGCCATGGTATTTTTCTCCAGTTCTTTGAAATAAAAGATCTCTTCTATAGTGTAGAAATCGGCAGTTCAGAAAATAAGAATACGGGTTTATGCAAGCCTTGTTTACCATTATCCGGTAAGCAGATGCAAGCAGGTTTTGGAAAGTTTTCCTGCGACAACTCTTTGAACACAATCTTTCTCCTTATGTGAGATTAAGAATCTGATTTAGATTCACCTTGCTGCTCCGGTACATCAATGTTTTTTTTGCAAAAAATTCGTAAATCCATCCCTCTTCACCGATCTCCATGCCGGCGGCCCGGATGTTCTCTTTTTCGGGAAAGAAAACCTTATTGAAGCGGTGTTTTTCGCCTTGGAATTCCTGGAACCGAGGGTTCAGGAGATGGTCGGATAATTTGCCGAGTGAAAACGACGGTCCGGCCTGCACCGCTCTATGCCGTAACAGGCCTGCTACCGAAAGCAGGATGCCGAAACAGCCCTGATGTTACTAAATAGCAACCCATAACATTACAATTTCGAAGCATTTTTTTTCTTGACAATTCATCAGAATTGCTCTTCATTAGAGTGGCAGAAAAAAATATAAACCGGACTGAAAATTCCTACTGAAAGATGACCATACAATCCGCTGAAAAATACCGTCTTGACGGAAATCCCCTGCCTGAGGGTTTCAGGCTGCCGCAATCGGACTCTGAGGACGCTGATGAGTTTTTCGTCAACATCGGCCCCCAACATCCCAGCACCCACGGCGTGCTCAGGATTGTCGCCCGTTTGAGCGGCGAAACCATCGTGGAAGCGGTCCCCCATCTCGGCTATATCCATCGCGGGATTGAAAAGATGGCCGAGAACCAGACCTATATTCAGAATATCCACCTCACGGATCGACTGGACTATCTTTCCGCTTTTTTTAACAATCTCTGCTTCTGCATGGCTGTTGAACAGGCTATGGATATCGGGGTACCCGAGCGCGGTGAATATCTCCGGGTTATGGTCTGCGAGCTCCAGAGAATCCAGTCGCATCTGCTCTGGTGGGGGGTTATGGGCATGGACCTCGGCGGCTTCACACCATTCCTGTACGGCTTCAGAGAACGTGAAATGATCACGGATATCTTTGAAGAAATGTGCGGAGCCCGCCTGACCGTGAACTTCTTCCGGCCCGGCGGCTCTTCCTTTGACGCCCCGGATACCTTTGTTCCCAGAATTAAAAAATTCATCAAAACTATGTACAAGGCCCTTGATGAATACAATACCCTGCTGAGCGGCAATATCATTTTTCAGGAAAGGACCCGAGGCGTGGGCATCCTGTCCCGGGAAGACGTTCTGGCCTACGGCTGCTCAGGCGCAGTTTTGCGAGCCTCCGATGTCTCTTATGATGTACGCAAAAACGATACCTACTCCATTTACGATCAGTTTGATTTTGATATCCCGACCAGCACAGCGGGCGACAGCCTTGCCCGCTATCAGGTTAAAATGGAAGAAATTGTCCAGTCTTTGCGTATTCTGGAGCAGGCAGTGGAAAAATTCCCGGAAGGACCGTATCGCAGCCAGCCAAAGGCGGTATACAAGCTCCCCGAAGGCAGCTACTACAGCCAGGTTGAAACCCCGAGAGGTCTTTTGGGAACCTATATTGTCTCCGACGGCGGCCCGAAACCCTACCGGGTGAAATATCGTTCGCCGAATTTTTCCAATCTCAGCGCTCTCAACCATGCGGCACAAGGCCTTAAGCTTGCAGACTTGGTAACAATTATGTCCAGTATGGATTTTGTTATCCCGGATATGGACAAGTAGAGAGCAAAACAAAGAGAAATGAACATGTCAGCAGAAACACTGTATCCGCTCCAAAACGGCATCGGCAATATGGTGCGCAGCCTTTTCCCGGAAAGCGCCTTTCTTATCAACCCTGCTCTGGGCCTGATCGGCGTGGTGATCCTGGTTTCCGTTCTGGCCGCTTTCCTTATCCTGTTGGAGCGTAAGGTCGTGGCCCATTTCCAGATCAGACTCGGCCCCATGCGGGTAGGATATCACGGCATTCTTCAGCCTCTGGCTGACGGAATCAAGCTGCTCTTTAAGGAAATCCTTAAACCGAAAGGGGCGGATTCCTTTACTTTTTTTCTCGCCCCGATACTTCCTTTGACGGCCACCTTCCTTATCATGGTTATCATGCCCTTTGATCACCACCTGCAACTGGCTGATCCGGCAGGCGGAGTGCTCTATGTTCTCGGTATTTCCGGCCTGACCGTGCTGGGTATTCTTTTGGGAGGCTGGTCATCCAATAACAAACTTTCCCTTCTCGGCGCCATGCGTGCAGGTGCCCAGATGATCTCCTTCGAGATATCCCTCGCCCTGATCATGCTCCTCATAGTCATGCTTTCCGGAACAGCCTCATTACGAGGAATTGTTCTTTCTCAGCAGGGCCTGATTTTTGATTGGTGGATCTTTAAGCTGCCTTTTCTCGGTATCCTTTCCTTCATCATGTATCTGGTCGCCTCCACGGCTGAACTCAACCGAACCCCCTTTGACCTTGCTGAAGCTGAATCGGAACTGACAGCAGGATATCATACCGAATATTCCGGCATGGGTTTTGCTATGTTTTTCTTTGCCGAATTTGTCAATATGTTCATTTCTGCAGGACTGGCAACCACTTTTTTCCTCGGCGGTTTTCACCCCCCTCTCATCGGCATTCCCGCTGTTGACGGGTTGCTGAATGCCATACCGGGTTTCCTCTGGTTCTTCGGAAAAACATTTTTTATTGTCTTCGTCTATATGTGGTTCCGCTGGACCTTTCCCCGGGTCAGAATTGATCAGCTTATGTCGCTGGAATGGAAGATGATGCTGCCCGCCAATCTGCTTCTGCTCATGCTGGGGGCTGTTTTTATGGTGCTGGGTTGGGCTGGTTGATAAACAGATCATACTTCCTTAAACAAGCTTAGAAAAATGACTCCGAAAGAAATTGCAGAAGTAGCGATTCAAAAAATGAACAAGAAAATCACAAATGAAATTTTCTTAATTATTCAAAATGACAGGGAGCTGATGAAAGAATATTTGAGAGCTATTGAAAACAGCACCTTAGATACTGTCAACCAGACAATAGGAAAAGAGATTAAAAAAGCATACGGGCTGGTTAACTGTAACAATAGAGAAGATAATCCATCTTGCACACTTATTCAAAGTCACCAACAATTTGAATAATCAGCAAATTACCTTTTTGCCATCATCAACAATGAAAGAAACCGTCCCCAAAGAAAACCTGCTGGAATACAGCGGCCGCTACCTGCGTAAAGTTTTTACGGGATTCTCTTCTCTGATTCAGGGAATGGATATCACCATAAAATATTTTCTTAATCCTAAGACCGTCATCACCCAGCAGTACCCGGAAAATCGGGATACCCTGGAGATGTTCGAACGCTTTCGCGGGCCGCTGTCCATGCCGCACGATGAAAACGGTGAGAACGCCTGCACATCTTGTGGGATCTGTGAAAAGGCCTGTCCCAACGGTTCAATCTCGGTCCTGTCGACCAAGGATCTCAGCGGGCGCAAGGTGCTCGGTCAATATGTCTACCGCATTTCTCAATGCGCTTTTTGCGGACTCTGCGTGGAAGCCTGTCCCTTCGGTGCTATTGCCATGACAAGAGATTTTGAACTGACCGTGTACGACCGAAATGAACTGACCTGGGTGCTCAACAAGCCTCAAAATACAACACCGGGAGAATGCTGATGACTGATATTCTCTTTTATATACTGGCTGCAATCCTTGTCACGCTGTCATGCTGTGCAGTCAGCCTGCCCAATATTTTACACAGTGCTCTGGCACTGATCGGGTCCTTCCTTATCACTGCCGCACTGTATATCATGCTGCAGATAGAGCTGCTCGCCCTGGCGCAAATCATGCTGTACATCGGCGGAATAGTTGTTTTCATGCTGCTCATCATTCTCCTGACCACCGGGCTTGGAGTCGATAACAAACTGAGCAAAGTAAGCAGAGGCAAATGGCTCGGCAACGGTTTGATAACCGGAGCTTTGTTCACCGGCCTGCTGTATTTTTTCACAGAAAACAGCTCAAACCTCCCGGACGCCGCAACTTCAAAGACGGCATCAATCACCATTGATCAGGTCGGTATCCGCCTGCTATCCACAACAAACGGCTTTATCGTACCCTTTGAAGTGGTCTCGCTGCTGCTGCTGACCGCACTGGTCGGTGCGGTGGTCATCGCCAGGAAAGATGCTGATAAGGAGGACCGATCATGACCCTTTCCCATTGTATCGCTCTTTCGTTAATCCTCTGCGGAATCGGAATATTCGGCATGCTGACCCGACGAAACCTGTTGGGAATTCTGCTTTCGGTGGAGGTTATTCTTAACGGGGCCAACATCAACTTCGCCGCATTTGCCCATTTCAAGGCGGCAGACCCGGTTGCAGGCGCTGTGTTCCCGATCTTTGTCATGGCTGTTTCCGCCTGTGAAATCGCTGTGGCTTTGGCAATTATCCTTTCCATGTACCGTCGTAAAAAACAGCTTGATGTGTATAGGCTGGAGGAACTCAATGGCTGATTGTATATTTTTCCACAGTTACCTGATTCTGTTCTGCCCGCTCCTCAGCTTTGTCCTGATCGGGCTGGGGCATCTCAATTCAGAAAATAAATTTGTCGGCAAGCTTGCCATCACCCTGTCCGGCATTTCGCTCGGTTATGCCCTGCTCACCGCCTTGACCTATCTCCTTTCGGTCATGGGACACGGACTTCCGTACCCCGATAAGATGGCCCTTGACGGTGCCTGGCTCAATTTCTCGCCAACCCTGACCGCGAATATAGGCATCTACCTTGACCCCATCTCGGTAATGATGCTGGTGGTGGTCACGGTAATTTCGTTCCTGGTGAATATTTATTCTGTCGGCTACATGAAGGGTGATCCGAGCTTTAACCGCTTCTTTGCCCTGCTGGCCCTCTTCTCCTTTTCCATGCTCGGTCTGGTGGTTTCCAGCAATATCCTCCAGATGTTCGTTTTCTGGGAATTGGTCGGTGTGTCCTCATACACGCTGATCGGATTCTGGTACGAAAAACCATCAGCTGTGGCGGCCTCGAAAAAGGCCTTTATCATGACCCGGTTTGCTGATGCCTTTTTCCTCCTGGGTATTCTTCTGGTCAGCTTCCAGAGCGGGAGCTTCAGCTTTCAAACGCTGAACAGCCCCGAGACAGCAGCCCTGCTGAATAAGAACTTTCTTTTTGCAGGTATGTCCATCAACATGCTGACCTTGGGCACCCTGTTGATCTTCTGCGGTGGTTGGGGAAAATCAGCCATGTTTCCACTCCATGTCTGGCTGCCAGATGCTATGGAAGGACCGACCCCGGTTTCCTCCATCATCCATTCAGCAACCATGGTTGTGGCTGGTGTCTATCTTACAGCTCGGATGTTCCCCCTGTTTGCGGCCTCTGAAAGCACCCTGTTCGTGATTCAATGTATCGGTGCCTTTACAGCGTTGTTTGCAGCGGTCATTGCGATCACCCAGATGGATATCAAGCGAATCCTGGCCTTTTCCACCCTGTCACAGCTGGGCTATATGGTTTTCTCTTTGGGCGCGGCCAAAGTTTGCGCTGAAGGCGGAAGTCACGAATCCTCAGTCAATATGCTGGGCTACTCAGCAGCCATGTACCATGTTTTTACCCATGCCTTTTTTAAATGCATGCTCTTTCTCGGTGCCGGTTCCATTATTCATGCTGTCCACAGTAACGACATCATGAAAATGGGTGGTCTGAAAGCTTTGATGCCGAAAACCTACTGGTCATTATTTGTGGCTTGTTTGGCCATTGCCGGTGTGTTTCCCCTCAGTGGTTTTTGGTCCAAGGATGCCATCCTGTTGGCGTCTCTCCAATCCGGTCATTATATAACCTTCCTTGTTGGGTTGGTTACCGGTGGTCTGACCGCCTTTTACATGTTCCGTTTCTTCTTCCTCATCTTTCATGGCGAAGCACGATCCGAGCTGCATGATGTC
>Ga0316189_10001792_pt1 | contig 21201 bp, 13 predicted proteins | sample LowCovwburrow_MG_FD_204930 | JGI IMG/M metagenome (GOLD analysis project Ga0316189, IMG submission 204930) | Coastal sediment microbial communities from Maine, United States - Lowes Cove worm burrow | ecosystem: Environmental > Aquatic > Marine > Coastal > Sediment | place: USA: Maine... | reverse complement strand
ATTGAAAAATCTGATATCCAGAAAGCTAGCAAAGTAAGATCAACAAAAGGCCTGAGCCTACATGTTTATGGAAGATTAGCTGCTGCGTTTATTACTCTAATATTCAACTCTTGATTCGCATTATTAATTTTTTTATAATATTAATGTTAAAATTAAATAGCATCAATTAAATAGCATGAAACATAATTTTTGCATTTTTATTTTGGCGAATAACAAAAATGAATATATATTTGCAACCGCTTTGGCGAGGTACCTTAGCTCAGTTGGTAGAGCAAAGGACTGAAAATCCTTGTGTCCCTGGTTCGATTCCTGGAGGTACCACTTTTAAAGTTTATAAACCCTTGACTATCAGATGATTTTCAAGGGTTTTTTATTAGTGGTCTTGAATATGCTCTTGAATATTACACCAAGTCAATGGTGGTAAGACTTCCCGTAACTCACTTTTCTATTTAAGATAACAACTTCCTGAATATCTGAATTACTTTTTTACTTACTCCTTTATACTGTAAACCACTATATTTGTTTAAACATAACGAAATATTTAAAAATGTGGTTTTAATAAATTTTTAATTATTCAAAACAGTAGTTTAAAATGTCAAAAGCTGTTTCGGCCATCTTATTACCTTTATTATCTAATAAAGGATTAACCTCAGTAAACTCAACACAAACCACTTTATCTGTTCTTAAGAATTCTGCAATTATATTTTTTGCTTCTATGGGACTAAAACCAAATGAAACTGGAGTACCTGTACCATGAGAGACATAATCACAATCTAAGCTATCAACATCGAATGTGATATAAATCGCATCACATGAAGTCAATTTTTTAACAGCTTCTGCAACACAATTTTGCAGTCCTTTATACCTTACTTCGGAAACAGAGTAATTCTTAATATTATTACTTTCTATAAGGTAGTCTTCGGGAGTTTCGGTATCTCGAACTCCAAAATACACCAAATCTTCTGGTAGAAATTTTGGTTGGGCGGTGCCAATTGTTTTTAAATTATTCCAATGATTTAAAGTTTCTTCATCTAAATCATTAATCTTCATACCAATATTATCCTGATGAAGGGCTGCTGCCAAAGGCATACCATGTACATTTCCTGAAGGTGATGTATAAGGAGAATGCAAATCGGCATGTGCATCTATCCATATTATTCCGAGTCGAGAATTTGGACTATGCGCTTTTATACCAGAAATTGTTCCTAATGCTGATGAATGATCACCAGATAGTACCAATGGAAATTCATCTTTTGAAAGCACTTCTTGGACTGCATTGGAAACTCGAGTACACTGCTCTACAACGAAACCAACTCTTTTTGCGAAAGAATTATTCACCTTATTGTAAATGGTTTCATTATGTGTTTTAACATCCATAGAAGGCACTCTATTAAAAAAATCATTCTCTGTATTTATGGCAGCGATTTCCATAGCATCTATGCCCATATCTGCTCCTCTTGTACCCGCTCCAATATCTGAACGATTATTAATTAATCTAATATTTTTCATGACATTGATTTTAATGTTTCTTCAATAATGGTTACACACTCCAAAAGTTGGGTTTCTGTCATCACTAATGGTGGAGCAAAACGAATTTTATTGCCGTGCGTTGGTTTTGCTAGGAGTCCATTTTCTTTTAATTGCATGCAGATATCCCAAGCTAATGTTGATTTTTCATCGGTATTAACTATAATAGCATTAAGCAATCCTTTGCCTCTTACTCCAGTAAGAATATCGAGACTTTCAACAAGCCCTTGCATTTTATTTCTAAATATTTGCCCTAGTCTTAAGGCGTTTTCAGACAGGTTTTCATCAATAACAACTTGAAGAGCTTCTTTTGCTACGGCACAAGCTAAAGGGTTACCTCCAAATGTAGACCCGTGTTGTCCAGGCTCAATAACAGCCATTATATCATTATTTGCTAAAACAGCAGAAACAGGATATACGCCCCCAGAAATAGCCTTTCCTAAAATAAGCATGTCGGCAGTTACATTTTCATGGTCAATAGCTAACATCTTTCCTGTTCTTGCTATGCCCGTTTGAATTTCATCTGCGATAAATAATACATTATACTTCTTGCATGTTTTTTTAGCATGAGACAAATAACCTTCTGATGGAACAAATACACCAGCTTCTCCTTGTATTGGCTCAACCAAAAATCCAGCAACATTTGGATTTGTACTTAAAGTTAATTCTAAAACATCTAAATCATTATAGGGAACTGAAATAAATCCAGGTGTATAAGGACCAAAATTATTACGGGCATTATTATCATTTGAAAAAGAGGTTATTGTGGTCGTTCTACCATGAAAATTTCCTTTGCAAACTACTATTTCTGCACAATTTGGAGCAATTCCTTTTTTCTCGTAAGCCCATTTTCTACAAATTTTAATTGCAGTTTCTACGGCCTCTGCTCCAGTATTCATTGGTAGTATCTTATCAAAGCCAAACAAAGATGTCATAAACTCTTCATAATCCCCCAGTTGGCTATTAAAAAAAGCTCTGGATGATAAAGTAAGCTTTTGAGCTTGCTCTGTTAAAGCATTAATAATTCTTGGATGGCAATGTCCTTGATTAACCGCTGAATATGCTGACAGAAAATCATAATACCTATTACCATCTACATCCCAAACATACACACCTTCACCACGTTCAAAAACCACAGGTAGCGGATGGTAATTATGTGCTCCATACTGTTCCTCTTTTTCAATGAAGTTTATTGATTTTGTATTTATTTTCATGATTTGTTATGTTTAATGTTTTTTCGTTTTAAAAACAGATATATTATACCTCCCAATAGAAATGAATCTAGAAAGTAAGCATGTGTTAATTGAAATACTTCTAAATAGGTAAATAGCGTAATAATCGAACTTATAACCCAACTTATTAATGCTGGAGATTCCCATTCCGTAATTTCATCCATTTTATAATTTTGTTTTCTAACCCAGAAAAAATTGAGGATATAGATTGCGGAAATTGAAGGTGCTAAAATGCCTAAAAAACTCAAAAAATCAAACAGATAATTTGAAAAACCAAATAAGGCAGCAATGGTGCCAAAACCACCTGTGATTATTGCCATTTTTTTGAAGGGCCAATCTGTTTTTACTGTTGAAAATGTTAATATTGTTGAGTATAAATTAGAAGCATTCCCAACCCAAGTAGACACAAATAATAACACGAAAGCTGGCATTACTAAATCCAAGCCTTCCATAACTTTAATAATATCGACTTCACCAGATTGGATGGAAGGAATAGCGCTAAATAATAATGCAATTGGAAATCCAATGGTAATCCCCAAAACAGCTACTAAACTTTGTTTATCATTATAAATAAAACGCGAGAAATCTGCCATTAAGACTGGAAACAATATTGATGAACCAATCAAAATAGAGGTTGCTTCAAAAAGCGTCATGGTTGGATTTTCAGGAACAAAATTCACGATATCTTGAAAAGAGGTCCCTGTGATAGATTTATAGACAACATAGCCTAAAAACAGCGTTAATATAGGAACCGCATAATTTGCTAACCGTTCTAAACTTTTAATACCAAAAATGGTTGTAGTGATAATTAATGCACTCACAATTAATATAATTGGCCATTCTACTAAATCTATTTGTAAGGTTTGTAATGCTGTGTCTTTTACTGCTACGGCTAGTAATTCTAAAGCGACGGAAAACCAACCCAATAAGGTGATTCCAAAGATGGTATTCATAATTTTTGCTCCTTGCCTTCCAAAACTAAAATGCATTATCATATAGGTTGATAATCGGGAACGGTTTCCAATTATTGTAGTTGCCATACACATTAATGTAAGCACTAAAGTAGAAATGCCAAAAGCCCATAAAGCCTTTTTAAACCCAACAGCTAAAGCGACTTCCGACCCTAAAAATAAAATAGGTAATGTTAAGCCTGTTCCAGCTATTAATATAGCAATAAGCCAACCTGAAGTAAAGTCTTTTGGTTGCACTTTAGTTGTCGTATATTGATTGTCTTCAGCCATAATTCCGTTTATAACTCTTTTAATAGCTCAACTAAGAAGTTCCAAAATTTTTGTGTTGAACTAATTTGTAATCGTTCCTCTGGAGAATGTGCTCCTAAAATATTTGGTCCGATAGAAATCATTTCCAAGTTTGGATAGATGCCAGATAAAATACCACATTCTAAACCTGCATGAATAGATTTTACCAAAGGCTCCTTTTTATGCAATTTCTTGTAGCACTTTTTCGCAATGTTCAAAATGGTGCTATTTGGTTTTGGTTCCCAGCCTGGATATGATCCGATTTCTTTTACGTGACCAAACGGAAAGCTTTCTTTTATTTTTCGAACCACTTCACTACGTTCTGCATCTACTGAACTACGTGTGTGACAAGCTATATTGAAAATGCCATCTTGCATGTTTATTTTTGCGATGTTATTTGATGTTTGGACAAGGTTGCCCATTCCTTCGGTCATCGAAAAAACACCATTTGGCATGGTTTGTATGGCGCTTAAAAGCTGACTAGAAAAAGATTGTTCTGCAACAAAAAAAGAACCGTTAAGCGGTTTGGCATTAATGCTTAAATCTTCATCCGTTGTTGCATATTCAGTTTTTATACTTTTAATTGTTGAATTACTTAATGCTTCAAATTTAGAGGTATCTTCTTTTTTTACTGCAATTGTACCCAAACAAAACCTAGGGATAACGTTTGTTAATTCCCCACAATTAATCATACTGATATGAACATCAATATCCTTATTTAAAACATGCAAATATTTTGTAAAAACGCGAATGGCATTGCCAAAATTTAAATGAATATCAACTCCAGAATGCCCACCATTTAATCCATTAACAGTAATTTCGTAATATTGATAATCGCCATTTAAAGTTTCAAGATTATAAAGACCGTCAATTTTTACATCTACACCTCCAGCACATCCAATAGTGATTTCGTCATCTTCTTCAGAATCCAAATTTAGAAGAATTTCACCTGTAAGTTGATCGCTTTTTAACGCCATTGCACCCGTCATTCCCATTTCTTCATCAATAGTAAATAAAGCTTCAATTGGAGGGTGTTCTATATCATTTGAAAACAAAACGCCCATAATGATAGCTACACCAATGCCGTTGTCGGCACCCAATGTGGTTTCTTTCGCTTTAACCCAATCACCATCTATATACATTTGGATCCCTTGGGTATCAAAATTAAAATTTGAGTTTGCTGTTTTTTGATGAACCATGTCTAAATGACCTTGAAGCACAACCGTTTTATCATCTTCTTTTCCACGAGTTCCTGGTTTTTTTATGATAATGTTTCCAATGGAGTCAACGGTGGTTTCAAGGTTTAAAGATTCTCCAAAAGAAACCATGTATTTTATAATTCTTTCTTCTTTTGTTGAAGCTCTAGGAATAGCGTTTAAGGCTTCAAAATGTTTCCAGATTCTACGTGGTTTTAATTCTCGAATTTCCATGGCAATTTATTTAATGAATTTTTTAAGAATTAAATATGAAATGAAAGCGATAATAAACGAATCGAAAAATGAAATAGACGTCAGCGTAATGTAATTAAAGTAGCCTAGATAAGCCACAACGCAACTAATAATCCAACTGCTAATTGCAGCAAGACCGAAATCTGGAAGTTTATCAAAATCCTTTAAATCATATTTTTGTTTCTTTATAAAGAAGAAATCCGCTATAAAAATCGCCGAAATTGGCGGTATCAATACACTTAGAATACTTAGCAGTTCTATAAAGTGAGTTGCAATTCCGATAACGGCAATTAATGTAGCTATACAACTGGCTATAATCCCGAGTGTGGCCATTTTTTGGTTCTTAAAAATAGTTGAAAGCGTCAATTGTGTTGAATATAAATTTGATGTGTTTGTAGTCCATGTAGAAAAAACTAAAATGATAAATGCAGGAATTGTTAAACCTAAACCAATCATAATTTTCATAATATCTATTTCTCCAGTAATTAAACTAGGAATCGCACCAGCTAAAAGTATAATTGGAAATCCAATAACTAAAGCTAAAACAGAAATTAGGCTATCCTTGTCTGTACGTGCGAATCTTGAAAAATCGGGCATTAAAACGGGTGTCAAAATAGTTAAGCCAACAATTGCAGAAATAGCTTGAATAACAGTCATACTATCATTTCCTTGAATACTCATTAAGCTGTCTACACTTTGTGAATTAATAGTAATATACAGCACGTAAATTAGAAATATAATTAATAGAGGTACTGTTATGGCAGAAAAACGTTCAATGATTTTAAAACCATATATAGCTGTTAACGTCATTAAAATACTTCCTAAAATAGCACTAATTGTGATGGGAATATTTACGTCTAATAAATGTTTAAATGCGTCAGTTAAAGCTTCACCAAATATTTCTACTGTTACAGCATACCATCCTAAAAGTGTTATTCCTATTAAGAAGTTGATAACCATTGTGCCTTTTTTTCCAAAGGAAAAATGCAATAGCATATAGGTGGATAAGCGTGTTCTGTTACCAATAATTGCGGTTACGCCACACAATATACCCAATACAAGATTTACAAGAATAAATACCCATAGCGATTTTGATAATCCTATGGCTTGTGCGACTTCTCCACCAACATAAAATGTGGGAAGTGTTACTCCAATACCAACAATAATAGATGCTATATTTAAACCATGAACCGTTTTGTTTTCAGGAACTTTTGCTCTTGTGTAATCATTTGTTTTATGCTTGTTAGTATTAGTCATTTATTTTTTAATTCCCTATTAGTTTGTAAGCTAATGATTTTAAATCTGGATGACAAACCTCTCCATCATCTACTATTTGCACATCATCTAAAAATATACTGACCTTACCAACTACACCATCAAAATGTGATTTGGCAACTTGACCAAAAGGCGGCATATCCATAGGGCTTGTATGTCCAAAACCAAAATCTACGCCTCCCCAAATACGTTCATCCTCAACAACTTCCCCACACATGTTTCGAACATTAGGATTAAATCCAAACATATTATGAGATATTTTATACATATTTGGATCATCAAAAGAGGCTAAGTATCTTTTAAAATTCTCAGCTTCAGCTCCACCCTTTACGTCATCAATCCTACCATCTTTCATTACAAATTCAACATGGTTCTCTGTATTATAAACTTTTGCGTTCATCAATAAATCAAATACTATAGTACCATTCATAGTTCCAGTTTTTGGAACAATATTTACGTAACCCGGAGCTGTACCAAATTTTGGCTTTGAATAATCTCCACTATCTACATCAAAAGCATAATTTAAATCTGTTTCATATGATACATTTGTGCCATTGGTACTTGTAATTTTAATGACTTTAGATTTCATAGTCATTTTTTTAACTTTGACTAGAAACTCTTCCAAAGTACTAATATCAAAGCCTACAAACGTTCGCATTAAAGATTGAATAGAACTATCTGCAATAATTAAATACCTTAATTTTTTGTTTTTCGCCATAGCGGTTTCCCAAATATGAGAATATAAGATGATTGTAGATTGTAACTCAATCCAAACATCTACTTTACAAAGTGCGGCTGTTAGCGCCTTTGCTGGCCAATCATTAATTCCTGCTTGTCCATCTTGTGAAGCCTTAGGTGTCCAAAGGATAAGTGGTAAGCCTCCAACGGCATAAGCTGCTGCTGCCAAAGCATCGGCAAAATCTCTATCAGAACCTGAGTCACCAGTTATTGCAACAGTTTCTCCAGGTTTTACCTTGAACATGTCTTCTATCATTACTTTAGCGACTTTTGCCCGCTCTAAAAAATAATCTGCCATATTATATATTGTTTTAAAAAGGGGAACTTGAAAAATCCCCCATTTATTTATCAAACTAAAAAACTGCTATTAATCAATTTTAATTTAATTCTTAAAATTTTATAGATACTGTAGTTCCTAAAGTTGCAGGAGTACCTCTCCATCCAAATCCGAAATCTGAATATTCTAAATAATATTGTTGATTTAAAATGTTTCGTGCCCAAAGCGATATCATCAAATTTTTGTGTGTAAGAGTTGCTTTGGCGTCTAATAACTGGTAAGCATTAGAAGTCAGGCTACTGTCATTTGAATCTGTCCAATAGATTTTACCTGTTCCGTTATAATTTACACTTAAATCTAATGTTGAGATATCATTTAAAGGGATGCTAGATTCTAAACCAAAGTTGAAGTTGTTTTGAGGTACCAACGACGTGTTTTTGCCATTAAATTCATTTAAATCTCTACCACTATCTAAAATACCACCATCTTTAATTTCAGATTTTACAAAACCATAGTTAAATAATACATCTAAATATTTTGAAACTCTTGTTTTGGTATCAAATTCGAAACCTGTGATTGTACTTTTATCATAGTTAAAGTTTCCTGGAATAAAGAAGTCATCTGTAATTGCAAATTGTTGTCTGTTTGTAAAATCAGAATAAAAAACAGAAGCATTAAAAATAAACCTATTTCCCCAAGTTGAAGTTTTAAGGCCTAATTCATAGTTTTCTGAAATTTCTGCTTTAAAACCACGGTCAAATAAGTCTGTTGCTACTGGGTTAAATCCACCATTTCTATAACCACGACCATAATTTGTATATAACAATGTGTTTTTAGTTGCTTGATATGCTAACGATAATTTAGGTTGGAATACACTTTTTTTCTTTTCATCATTTTGAACATTTAAAGCATCATCTAACTCAATTTTATCATCATCAAAACGTAAACCAGCAGAAGCAGTAAGCTTATCGGTAAGTTTATAATCGAAAAAACCAAATAGTGCTACGGTATTAAATGTTACAACATAATCTGTAACAGCAAAATCACTACTAAATGTTAAATCACTTTGAAAAAAGAAACGTTCTACATTTTGATAAAACCCACCTATGCTCCAATCAAATTTAGTGTCTGTTTTTCTATTTGTTAAACGAAGTTCTTGATTAAAAGACTTAGTGTCATTTGTTTCTCCTTGGTCTAAACCTCCATTATTAATATCAACATTAGTAAAATCTAAATCTCCAATAGTAGATCTATCTACTTTACTGTAAGACGTAATGGCTTGTAGTTTTGTGTTTTCAAAAGCGTACTCAAAGTTTAGGTTTGAATACAAGTTTTTCATATCAGATTCTCCAAAAACATCTTGAGAAATTACATTATTTCCTTTTTTAGGATTAGGGTCTAAATATGTTGTAAATCCTGTACCACTAGCTGCATCTTCTGGACTTATTGAATAGTGCGTTGCACCTCCTTTAGAATCTATATATTGTAAAGTTGTACTTGCTTTAAATTGTGGAGAGAACTTGAATTTCAATTGACCTCTTAAAGTAAGTTCTTTTCTAAAGTCAACTTTTTTATTTAAAAACTCGTTGGTTAATAAACCATCAAAGTTTTTATACTGTGTTGAAAAACGGTAGAATACTTTGTTTTTTTCTATAGCTCCAGAAGAGACAAAACCTGCTGTTAATGCATTCCCATTTCCGTAGCCTAAAGTAAACTTGTTTTTGTTTTCATTTGTAGGTTCTTTAGAATAAATATTGATGGCACCACCAATAGCATTTTTACCATAAAGTGCTCCTTGAGGTCCTTTTACAACTTCAATTAAAGCCAAATCAAACAATTCTTGATTTAGCAAACTAGGGTCTGCTATAGTAACTCCGTCAATTACAAAGGCCACTGGCGCATCCGTATTACGTATTTGTGGAATACCTCTAATTACTAAAGAGTTTACACCTACTGCTTGACTTTCGCTTAACTTTAAATTAGGCACCAAATTTGCAAAATTTGCAACATTATTTATTCCTGCTTTTTCAATCCCTTCACTGTTAAATGCCGTTACAGACTCTGGAGTGGTTTGTATTGAGCCTGTGCGCTTCCTTGCTTTACCAATTACTCCAGCAAAACCTTGCACAACTACTGCATCTAGAGCTTGAGCATCTTCAGCTAATTTCACATTAATAGTTGTTTGTTCGTCAACTGTAATTTCTTGAGTGGCATATCCAACATATGAAAAAACTAATATAGCTGTATTAGAAGATACAGAAATCTCGTAATTCCCATTAAAGTCTGTTGTTGTACCATTACTAGTGCCTTTTTCTATAATGTTTACGCCTGGAGTAACATCGATATTATCCGATACATTTCCAGAAACAATAACACTCTGAGTCCAGCCAAAAGCAGGAAGGAAAACAAGTAAAAATAGAATTCGTTTCATTTTGATAAGTTTTTTAGTTACAGGATAAAATTAACTTAATAGAAATTTATTCTTATTAATTTTAATTATTAAAAATATTTTTAATAATTTTATTACTAAAATAGGAATATTATGAAAAAAATTGAAGATTTTGCTTTGTCTATCACTTCTGACTTCTTCAAAATTTTGATTGAAGAAATTCATAAAACATTTAAAATTAAGCATGGGTTAGATGAACTCCCTAAAAATTATCAACTCTATGGCTATGGAGATTTTGATGAGTCTAAACCATCTTTAAAGGATGATTTCGAGGCTGTTGGAACAGAATTCATAAACGGTAAATATTTATATGACAAAACTAGGCAAGCTTATAAAGGGAGACCCATAATTAAGCTTAACAAGTATTACAAATCTATAATTCTTCTTTATTTAGGTTACGACAATTTCAAAGCATTTGTCGATACTCATACAGATAATAAAAGTGTCTTAAATGATCAGTTAGCCTTACTTCCTAATGAAAATAGTAACAGAACATTTTATTATATAAGCTATTATTTTGGCGAAGATAATACACTGTTAAAAGGGCAAACTATAATTTCAGAAAATTTTAAAAAAATTCAGCATACTTATGTATATCCTCAAGATGATGGGTCATTTAAAACACATTATAGTTATGGAAATATTGTAAGACGAGAAGATACTATTCATATAAAAACAAAAACATTATTAGACGGGAAATTGGTTGAAGGTGGAAACGAAATTTATTATATAGGGCATAATAATCCAGATAACACCAACTATTTAGTTGGAACTTATTGCACTTTCGATATTTACACGCAGCCAGTTGCAGGAAAAAGTATTTTTGAAAAATGTAATTCAAAGGAAGAAATGGAAGAAATGTCTAAAAACAGGTTAATTCCGCCATATATAGCTATTGAATTAAGAAACAAAAGAATTATCACTAAAAACATAGTGCCTAAACATTATCATCACCTATCAGATATTGCCCCATATGCTTCCATTTATCAAAGGATTCCTGGGTACTATACTTTTAATTTTAACTTTGAAGATGGGTATCAAGAAATTTTAAAATTAAAAATATCAAATTTAGACTATCGAATAACACCTTTAAATGACGAGACATATATAGAGAAAGATCATTTTCAACTTTTAAATAAGGGATCTATTCTACATTTTAGCTTTAAATTTGCTGGTTTAATTACTTTAGATAGAGTTGATATATATTTTAAAACCTATTACTTATGTAACGACAAAAAAACCCAAGAAGGAGTTTTTAGTGGCATTGATAATGAGAATAGACTAATAAACGGCGTGGTTAAAATCAATTTTAGCCAGTCAAAATAAGTTGCACTTGTTTGAGTAATAAAGAAAGTATAAATAAGGCTATTTAATAATTATTAAAAAACACATTGGCGATTGTTAACCAATATATAGTCACCTAACTGTCTATGTATATAAACTGTTGTAGATTATTTAAATGCTATTACGTCAATTCAATAAAGCTGTAAGCATTGAATCTATTAATAAAATATCAATGATATAGGTATTAGTTCGGTAATTAAGGTTAAAATTTTTTCATTTCTACTTCGAACTTTAACTTTTTATTTTATAAACATCGGACGACACTGTCTTAGTATTGTATATGTTCTCGAATACTCACTAGTATACAGAAACACACAACTACATTTACAAAATAAATATCCATACAAAATGTGTACACAAATATACCCAGTTACACAGAAGTGTAAAATAATAGTCTATTGGAGGTACCACTTTTAAAGTTTATAAACCCTTAACTATCAAATGATTTTCAAGGGTTTTTTATTAGTGGTCTTGAATATGCTCTTGAATATTACACCAAGTCAATGGTGGCAAGACTTCCCGTAACTCACTTTTCTATTTAAGATAGCAACTTCCTGTAGTTGTAGGTTGCGAATAGTACAGATCTAAGCTCTTGTAAAACAACGAACACAAAACATATAATAATTTAAAAAAGGCTTTTCGTATGAAAAGCCCTTCTTAATAGTAATAAAAATTCAGATACTATCTAATTACAACTTTCCGTTCACTTGACTTAGTTCCAGAAATCAATTTCATTAGATAAATGCCTTTTGATACCCCTTTTAAATCAATTGTTGTTTTGAATTGATTCTCTGAGTTCTCATAGCTTCTCTCTAATATTTTCTGACCTGTAATATTATAAATCATGATTGTTACATCAGAGCTTTGTTCAGAGATATACTCAATACTAATTTGTCCATTGTTTGGATTTGGATAAACACTAAAGCTTTCTTCAATGGATAAGTCAACATCTGTTGATTTAACTTTATTCGACAATCTCGCACTACTTCCTGAAACACATCCTGTTAAATAAAGCTCATTTATAGCAACAAAGTCAAGGTAAGTTGTAACTCCAGATAGTAATTCCAGTCTCACATAACGCCCTGTAGTTGTATTGATACTTACTGTAGTTTTTGAAGAAGTATTAGCCATAGTTCCGCTCTTAACAGCATTTCCCCAGTTGTTTGTGCTACTACTAATGTATAACTTGTAGTCTGCAGCACGACCAGTAGTACTACCATATGGAACGTAAGCAAATTCTGAAATATCATAGGTATTTCCTAAATCTATTACTATTTCGTGAGGGAATGTAGATCCATTTCCTGTAAACCATTGTAGATTATCATTTCCATCAATTAAGTTAGTGCCAGGTAAACTAGTAAATTCATCACTTACAGAAACAACTGACCAAGAAGATTTGCTCAATTCGGTTGGGTTACTACAATCACCGCCACCGCCACCGCCGCCAGCAGGTATTACCGTAACTGTTACAAAAGCATTATCGGAACATCCGCCGCTTACACTTCCTGTTACAGAATACGTAGTGGTTGAACTTGGGCTTACTGTTTTGCTTGAACCAGATCCCAGACCATTGCTCCAAGAGTAACTTGATGCTCCACTTGCTGATAAGCTTACGCTATTTCCTTCATTAATTGTAGGAGAAGATGGAGTAATGCTTACTGTTGGGTCTGAACAAGAACCGCCACCGCCACCAGTAGAATATTCAACGGTCAATAAAGCTGCCTTTGATGATTCACCATCGTACGCTTCAGCTGTTCTTTCTCCTGTACCTGTAATAATTATAGATATGGCACTTGAAGAACTAAACCCTGATCGGTTTACAACCTCCTGTATTACAGAACTAATATCTGGTGTTCTTTGGTTTGACCCTGCTTGTCCAACACTGTTCCATGATGAAGGACTCCAGCTTACAGATGCAGATGTTTTCCCTCTAGCAGATATGCTACCATTTGATGTAGAAAATGTACTAGAGTTGTTGCTGTCATGACCTCTTATGGTAAGGTTTGTTGAACCTGTATTTGTTTCATCCGTAGTAAACTGGACATCAGCAGAAACAATTGTTGCTCCTTGCGGTATATTAAGGTTGGTAAAGCGCAATCCTATGGTCTGGTTATTTCCTTTATCATCAACTAATTCAATGTCCGTACTGGTTAAACTAACAGACCCATTAGATTTTTCTTCAGCATCATCCGATCCACTTGCAATGCGTCGCGATACTATTGTTGTACCACCGCCACCACCGCCAGATGGAGTAACACTTACTGTTACAGATTCTGTTGATGAACAGCCATTACTTGTTCCTGTTACCGTATACGTAGTGGTTGAACTTGGACTTACTGTCTTACTTGAGCCTGAACCTAACCCATTACTCCAAGAATAACTTGATGCTCCACTAGCTGAGAGTGTTACACTCGAACCCTCTACTATACTTGGAGAAGATGGACTAATGTTTACATTTGGTGGAGTACAACCACCACCTGAAACACTAGCAGTAAATGAAACTTGATTTCCTGAAATTTGAATATTTGTAATACTTAAATTTGAAGAAGTTCCATCCCACCACTTTGAATTCGGAGAAGTTGAATTTGTAAATGTTCTTCCCGGTATATACATATCCCCGGCATCTGCCTGATTTACATTATTTTCTAAATCATAGTCTCCGTCAGCTTGTTCTACAGAATGACTATAATGGCTCGCCGCAGTCATTTCTTCGCGAGAGTTATTGGCATCTGAATTATCAACATGCCATATCACTAAGCCTTTATCAGATTCAAGCCTAGAATTACCTTTAGTACTTTTTTTTCGTGCTTCAATTACAAAAAGTTCTGTGGGATCCTGTGGGTTTATATAACGTACGTAAGTATCTCCGTCAAAAGTAAGTGTATATGTTTGTGTACCTGAAACATCAGCGACATTATACCATCCCATGTCATGTGTTAATCCAGCGCCAACAGGTGGCATATCTGGTCCTGATGCTTTCATAATGGTGTAAAATCCAGCTCCCTTCCCAAAAGGCTCTTCTTGATCATAAAGATCGGGCCAATCGAATACTGAATGCCCCATTTCATGACAAAAAGTAGTTAGATCACCGGGTGCTGGAGTAGATGGAAACTTTAAAGGAGATGTACTAATCTTTTTTGGCCGTCTTCCGTTTGGAGCCGTAAATGATCCATGGTTATGGGTAAAATTTCCTAATAACAGACCTGATCCCCACTGACTATACAGTAACTGAACAGAGGCAATCCTCCCTTCCTCATGGCCCGTATTTATATCATCATGATCAACAAGATCAAATTGATTCCACCAGGCGGCATCAGGATGCAGTGAAGCAACATGGTTTAATGCAGCATTAAACAGTTGTTGTTTTCCAGTTACATAATCAACAGACTTATAATACGCATGTGTGTTAGGTGCCCTGAAGGTAACGACCTCATGTGTTATATCTATATTATTATTAGTATTTTGCAACCAATAATCACGCACACTTCTGTCAATTCCACCTTGGCTAAAGTTTAGCTCATTCATGAAATCGTCTATCTGACTTGCGGTTGCCGTTGCAGGCTCATCAGGGAAATCAATGTAGATCACAAGACCTCTTATGTCTGTTTGTCCAACTAGGGTCATAGACCATAACAAACACATTGTAATACATGTAAAAGTTAATTTTTTCATGGTTTTTTAATTTTAATTGTTATTAAATTTAATTTTTAATTCAAAAGTCATTGAAGAAATACTACTTTTGCGAAATATTAAATAGTTCTTATATTTAATAACTATTTAGTCTCTAAAAATAAAGACTTCCTCTTGGTATTTGCTAAAGGTTTACATAGGCTTTTAATTTATAATTATTAATCTGTTGTTATTTTTTTAATTATAATTTTCAAATATCTGGAGGTTTTTTAGTCTTAAATAAATTTACCTCCTATTCATGTGTAATGTGAATTATTTTATACAAAGAAAAAAGGTGTTGGGGGACAAATTCTTTCACTTTGTTAATTTTTCAAAAAAAAAACATATTATATTTAGTACATTATTTTATTTATAAAATTTTTTATATAGGCATTTTTCAAAACCAACGCCCTAAGGTATTTTGCTAATTATATTTTTACTTTAAAGTCAAAATATATAAATTCAATTTTTTAATTTCTCATTTTAATCATAGACTCATAAATCAGCGCCTATATATATATAAACCTTTATACTAAAAACTTTAACGAGTATCTCTGAGAGAGAGAGAGAGAGAGAGAGAGAGAGAGAGAGAGAGAAGGCCTCAAGGAGTTGTTCTCGCTTAAATTTAATATTTTAGTAATGTCATAAAAATACAATATAGTTATTTAATATTTTAATTATGGTAAGTAAATTACCTATTATGTATACTATTTTAGCATCCTTATTGTGAAATAAAATGTATAGAAAGCTAAACTGGTTAATCCTCAAAACACTATTTCCCTTTAGCACAAAACTATTAATGAATTTGAAACAGAAATGTATAGCCAAAATGTAGCGGCTTAAATCTCGCAATTAATTGTCCGTCCACTTTTTTATTGCAAGTCCAATTTACTCTTCCTTTCATGTGTTTATATCTATTGTTTTTTGTTGGTCACATGTAGCATCCATTTTAATCATTCCCTTGGGTATCAAGGTTTAGTTATGGATGTTTCATAATGGGATAGGAGGATAAAACTATTTTCATAGTTTTTTAAGTTCAGTGTTGTTGTTTTTTCATTGGCTTAAATATTTATTTTTATTAATATATTAGAATTAAAACTTTTATTAAAAACCAATTAATACTAATTATTTTAGCATTAACACTTTATTATTTATTTCATAGCTATTAATAGTACTAGATGCCATTACTGACATTACATCTTCAATAGATTGGCTTTTTTCTAAGACCCCCTTGAACTTCACAGATTCTAAATCTTTATTCACAAAAATCACATCAATGTCATACCATCTAGACATCACTTTCATGATATCCTTTAAGGATTTTCCTTTAAAGCTGAAAACACCGTTTTTCCATGAAATCTCATCTTTAACATCTACAAGTCCTACAGATATATTACTATCTAAGCGACTAACCGTTGATTGATAACTAGGTTTCAAAATTTCTTTTAGCCCATCTGCACTAATTTTTACTTTACCTTCAACTAAAGTAGTATAAACATGCTCTTCATCGTTATATGCCTTTATATTGAATTCCGTTCCTATAACCTCAATCTCTTGAGCTAAATTAGAAACTGTAAATTTTGCATCATTATGTGCTGTACTTGGAGACACAGCAAAATATGCTTCTCCATAAACCAGCTCAACATTACGTGTTTCTCCTTTAATAAAGTTTACAGGGTATTTAAGTTTAGATTCAGAGTTTAACCACACTTGTGTTCCGTCCGATAGTTTTACAAAGTATTGCCCTCCTCTGGGTATGGTTAAATAGTTATAAGCTATTTCTTGTTTTACAGATGAAGAAGGTTTATATAATATTTCTTCACCATTACTCTCTAAATTATCCGAAATGTATTGTTGCCCTTTCTCTAAATTAACATTAGTGCCATCTTCTAAGGTTAAAGTTGCCTTATCTGTGCCAATTTCAATATTATTATTTACAATAGCTGGAGCATCTATTATAAATTCAACACCTCTTTCTTTGTTAATAAAAATGGTTAGCGCTACTATTAATAATACCGAAGCAGCCGCAGCGTACTTCCTGTAATTAAGTTTTCTAACTGGGACTTTATAGCTTGACTCGATATGTTTCCATAGTAATGAATCGTCTTGTCCTTCACTTTTAAGTTGTTCAATTGTAACGTTTAGGTCAATATAATCGTTAAGTTTTCTTTTATTCTTCTTACTTGCTTCTATCCAAAACATAAGCCGCTGTATCTCGTCACTTGACAACCCATCTGAAAAATATTTAGCAATTAATATTTCAATTTTTTCTGACATTATATACTTACATTTTATTGTTATACGATTAGATTTTAAAAAACCCTTATTAAATTACAAGTTTTTATTTAAGATTTTTTAAGCTAATTTTACCATCTGTTTTCTATGAACCAAATTAAAAAAAATATCAACCTTGTTGTCACTGCTTTAAAAAAAGGAGACGAAGGTGCTTTTAAAACTATTTACGATAATAATAAAAAAGCTTTAAGTACTTTTATTAATAGTTACACAAAAAATCAAGTCCAAACAGATGATATTGTTCAAGAGGCTTTTATTAAATTATGGAACGTTAGAGAAGGTTTAGACCAAAATAGTTCTGTAATAAGTTTTTTGTATAAGACTGCCTATAATAGTTTTATAGATAAATACAGAAAAAAGAAACGTGAGCAATCTATGCTCGACGGCTGGCTTTACAAACGTTTAATACAAATGATTAAAGAGGATGACGATATTAAAAAGAGAAAAATAGACCTTCTCGAAAAAGCTATAGATAAACTCCCTCCTAGATGCAAAGCCATATTTATGTTGAGTAAATTTAAGCAATTAAAATATGCTGAAATTGCTGAACAGTTAGATATTTCTATAAAAACCGTAGAAGCACAAATGGGAAAAGCTTTTACTATTATACGCAAAGAGATAAAGGATAAGGACTTTTTAAATTTGTTTTTGAGTTTTTAAATAGTAAACTTTTTAAGAAACCTCTCTTAGGCAATATTTAGTTAAACAATACGATTCTATATTTTAAGCAAATAGAAACCAGTTTTAAACTATTAGGCCATTTACTTTATTAGTAGACCTTGAGTTTTAGAAGATTTAAGAATCCTCTATTACAAGATTGCTTTTATTCCCTACTTCAATAAAAAAATTTCTAAACCAAGTCCTCTCTAAAATATGCTCTCGAATACTCAATATTACACCGGAACACACAAATGCATTTATAGAATGATGACACACACAAAATATGTATACAGATGTACACAGTTACATAGAAGTATATTAAGCTACAGAAAGTACCACAAAAAATCCCGAAACTTTAATGTTCTACGGGGTTTTTTTATTACATCAACTAATTTACATCGTTTAAAAATTTATTAGGCAAAGTACAAGAACTACTATTCTACCTAAATTAAAATGAAAAATCACTACTTTTATTTCCTGCTCAGTTTATAAAAGTCAATTATTTTGATTAGCTTTATTTTTACAACATTACTCACATTTAAAATAACTAATAAACCAATGGCTTTTTTAAAAACTACCCAAATTCTTCTTTTTATTTCCATTGGAATATTAATAAACGTGGTTTTCTTTAATACAAACAAAAAATCTGAGTTATATATTACTGTTAATAAAGAAGTTCGTTTAGATACTACATTAACTGGGAAACAATTAGCAAATATATATTGTAAAATTTGTCATCAATTTCCAGAGCCAGAATTACTAGATAAAAACACTTGGATTAATAACGTACTTCCTAATATGGGCCTTCGAATGGGAATCAAAATACCTGGAGTAGATGCCTTTGCAGGTACTCCAAAAGAAGATATAAATATTGTAAAATCATTAGGAATATATCCCGAAACACCCGTTATAACAAAAGAACAGTGGAATAAAATAATTAAATTTTACAAAAAAGAAGCCCCGAACTTACCTATCGAGAAAAAATTAGAGTCACCAATAATTAACAATCTTCCCCTTTTCAAGCCAGATAAAATTTTTCTCAACAACAAAGGGTTTCCACGAACTTCATTATTGCAATTTGACACATTAACCTCTCAACTTTATGTTGGAGATGCTAGTAATTTAATTTACGTTTTAGATAATAAAATGACCGTTACAAAAACTTGGAAAATGCCAAGTCCAGCAGTCGATATTGACTTCCCAATTAATGATACACCTAGGATATTAACCATCGGCAAATTTAGTCCTTCCGATCAAAAATTAGGCAGTTTACTTTATAATAATAAGAGTATCCAAAACCTGCCTAGACCTGTCAATTTCACTACAGCTGATTTAAATGAAGACAATATAGAAGATGTGGTTATATGTGGTTTTGGTCACAATACAGGTAAACTATTATGGTACGATAACTTTGACATCAAAAAAGAACATATTCTAAAAGATGCTCCTGGAGCAAGAAAATCAGAAATTTTTGATTTTAACAATGATAATAAACCAGATATTATGGTTTTAATGGCGCAAGCTAATGAACAGGTCTCTATTTTTTATAACAAAGGAAACGATGAATTCGAAGAAAAAGTAGTTTTAAAATTTCCTCCTGTTTATGGTGTTAGCTATTTTGAATTAGCTGATTTTAATAATGACGGATATAAAGATATTCTTTTAACAAATGGCGATAATTGGGACTACTCAATAGTAAGAAAAAACTATCATGGTCTAAGAGTTTATCTAAATGATGGGCATGACAATTTTGAAAAATCATTTTTCTATCCGCTATATGGTGCAAGTAAAGCATTAGCTAGAGATTTTGACAATGATGGAGATTTAGATATTGCGGCATCTGCGTTTTATTATGATGATGACAAGCCTGAACAATCCTTTATATATCTATCAAATAATGGTAACATGAATTTTATAGCACATTCTACTCCAGAAGCAGCATCAGGAAAATGGCTAACTATGGATGCCGCAGATTATGATAACGATGGAGACATTGATATCTTTTTAGGTTCATACTTTCATACATTCGGAGAATACTTCAAACAAGTTTCAAAAGGGGTTTCAGATTTCCCACAATTATTAGTTCTTACAAATGGTTACGAAAAATAAATTTCAAATCTCAAACTAACATAAATTTTACAAGATTTTTATTTCTAATACTTTTCTATTTTTTTTGGCGGGTTTCCCGTCGAACTCACATTAAATAATATAATGCAGCATAATCTAAATAACATAATAGTTATTCTTTAAAGTTTATCACAAAAAAAAGAGTCTAACTACATATTGTAATTAGACTCTTCAAAAAAGGCAACGACCTACTCTCCCACAAATGCAGTACCATCGGCGCTAATGGGCTTAACTTCTCTGTTCGGAATGGTAAGAGGTGAGCCCCATCGCTATAACCACCTTAAATCTTTCAGTGTGCAGTTTTCAGTAAATCAGTATGCAGTAAATAACTGCTAACTAAAGGACTGTGGACTGCCAACTGTATAAGTTAACATATTGAAAAAAGTCTCTAAGAGACAATAGATACTAAAATAATAATTATGTATTGAACTTTATAAAAAAACATTCACCCCCTCATTACCCTTTCGAGTAAGTGTCCTCCCCCAATGGGGGAGTTAGAGGGGGCTAATACAATAAGCCTATGGGTTATTAGTACTACTTGGCTATGACATTACTGCCTTTACACCTATAGCCTATCAACGTGGTAATCTTCCACGACCCTTTAAAGAAATCTCATCTTGTGGTGGGTTTCGCGCTTATATGCTTTCAGCGCTTATCCCTTCCCAACGTAGCTACTCAGCAATGCCGCTGGCGCGACAACTGATACACCAGAGGTTAGTCCAACTCGGTCCTCTCGTACTAGAGTCAGATCCACTCAAATTTCTAACGCCCACTGTAGATAGAGACCGAACTGTCTCACGACGTTCTGAACCCAGCTCGCGTGCCACTTTAATGGGCGAACAGCCCAACCCTTGGGACCTTCTCCAGCCCCAGGATGTGACGAGCCGACATCGAGGTGCCA
>Ga0316189_10001791_pt1 | contig 21219 bp, 18 predicted proteins | sample LowCovwburrow_MG_FD_204930 | JGI IMG/M metagenome (GOLD analysis project Ga0316189, IMG submission 204930) | Coastal sediment microbial communities from Maine, United States - Lowes Cove worm burrow | ecosystem: Environmental > Aquatic > Marine > Coastal > Sediment | place: USA: Maine... | reverse complement strand
GCGACGCGCCGCGTCGCCCCTTGCGTGCTCAGAACGCGGTCGACCACGCCCGTGCCTGCCCCGCTGGGCGAGACCAGAACGTGTGCGGCCTGGGTGAACGCCGCGAGCGTCATGCGTCCGCGCGCTCGGATCCCCGGATGGCCGCTTCGCACAAAGCAGCGCATCTTGTCGCGCAGCAAGACGCGTCGCTGAAGGTCGGGGCCGGGCTCGATCCGGCGATCGAAGGGTTCTTCGTCCAGCAGCACGGGAGCGATGGCCAGATCGATCTCGCCGGTCTCGAGGCTAGCCGCCAAGTTCGGTGGCATGGGAAGGACAGCCAGATCCACCCCCGGAGCTTGGCGACCGAGCGCCCGAAGCAGCGGCGGCAGGGCGAGCATGTCGAACAGGTCTGGCCCGACCAGGCGAAACGCGCGCGTTGAGGACGCGGGGTCGAACGTCGGGGGCCGGGTGATGGCGCGAGCCACATCCCCGAGCGCAGCCCGAAGCGGGCCACGCAGGGCTTCGGCCCGCGGCGTGAGGACCATGCCGCCCTTCCCGCGCACCAGCAGTGGGTCGGCGAGCAGCTCGCGGAGGCGGCGCAGCGTGTGGCTCATCGCGGATTGCGTGACGCTACAGAGCTCTGCCGCCCGTGTGACGCTGCCGGCCTCGGCCAGGGCGTCAAAGGCTGCGAGCAGGTTGAGATCGATGGTGCGGAGGGATCCAGCATCATGAATCATGTTCATGATGGTAGCAGGATCGTTCATTGGATTCATTGCAGAACGGGCGCACGGTATCGTCATGCTCACAACGCAGCACACAAACGCAACGCCCTTGAACATCCTCGTCGTCGGAGCCAGCGGGGCGACCGGACGTGTCGTTACCGCGGAACTGGCCGCGCGCGGTCACACTGTCACCGCTTTTGTCCGTCGACCCGACGCCATGGGCGACGCGCTCCCCGCGGGCGTGCGCGTTGTGGTGGGTGATGTCATGCAGCCGAGCGATGTCGATGCCGCGATGCCCGGCCATGACGCGGTCGTGGTCGCGCTCGGCATTCGCGAGAACCCGCTCAAGGTGCGCCTGTTTGGCAGCGCCGCCACAGCGATGAACGTGCGGTCCCTTGGCACGCAACACGTGGTGGATGCGATGCGCCGCCATGGCGTGGAGCGCCTCGTCGTGCAGACGACCTACGGGGTCAGCGAGACGCGTGAGCGCTTGACGTGGACCTGGAAGGCGATTTTTCGCCTCCTTCTGCAGCCCCAGATTGAGGACAGCGAGCGCCAGGAGCAGGTTGTCGATGGCAGCGGCCTGGACTGGGTGTTGGTGCGACCGGTCGGACTCAATGACAAAGCCGTGTCCGTGCCTCCGCTTGTGTCGCTCGACGGAGAGACCCGCGGCATGAGCGTGTCCCGACTGGCTGTCGCCGATGTGCTGGTGGATGCCACGCAGGACGCGGGGTACATCCACCAGCGGCTCGCGGTCTCGGCCTAGCGGCCGAAGTAGAAGTTGATGCCGCCCATGGCGCTGGCACCACCGTCGTGTCCCAGCGCGTGGACGGGGCCCTGGCCACCGATCTCGATCGAGAACGACATCATCGGATTGATGAACGCTTCAATCCCCAGGTGCCCGCCGCCGCCGAGGCCCCATTGCTTGCCCTCGGAGGTTGGGACGGGGCGCCCGCCGATGTACACCCCGCCGCCTCCGTACATCCGAACGATGCCCCCCATCACGGGCGAGCGACCGAAAAGCTCCACCCCGCCAAACGTGACTGGGTCCCAGCGCTCGCCACCGTCCGCTTGCGGAGAATCGGTGTGCACGATCGTGCCCTGAATCCGGGCGCCGACAAACTGCCCGGAGCGGCGGCCGAATGGAACATCCATGTGCAGACTCTGGCCGAAGCCCTGCCCCCAAAAGCCCTGACGGATACCCAGGCCCAAGCCGCGTGCGCGGCGATTGACTTTGACCGAGTACGCTTTGTCGAGTACCGGAGCCACGGGCTCCGGGCCGATCGGACGGTCGGCTGCGGCCGACTCAGGGGTTGAGACCATGACAAGGGCGCTCAAGAGCAGCGTTGGGGACATGCTCTGAAGTTGACCGCCGACCAGGGCAGGAGGTAGGCGCGGTTGTCATGAGTAGGACATGACAAGTGTCATTTCGTGGTCCGCGTCACGTCGTGGGGCCGACCGCCTGCGGCTATCATGCAAGACGATGGCGACGGAGCGAGGCTTTCGGCTCTTGCCGGACGACCCAGAGGTCGGGAGGGTCCCCTACCTGTGGTTGATGTACCTGGTGTTTGTGTTCCTGGGTCCACCGCTGATGCACGCGGCTGGCGAGATCTGGGTGTGGGTCGGCACGGTGGTGTCGGTGCTGTTGTTTGTGCCCTTGTACTTCGTCGGCTACTGGGTCGAAGGGCGACGGCTGCTCTTGGTCAGCACGGGAATCATGGTGGTCGGGATGGCCACCGCCTGGTTCAACACGGGCGGGAACACCTACTTCATCTTTGCCGCGTACTTTGCCGGCTATGCGGCCGAGACGCGGGGCCAGGGCGTCCGGTACTTGCTCTCGACGCTGTCAGGGCTCGCGTTCACATCGGTGCTGATTCAGCCGAGCCCGTACTTTTGGATCCCGGCCGTGGCCGGCTCGTGCGTGATCGGGTTGCTCGGCATTGAGCTCCGACAGCGGGTGCAGCAAAACGCCGACCTCCGCATCGCGCGTGCCGAGGTGGCGGCGCTGGCCCGCATCGCCGAGCGCGAGCGGATCGGCCGCGACCTTCACGACCTCTTGGGCCAGTCGCTCTCGGTGGTGTCGCTCAAGGCCGAGCTGGCGCGGCGCCTTGTCGAAGCCGATCCCGAGCGTGCGGCTGTCGAGCTGAAGGATATCCAAGACGTCGCCCGGCAATCACTGTCTGAGGTGCGGACGGCGGTCCGAGGCTATCGCGTCAGCCAAGGATCCGGTCTCCGATTTGAGCTGGACAACGCTCGGCGTGCACTCGACGCGGCCGGGGTTGAGCTGGAGTGCCCCGAGGATTTGTCACCGCTGGCCAAGCGGCTCGACGCCGAGCACGAGGCTGTCGTGGCGCTGGCCCTTCGCGAGGGGGTGACCAATGTTGTGCGACACGCGGGGGCGGCCGCGTGTACGGTGCGGTTTGTGCTGGACGCCGACACCTATGGGGTCGAGATCTGCGACGACGGTCGCGGTGGGCTCGGCGCTTCGCTGGGCGCAGGCCTTCAGGGGATGCGCGAGCGCGTCGAATCTTTGGGGGGCCAGCTCGAGCTACGCACGCGGCCCGGCATGACGATCCGCCTCACGTTTGCCGCGGAGGCGGCATAACCCGTGATCTCGGTCATGATCGTCGAGGACCAGGAGATGGTCCGGGGGGCCCTCGCGGCGCTGTTGAGTACCGAACGCGATCTCGAGATCGCGGGCACGGCTCCCAACGGTCGGGTTGCCCTCGAGCTGCTCAGTGAGACCCCGGTCGACGTCCTCGTGACGGATATCGAGATGCCCGAGATGAACGGGCTCGAGCTGTGTGCCGCAGCGCGTCGCAAGTCTGCGGGTCTGCACGTGGTGATCCTGACGACGTTTGCTCGCGCGGGATACTTTCAGCGGGCGATGGGCGCGGGTGCATCGGCCTACCTGCTCAAGGACTCGCCGGCCACCGCGCTTGCGTCGGCGATTCGCGCGGCGAAGACGGGCCAGAAGGTCATCGATCCCGAGCTGGCCGCCGAGGCCTGGTCGGATCCCGATCCGCTGACCCATCGCGAGCGCCAGGTCCTGCGCCATGCGGAGTGCGGAGCGACCACGCCCGAAGTCGCGGCGTCGATGAAGCTCTCGGAGGGCACGATCCGCAACTACCTCAGCTCCGCCATCGGCAAGCTGCAGGCGCGCAACCGGACCGAGGCCGCGGCGCTCGCCCGCGCCAAGGGCTGGCTGTAGCCACCGTTTCGCCCGAGCGGCGGGTGCGTGGCGTAGTCTGCAGGCACCGCCATGCAGATCGCCATCGTCGTCTATCCCGGAATGACCGCGCTTGATGCCATCGGCCCCTACGAGGTCCTCGCTGGGATCCGAGACCGCGAGCTCCGTTTCGTGTGGAAGGAGGTCGGACCGATCGTCACCGACAGCAACGCGTTGGTGCTCGGGGCCACCCACACATTTGCCGAGACGCCGCGCCCCGACATTGTCCTCATCCCCGGGTCGTCGGCGGACACGGTCACCACGATGGCGGACTCCACGGTGATCGCCTGGCTCCGCTCGGTCCATCCCCACACGCGGTTCACCACGTCGGTATGCTCGGGCGCGCTGGTCTTGGGGGCGGCGGGCCTGCTCGAAGGGCGGCCCGCCACCACGCACTGGATGGCGATGCCGATGCTCAAGACGTTTGGCGCTATACCCCAGCCGGACGCGCGCGTCGTTCAAGACGGCAAGATCATCACCGCCGCGGGGGTGTCGGCGGGGATCGACATGGCACTGACGCTCATGGCGCAGCTCGAGGGCGACGACGCCGCCCGTGTCGCGCAGCTGATCATCGAGTACGACCCGCGGCCACCCTTCGATGACGGGCACGTCAGCAAGGCCAGCCCCGAGATTCGCAAGGCCGCCGTACGCCGCATGGCACGCTTGGCGATCAATCCTCGCGATCTGCTGTCTGCGCCCAAGGTGCTGGCGCGCCGTTGGCTGCGACGCTGAGCTGGGCACCACGACGCTCGACAGCCGAGGCCTAACGCTTGACCGTGAGGACGGGGTCGATAGCCGCTACGCTGTCGGCGAGCTGGCTGCGTGTGAGGCTGTCGATGACGGGGACGATCGGCTTGTAGGCGTCCGGGTGCTCTTCGTACAGCAGCTTGGTGTCGTCGCAGAGCACCACGCTCCCGCACTTGGATTTGGCCAGCTCCGCTCGTCGGTAGCGGTGGCGCAGCTTGTCGCGGGCTTCGGAGCGCTGCATCTTTCGGCCGGCTCCGTGCGCGACCGAGCAGAGTCCGTCTGGGTTTCCGCGTCCGCGCATGATGTACGACGGTGCGCCGCGACTGCCCAACACGACCGCGGGCTCGCCATCGGCTGCAGGGGCGCAGCCTTTGCGATGGACCCACAGCGGGCTGCCGCTGAAGTCCTCGCGTCGAACGAAGTTGTGCACCACGTCGAAGGCGTGTGTCACCTTGCCAGGGCGTGCCATGCCGAGCGCCTTGAGCATGCGCCAGGCCAACACGACGCGGTTGGCCTGGGCAAACCGAACCGCCCCGGCCAGATCGGCCAGGTACGCGTCGAGCTGTCCGCCAGGAGCATCGCTGAGCACGGCGTGCCCCCACTTGTCGCTCACGGCTTTGCCCAAGCCTCGCGAGCCGGAGTGGCACAGCACGACGAGTCCGCCCTTGCGCACGCCCAGCGCGTCGGCCATCGCGAGGTCGTTGATCTGGGACACTCGGCCCACCTCCGCGAAGTGGTTCCCCCCACCGATCGTACCCAGCGCATCACCAAACGCAGCGTCGGGGGGCTCCCCGGACTCAGCGACGCTGCCACCGTCGAGCCGCTCGGCCAGCGCGACCAATGAGTCGGGCAGATCGAACTCGGTGAGCGCCCGCGCGCCGCGACGCCAAACTGCACGACACAGCGCATCGGTGTCGACGTCTTGCAGCACAGGCCCGTCGAACTCCGCACGAGCGCGACGCGCCAAGGTGCTCGAGAGCTTGCCCTTGCCGAGCGCGACGACCAATGCACCGCAGCCAGCATCACTGCCGACCAGCTGCGGCCGCACCGTACTCGCGAAGCCGAATGCCGCGCCGATTGGCACCCCTGGCCCAGGGTGCAGATCAGGCATCCCCACCGCGGCGACGCAGTCGGGATCGCAGGCGACCTGCTCGAGCTGACGGACGGCTTCACCCTCCATCCACACTTGCTCGGTCGCGATGATTCGCGTGTTGCCGCTGTCTGGGGTCTTGTGTGCAATGCCCACGACGCGGACATGAGCAGGATGCGTTCCACGTCCATCTATCTAGAATCATTAGACTGGATCACAGCGTGTGGTGCGTGTTGAACCGATTTTATGGTGCGATAAGGATCAAAACGATACAAATAGAACCATGGCAAGGACGCTGATCGCGTGGTCGGACCGTGGCGTGGCGGGTCCGCGGCCCAGCCACCACACCAGCCGCCCCAAGCGTGATGCGGGCCCCATCGTGCGGCTGCTCGAGCAGCCCGAATCGGTCGGCCAGTACGAAGCGGCGACAATCCTTGCGACCCCGGCCGGAGAGGCACCAGCCCGCGAGCTTGTCGACGCGCTTGCCTCACACATTCCGCGCGTCGAGCTTCGGGTCGTGCCGCTGGTCGACCCATCGGACTTCACCGCGTTGTTCAAGGGGCTTGAGCCCGTCGTCCAAGAGGCGACGCGGCTGGACGAAGTCGATGTGCTGCTGTCGTCGGGTACGCCCCAGATGCAGACGCTGTGGGTCATCCTCGTCAAAGCGGGCCTGCTGCGCGCGCGCATGCTGCAGGTCATTCCCGCCGCGTTTGTGCCTTCGGTTCACCCGCGCGCGATCCGTGAGGTGCGGCTCGACATCGCGGGCTTCCCGGAGATCCGTGCGCTGCGAGATGAGGTGGCAAGGCTCCGAGCGCACTCCCGTGTTCTGGGCAGCCACATCATCGGCGACAGCGCGCCCATGCGTACGCTCGCCAACCGTCTCGGGAGGGTCGCGCCCAGCGAGCTGCCCGTGCTGATCATGGGCGAGACCGGATCGGGCAAAGAGTTGATCGCGCGCTCCGTACACCAGAGCAGTCACCGCTCGGCGGGGCCGCTGATCACCGAGAACTGCGGCGCGCTCACGGAGAGCGTGCTGTCCAGCGAGCTGTTTGGACACGACAAAGGAGCGTTCACGGGGGCCGCCCATGCCAAGCGAGGCCTGTTCGAGCTGGCGCACGGCGGGACGCTCTTTTTGGACGAGGTCGGAGAGCTGAGCCCCAAGGTACAGGTGAACCTGCTGCGCGTGCTCCAAGACGGAACGCTGCGTCGGCTTGGCAGCGAGCGGCAGATTCGGGTGGACGTGCGGGTCATCGCAGCCACCCACCGCGACCTCGCGGGCATGGTCGCGGAGGGGACCTTCCGTGAGGACCTGTTCTATCGCTTGCAAGGGGCCACGCTGCACGTGCCTCCGCTGCGCGAGCGACTCGACGATCTCGAGGCGCTCGTCGCCAGCTTTCTCGAGACGGTCGACAGCCGCGTGCGGGTCAAGCGGGAGGTCTGGGACGCCTTGCGACGGTACCGCTGGCCTGGGAATGTACGAGAGCTGCGCGCCGAGGTGATGCGATGGCACGTGTTTTGTGATCGCTGGGTGCGCGTGGAAGATCTCGACCCCTCGATCGTCGGGGGTGATGAGGGTCCAGCGGCGGCGCACCGTGAGCCCGTGCGCACAACCCTCGCCGATGCCGTGACCGATGCCGAGCGCGTCGCGATCGTCGGAGCGCTGACAGAAACCGAAGGCAATCTATCCAAGGCCGCGCGAGTCCTGCAGATCGACCGGAACACGCTCAAGAGAAAGATCCGGAAGTTGGGGGTGACCCACTCGCGCTGGCCGAGCGGACGGCCGGTTGAGATCGGCTAGCATTCCAGGCTCGCCCGGTCCCGCTGGCTCATCGGGGAACGTCCGATCTGGGTCGATCACGGACGCTCGTGGTCTCCACACGCCCCAGTCTCGGAGCACGCTCGTACGGTGAAGTCACAAGGTGCACAGACCGGGCAATCGTCACCGTCCCAGCCCTTGTGACTGAGCTTTTGAACCACCCAGCCTTTGACGGGAGTGCCGTCGCAGCCGGTGTAGCTCTGCTCGGGAGCTCCGGGGCAGTACAGGCCCGTGAAGTTACTGCAAGGATCCGAGCACCGGCTGTTCCCCTCGCAGGCGCCGTCTGCGGCGCAGTGCGGCATTCCGAGCGCCAGCTCGATGGCGCACGTCATCTCGTGTTCGGCAAACTGTGTCAGGCTGCGGACGGGGTCCTGGGCAGGCCAGCATGGCGAATCGGTGCGCACCACAGCGAGGCCCGCCGCCCGTTCGTTGACGGTGATCGAGCCGCAGTGGCCGCACCGTTCGCTGGGACCGATCGTCGTCGTGGCATTCCCATAGACCAGATAGATGGGCGTGACGCCTTCCGGGGTGGCGTCGACCGATAGCTCGCGAAGCGTTGGTTCGAGCCACTGGTGCGCATCGTCGATCATCAGGAGTCCCTCCGGTGGCGAGGTCACCCACGAGCCCCCGGTCTCGACGACGACCTGGCCCCGCCAAAAGTCGGCGAAGTTTGATCCCGCCAACAGGCAATCCAAGAAGCGGTCGAGTTCGGCCCGGTGCTCGTCACTCTGGCCTTCGAGCCACAGGCTGTGGACGATGAAGCGGCGCGGTCCGGGGTCGGCCCGTGGGACGTGGCCGCCGCGTGGTGTCCCCGCCGTCCCGAGCTCGATGCTACCCCGCGGAATGGGGGCTTGTGCGTCCGGGGGATGACCAATCCGCCGCCAGTCCATGGGAACGAGCACCTCTTGGCCTGTCGCGAGCCGCACGCCGACGAGCGCTGGATTCCAGCTGCGGACGGAGCTACGCAGCGTCTCGACGTCGGCAGTCGCGACCGCGGCTTCGGCTTCGGCCAGCGCTCGGGGGTCGGGACGACCCACATACAGCGGTGAAGGCGGGTCGGTGCGGACGGCCGCGACGACCCGGTCGAGCTCGAGCTCGGAGAAGAAATCCGGCTCGTATCGCAGGCCCCGGCCAGCGACGAATGCGGGCACGGCGACCACACGCGCGTCCGTCGCCTCACCCAGTGCGATGAGCATGGGAGTCGTGGCCCCAAAGCATGCATCGAGCACCACCAGCTCGGGCTCGAAGCATGCAACGAGAGCCGCGAGCTCGGCAGGCCCGAGTCCCGCGATTCGCTCGGCGTCGCCGTGTGCCGACACGACGACCGTCCGGGACGAGCGCTCGGGGCACGATGCCATCTCTTCCACCGCGAGGTACTCACATCGGCCCGGCATGCAGTCGGGACGCAGCCACGGAGAGTCACGGCTGTACAGCACGGTCACGGTGGGCTCGTGCGCTGGCACGCGATCCTCGGCTCCGGTCGTTTGCCGCCAGGTGAGGACCCCGCTCGAGTCGTTGGCATTGCTTCGCGCAAGAACCTCTCCGCTTGCCGAAACGAAGGTGGCCTGTCCTCCCATGGAGGCGTAGACCGCCGGAATGCCGTACTCGATCGCGCGCAAGCGGAGGTGGGCGAGCACCTCGCGGTCGGCCAACGCGGATTCGCCCTGGTAGCGGTCGCGCGCCATCACCATCAACACCTCGCCCCCCGCGGCCACCCCTTCGGCCACCAGCGCACGGGTCAGGAACTCGCCGCAGATGAGCGGGATGACCTTCGTGCCCGCGATTTCGAGCACAGCGGGTCGTTCTCCAGGGACGAATGCCGCCTCGCCCACGCCGAGGAATGGCCGCTCGAACACCGGGAAGAGCACCCTCTTGGCGCGCGCCTGTACGACGACGCCCTCGGGGTCGACCACCATGGCCATGTTTCGACGCCCGTATCGTGGCGCCGTCTCCACCCCGAGCACATGCGAAGTGCCTGGCCCGCCCGGCGCCGTGCCGAAGTGGGCGCCCGCACCCGGTCCCTCCCCAACCAAGGGCCTGGCTGCAAAACTGACTTCAGGCCATACGAGGACCCTGAGATCCTCATCCACCCGATCGACCGCTGGCACCTGCGTGGCCGTGGGCATGTGCACGGCCCCGATCCCCTCGAGCAACTCAAGATTCCCCTTGGGGAGGGCCGGGGCGGCCAAGAGCCCCACGAGGGCGATCGACGCGGGAACGAACGCCCTCCAGCGTCGAATCTCCAGCGCTTCTCCAGCGCTCGCGGCCACGAACAGGCAAGCCCACGTGGTAGGCACGAGGCCGTAGCAGCCGAGCGCTTGCATCAACTGCGTCACGTCGACCTGGGTGTGCAGCCAGTCCGAGGCCACGCTCGTCCATGTCGCCTGAACCCGCTCGCCCGCTACCCATGCGATGGGAAGCCACAACCGGACCCACTGCCGTCGCCCATGGAATGTGGCTGCACCGACGCACAGCAGCACCACCACGGGAAGTGTCGCCACGATCACCAGGCCGACCGCGACCAGGGCTTGCATGCTCGCGTTGTCTGCAACCATCGCGCTCGCCATGGCCGGACTCCACGAAAACCACAGGCACCGCGTGACCAGACCGCCGACAAGCAAGGCCAGGACCGCCATGGTCGTCCGGCGTTCGGCGGCCATCGCCCACGAGGTTGCGGCGATGCCCAGCCACGCGAGGGGCCAGGCCGCTGGAGCCCATCCCGAGACTCCAACCAACACCCCGCCCAGGATCGCGACGATCCCAGGAACCCAGGGGCGCCGATCGCCGCCGCTCTCAGCCCGTTCTACTTGCACTTGGCGCAGGCGCGGCCCTTGCCCGCCTTGTCACAGATAGCGCACTCGCAAAAGTCATTGAACAATGTGCAAACGGCCGGCGGCGTGGCGCCACCGTTGTCACCCTGACAGCCACCGTCGCCGGGGAGCGCTTCGCACGTCGTGAAGACCCTCGCTGCCTGGTTGGGGCTCTGTGCGATCGAATACGCGAGCATCAAGGAGTGGGGGCTGATGGCCTGGTACGCCGGATTGTCGGCCAGGATATCCACGACCTTCCTGCCCGTCGCTGCGTCTTGGCCGTCGACCCAATAGCTGTGGTCGGGATTCTGGAGGATGGTCGCTTTGTGCTCGCCGGCCGCGATCGTAATGCTGTTCCAGTACGGCGAGTAGGTGAAGGTCGCGGTCTGGTCGCCGTCGACGATCGTAGCCATCTGTTGTCCGCCCTTGGCGAGCGGCTGGTCCTCGAAGGTGGCGCTGAGAGTGCGGCCCTTGGCCTTGCCCTTGGGCGACCCCTTCTTGTCGATCGTCACCTTGACCGTCTGGGTGCCCGTGACGCGCCCGTCGGGGTGGCGCGTCATCTTGGTCTCCCTGGCATCGGACAGCGTCAGTCCCACGTCCTTGACCTCAATCCGAGGCTTGGCATTGGCGGGCGTGGGAAACCGAACACCTCGGCCCGGCTTTTCAGCGCTGCTTCCGCCCGCAAACACGGCGACTGTGAAGATAGCGAGGCCAACGAGCGGCGCCCTACGAATAGGGGTGGCGGGGCGTCGTGCGGGGTCCATACGGCGTTGTATCACGCCCGCCGCGGGCGAATCCGACCCGCAGGTCACAGCCGGAACGCGCGCCCGAGCGCTTGCACCATGTCGCGTAGTTGAGCGTGCACCGCCGCCGCTTGTTCGCGGTCGACCTCGGTACGGTGCTCGATCAGCAGTGCCGTGGTGTCCTCCAACCGCGACACCCCTTTTTCGTATTGGCGCATCACGCCAGTGATCGATACGGGGGCGGTCGTCGGGGCCGGGTGACCCGTCAGCCCCGCGATCACGTGGCCGAGGTCCTGCTTCAACATGATGTCGAGCGTCTTGGGCTGCGCGCTGCCTGGGACCGCATGCCACTTGCGTGCTTTGAGCGCGGCGATGACCGGGCGTGGTGCGGCGGCGAGCATGTACAGCTTCGATGGGCCAAGGTGACGGAAGCGATCGAAATCAGCCGGGTGCGCGTCGGCCCAAGCGGCAAGCGCCAGATAATTGCGGATCGTTCGAGGCGTTAGTGGAATCGCGCTGTCGAGCCAGCGCCCCCATTCACCGCGCTCGAGTCGGTCTTGGATGCGCTGCATCAGGCGCCCGAGGTCGACGACCGCGTCCGCCACAATCTCAGCGGTCGTGGCGTGCCGCCGTACGATCTGCGCCGTCAGTCGCACGACGACAGCATCTGACTCCCAAGGGGTGACCAATGTCGCGACGACGCGAGGCATGGCATTCAGCATGCCCGAACCCGGCGAGGTTTGGCTCAGTAATCCAAAATGCGCGGCTTCGGCGCTCATCAATAGTGTATTTGTTTCGATAGCTTACGGGCGTCGGTTCGGCGAAGCGGAAACCGGTTTCCGCAAACAGGCTGGGCCGGATGGGCTGGTTCGACACCGTGGCGCCCTACGCGTGTCGCGCATGCCATGGAGCCCCTTGTGGGTCCACGGAGCTCGGTCTCGTCTTTGGGTATCTGCGCCGACGTCTCTGGTGGGTTTTCCCAGCGAGTTCACTTAAGCCCCGTAGTCGCGGACAGTCTCACGGGTGTCCACCGACCGTGAGTCGCTGATCCGCCGCGTCGCTGGCGAGCACCTCCGACTCTCAGCATCGGAGGTGCGCACGATCGCGGCCTCGATGATTCCGATACGACGGGCTCCTGCCGAGTCCCTCTTCTCTGCCGCCGATGCGCCCTCCGCCTTCGTGCTGTTCGAGCGCGGCCTCGTGCGCACCTATGCCATCGACGCAGACGGTCGCGAGCGCAACCTTCGGTTTCTTGCCGGGCCCAACCTCGCGGCGGCGCTCTCCAGTGTCATCCGTGGGACCGCCACCGAAGAGTGGGTGGCGGCGGTCACGGCCGTCGAGGGCTACCGCGGTGATTTCAACGCGCTGCAGTCCCACCCCCAGTTCGGGGCGCTCATGCGTGCGCTGGCCGAGCAGCACTTCCTCTCGCTTGAGCGCCGGGTCCGCACGCTTCAGCAGCCGTTCGCCAAGGCACGCTACCGCGTCTTTGTGGAGGAGATGGATCCCGCCATCATCGAGGCCATGCCCGACCATCACGTCGCGTCCTACCTCGGGGTGACACCGGAGACGCTCAGCCGGGCCAAACGAAACCTGCGAGCGGATTGACGATCGTCAAGGCCGACCCAGCCGTCGGCCGGCACACTGCCGAGGGTGAACCCGCTTCTCGCTCCCGTTGCTGCGCTCGCCGTTTGGACGCACGTGATCCTGCTCTGGATGTACGCAACCCGCCTTCCCGCGGTGCGGCGAGCGGGCATCGTGCCCGACCCCACGGCGCCACGCGGCGCTCAGATGGCCGCGCTCCCGGTGAGCACGCGGTGGAAGTCGGACAACTACACCCACTTGCTGGAGCACCCGACGGTCTTCTACGCCGCGTCTGTGGCACTTGCCGTTCGGGGCGTCGATGCGAGCGGGGTGGTCATCGTGGCCTGGGCATATGTGGTCTTGCGGGTCGTGCACAGCGTCGTTCAGACGACGGTGAACCACATCCCCACCCGCTTCGTGCTCTTTGCCTCCAGTGCCCTCTGCGGACTCGCGCTCTCGCTCGCGGCCCTTCACGCCACGCTCGCCTGAACCCACTTTGCGGACGGGGATTTCCGCGACCGCGGGTGGCACAACTCGATGGTTTGACGCGGCTCAGTGTCACGGTCGCGAAGCTCACTGAGGCTTCGAAGCGGAGTCAGGTCGGTGACGCGTGTCCGGGTCCGCGTGACCTGCCGTGCGAGGGTAACCCACGGGCCGCCTAGGATGCCGCGGCGGACTTGCGTAGCATGCGACCGTGTCGCTTGAGACGTCAAAGCTCGCCGTACCAGCCCTCGTTTCCTGCGCGCTGCTCGTCTTGGGTGCATGCGGCGACGACAGCGGCAGCCCGGGCACCAACAATGATGGCACCAGCACCAGCAGCGGTACCCCTGGCTCGACGAGCACGCCAACCCCGAACGAAACCGGAGACTCCACGGGAGCCGGAATGTCCCCCCAGGGCTCTACGGGCACTCCAGATCCGGACACGGGGACGGAGGACACGACGGGTGACGAAGACACAACCACCGGCGACAACGAGTCAACGACCGGCGACACCGACAGCAGTTCGACGGGTGTCCCGGTGGGCTGCACGGGAATGTCCTTCGCTACGCTCACGTCGGCCGACAACGACATGCTCACCAACTTCACCGTCGACGGCGTCACATCCTGCGACCTGGACATCACGATCACCGCGACGGGCGGAACCATCTGCGTCGCCGACGATGGCGCAGGCGGCTCCTACCATACCGTCGAGGCGATTGAGTTCATGGACGTGCCGCCAATGGAATGCGGCATTGCACAGGTGGAGCTGCTGAACCTCAGCATTCAAAATACTGGTGATCTCATGGAGGTGGTCGTCCCAGTGGATGGCGGTGCGATGATGGGCAATCAGTCCACCACTGTCGTGGTCGATGTCGCAGTCCGCAGTGACGTGGGCAACCTCGTGCCGACCCCAGTGGCCGATTTTGACGGGTCGCTCCCACAAGGCGAAGTGGCGTTCGGTGATGGAGACACAACGCTCACCTATGTTGCGGAGGACACCGTCGTCGCGACCACGGTCTTCGAAGTTGCGCCCGGCTTCGAGGTCACGATGACGCTGACCGGCCTCGACGGATCGCTCACGTTCGCCGAGTAGGTCTCCCACGGCGTGGTGTTTCGTGCGAGCGGTGGTGTCGATCCGCTCCCGCGCCGCTCGCAAGAACGCCTCGTCGCGCTCTTTCACTTGAGCACGAGGGGCCGCAGGCTCATCCCGGTCCGTCGAGTGGAACGACAGGCGGTCCCTCGCCAACGCGCATGATGAGGATGCGGTTCTTCGTGGGGCCGGTGTTGATCTCGCGGTGGGGGAGACCGGGGGGCACGATGTGCAGCGAGCCGTCGGCGTTGGCGGTCATTCGCTTGGAGCCACCCGGGCCGAACTCTACGGTGGCCTCGCCCTCGAGCACGTAGACGTAGGTCTGATGCTCACCGTGGTGGTGCCAGGGGGAGGCGCCACCCGCTTCGGTGACGACCTCGCCAACCCAGACGCGGTCATCGCCGTAGTACTGCTCGCGTACGAAGGGCGCTCCGGGGGGACTCGGCAAGGCCGTGCGCTGGTCGGGACGAATGGACGTAATCGTTTCGGGATCCGCAGCCATGGACTGCCAGCAAGTATGCCAAGCGAGGAGGCGCGCAGGAGTCGCATCCCAGCGCGCGCGGGACCGCTCACGGCGTCGTCACGAAGAGCGCGACGCGAAGCGGAACGTGCACGCGTTCGGCATGAATCTGCATACGGCCACACTGTCGATGGCCATCGAAGCGGGTCTAAGGCGACGAAGCTCGTACGCGGAGCGACGTGGCCTTGGGCGCGCGAGAATCACACCGCCGCCGGAGGCAGTCGGAAGAGCTTCTTCACCGTCTTGTAGTTCATGTCGTTGGCTCGCTTGCGGCTGAGCAAGCGCGTGGTGAGCCAGACGGCGAACTTGTTCATTTTGCCCGGGATCACCGAAGAGCGCTTGCCGAGCGACTCGATCGCGACCTCCACGACCTCGTCGGGCGACATGACCTTCATACCGACCTCGGTGACGTCGACTCCGACCCCATCCAACATGGGCGTCTGGGTCGCGCCAGGGCAGAGCACCATCACGTCGACCCCCTTTTCCTTCAGCTCGTAGTGCAGGGACTCGCCGAAGCTCAGGACGTAGCTCTTTGAGGCGACGTCGCCGGCCATGTACGGGCCGATGCCGAACGCGCCGGAGCTCGAAACGAAGACGATGCCGCCTCGACCTCGGTCCGACAGTCGGGCCCCGTAGCAGTGTGCAAACTGCAATGGCGCGAGGGCGTTGAGCTGCAGCATTCGAGTTTCGCGCTCGAGGGGGTTGTCGGTGAAGAACCCGTGGTGCTCGACGCCTGCGTTCGGGATGACGAGCCCGATGTCGAGGTCGCGGGTCTCCTGCGCGATGTGCTCGGCCGCCCCGAGGTCGGCGAGGTCGGCACGAATCACACGGACCTGGCGCCGAACTGACCCCGCAGCTTGGCGGCCTGCTCGTCGAGAAGTGCCTGGCGCCTCGCGACGAGCACCAGATGAAAGCCCAAAGCGCCCAATCGCTGAGCAAACGCCGTGCCGATTCCGCTCGTGCTCCCGGTGACCAGGGCCCATACGTGTCCAAGAAGGTGTTGTTCATGACGTTCTCCCGCGTGCAGGCGACGCTGGCTGGGCGCGCGTCGCCTTCGTGTTCCAGCGTAGTGTCGTCCTATATGGGACGGCACCAGCGGGATCTGGACCGCGTCGTTCCGAATATGGAACACTCCAGGAGGCATTTGGCGCACACGAGCAGTTTCGAGTGGAGCGACCTCAAGGTGTTTCTGGCGTTGTTTGCTCGTCAGCCGGACGGGCGGTGCTGACCAAGACCGGCGAGGCGGTGCTCGTGCACGCCGAGCGGGTCGAGTCCGAGATCCTCGCCATGGGAGGGAGGCCTCTTCGGACGCGACGCCGAGCTTTCGGGGCTCGTCCGGATCAGCATGCCGCCTCAGCTCGCCCAGCGCCTGGGGGTACCCCACTTGGCTGCGCTGAGCAGCACGTATCCTCAGCTCGCCTTCCAGGTGTTCGCGACCTTCGAACCAGCGGATCTCGGTCGGCGAGAGGCGGAGATCGCGATCCGCTTCCAACGGTCAAAGGACGAGCACCTGGTCGGCGAGGCATTGCCGAGTTTCGGGACGGCCATCTACGCCACGCGCGAATACGTCGAGCGGTGAGCTTGGCTAGCAGTTGGGACGAGCGTGGGGGATGGGGTGGCTCAGAGCTCAGCCAGCAACGGGTGTGTAGGCAGGGCGTCGGCCAACCGCTTGCGCACCTCGGCGGCGACCTCGTCGGCACGCGGGTCGCTGGCTTTCCGAAGCGTTCGGACCGCCCCGACGCCGCTGGCGTAGATCAGGCCGTTGGCAAGACCACCGCCGCACCCGCAAGACCACGCCTCCTCGTAGGATGCGGCCGCGGCCGAGTGCTGACCGTCGCGCTCTAGGAGGTGTCCGCGCACCAACGCTCCCGTCGCGCGCAGTAACGGCAGCTCGACGCCCTCGAGGGCGGCGTTCACGTCGGCCAAGGCGCGCTCGACCGGGCGATCATCGACAAGCGGTGTCGTCAGCGCGACCATCGTGCGGGAGAAGGCGCTTTCGGTTTGCGCCGTGGACAGACGCTCCATGGCCTGCGCGTCCGTAGTGCCGCGCACGGCCGCAAACGCGGCTTGCAGCTCGACACTCATCGTCAAGAACAAGGCGTCGAGCGTCTTCCCGCGCCACACGGCGTCAAGCGTCGACTCGACCGCGGCGTAGTCGCCACGGGCGAGGCTTACCGACGCCAGCTGGAGCTTCGAGACAAGCACTGCCATCCCTGCGTCGCCGTGGTGGGCGACAGCGATGGCCAGTGCACGCTCGGACGGGCCAAGCGCGTCACCGAGTCGATGCTCTGCGAGCGCCTCGTCGGACTGGGCTTGAAACAGCTGTTGGAGCTGGAGCGGATTGGGCCCGTAGATCCGCTCGCTGATCTCGACGGCCTCGGCTCGAAGACGCCGCCGCTGGTCGGTCAGGCCCGCGCGTGAGGCCGCGAGCGCGGCGTCGCCGAGCACGCGGACCATGAACGGCGTGTCGGTACCATACGCCTTACGGCCGAGGTCTACCGAGCGCTCGATCTCGGCCTTCGCCGCCTCGGCGTCGCCGGTGAGTCCGTAGTGCTGCGCCCGCAGGTCCTGCAGCTCGAGCATGCCGGACGCGGGTGCACCGACCCGTTGGAGTGCCGCCTCCCAGCGCGCGAAGTCCTCGAGCGTCTCCGGCTGGGCGAGCTCGGAGCCGCCGCGCACCGCCAGCTGTTCGAGGCGCCACAGCTCGGCCAAGACATAGATGAGCTCGATGCGAGCATCCTGGGCCAGGCGCGAGGCCTCCTCGATGGCCGCGAAGCCGAGCTTCTCATCGAGGTGGCCAACCAAGTAGCCGTTGCCCAAGCGCACGGTTTGCTCCGCCACGATCGGGGCAAATCCGGTTGCGACGAGGCGGGGCCTGTTCCGCTCGAATCTCTCGGTGGCAACGTTTTTGTAGTCGAGGTTTGGGTCTCCGAAGAAGGCGGCACGCGCCCACGCGTCGGCAATTCGCATTTCTCGGTAGGTTTCGAGGACCTCGCCTCGCTTGGCGGCGTCTGCCGGGTACGCGACCGTCGTCCCCACGAGCTTGTCGTCTTCGCACTCACGCGGGAGATAAAACGGCAGGTAGTCACCGGACGCCGCCGAGGCTTGCGCGGCCGGGTCGAGCTCCTCGAGAAGAGTGACCCGGATCTTGATCTCGTTCCACCGTTGGTCGAGGCACGTTTGCCGCTGCTCGAACAACAGCGGCGCGCGCTCGCGCTCGTCACTTGCGCAGGCGGCCGTGTAGATCCGGGACCAGTCAGCGACCCAGGTGTCCAGCACGTTCTCCTCGGTGCGCCACCACTGCTGCGCGCCCAGTGTGCTCGCCTGATATTTCGCCGCGAACTGTAGTCGGGTCTCGTCGTCCCAGATCCCGGCGATTCGCTCCTGGGCTGGGCGGCAGCGGTCGTCCGCGACGACCACCGGATCCCCGGGTGACTGCATCACTCCCCAAGCAGCAGCGGCAGCAGCGATGCCCAGGCTACCGATGGCAACCGCGGCCCGGGTACGACGCGCGGGCGCGGTGCGGATCGAATCCAGTTCGTCGAGCAGCGCCTCCATCCCTGGCCAGCGCTCCTTGGGATCCACCGCGAGCCCCCGAGCCATCGCGCGCCGCAGTCGCGCGGGTCCGCGAGGCTCCTCCGGCTCGCGGATATCTCCATCGCACACGGCGACGGCGAGCTCCCGCACGTTCTTGCCGGCGAACGGGCGCTCCCTGTAGACCGCTTCCCAAAGTGCGACGCAGAAACTGAATTGGTCGCTGGCGGCGTTGGTCGCCATGCCCCGCAGCTGCTCCGGGGGCATGTACGCGGGGGTGCCAAGGATCGCGCCGGTCTGCGTGAGCGAGTCCCCGAGCTTGCCCGACGCGCCAGCCACGTGCGTGTCGACCAGGGCGAGGTCGTCCAGCGCCGCCTCGTGCTCGGTCGAGCTTGCGCTCTCGTTGGAGTCCTTGCGCGCCAGTCCGAAATCGAGGATGCGCGGTCGACCATCGTCGGCGACGATCATGTTCTCCGGCTTGAAGTCGCGATGGATGAGCTCGCGGGCGTGCGCGGCCGCCAACCCTGCCCCCGCGGAGATGAACATCTGCAGGATCGCGTCGAGCGACTGCGGCTGCACCGCGAGCCATTCCTTGAGCGTCTGCCCCTCGACGAGCTCCATCGCGATGAACAGCTGGTTGCGCCAGCTCCCGACCTCGTAGACCTGCACGACGTTGGGATGCGACAGCTGAGCGAGCGCCTTCGCCTCGCGACGCAGGCGCTCCGCGTGCTCCTGCCCGATGTCGGTGTGCAGCAGCTTGACCGCAACCGCGCGCTCGAGCTCGTCATCGAATCCGGCGAGCACCTCGCCCATCCCACCGCTGCCCAGGCGCTTGGTGATACGAAAGCGACCGACCGACTCGGGCAAACCGTCGCGACCGACATCGGCCGGCGCGGCGCCACCAAACAGTGCCGCGTGCACATGTTTGCGGACGCCGGATAGGGCCGCGGCACGCGGGTCCTCTGGGACCCGTTCACCGTCGGTCGTAACGTCATCGCCGGGGCTGGCCACCGGTCCTCACCATGTCACGGATTCGCTCATGCGTGGAACGTCGGGTTTGGCCGCGTCGAGATCCGGTTAAACGGCGTTTTTTGATCTCCGGGAGCTGTCGCCTCACGACTTGGGAGCCCGACGACGGCGCGCATGGATCACGGCATCGGCTGCCAGACTCTGACGGTGTCACGCATGAGCGAATCCGCAGCCACCAACCGCCGTTATCAAAAACAAGGAGAGCATCTCCCAACACGCCGACTCGTTGGCCGCGGCCTTGAGCACGGAGCCGTGATCCACGGCGGTCCGCTTGTCCTGTGGCACGCGGAGGCGATCTACAGGGAGGTCACTCTCGAACGAGCCCGCGAGTCCAGCTCGGGACGGGACCCGTGAACCTTCGGTGTCGCGACTTCCGCCTGCTACGACGCGGCATCGACCTGGTACGAGTTTGGCCAACCGCTTCGAGCACTCCCGGTACGGAACCCGCTCATCGGCCGCGCCACGCTCGGGCGGAAGGTCTCGGTTCAACGGCGTTCTTTGGCCGAATTCGGGCGTGGGAACGAATCTGGCAAACATCATCGGCCCGCGTCTCACTCCGTCGGCATGATCAGTTCGCGCACACTCGTCGCCTTGTCCACCAGCATGCTTGGGTTCGCCATGTGGGCCTGCAGCGGCGAGCTCGATCGTCCGACCGAAGACGACCCTGCCGAAACCGGGGACGACGCGGAGCCTAGTGACGACCCCGCGCTGACGGGGTGTGCCGGCCAGGACGACCCTGAATGCACGACAAACGCGGGGTGCAGGATCGACCAGGTCTGCTCGGAGTGCGCGTGTGTAGCCATCCCCAGCGGCTGCTCGGCCGACGCACCGTGCGTCACGGATGCGGACTGTCCGACCAACGAGTACTGCGATGACAGCTGCGTCTGCCGGGTTGGACAAACCGATTGCTCGAGCCACCCCGATGCAGAGTGTGCCAACAACTCAGACTGCGGCGAGGCAGTGTGCAACTTGGAGGACTGCCAGTGCGGTCGCCCACCCGCCCCATGCACAAGCGAGGACGAGTGTACGTCCGACTCCGAGTGCGAGGACGCAGCCTGCGACACGACCAGCTGCACCTGCGGCCCCACCTGCGAGTGTGGATTCGACGGACCCTACTGCAACGGAGACGCCTACTGCGACGGCTGCAACTGCCAGACGCCGAGTGGTGAACCCGACCCCGCCGACGATTGCTACGACGACTTTGGGGCGGTCACTTGCGAGCCCGGGATGGACATCCGCGCGACTGAGGTGGGATGCGAGGGAGGGATCATTACGGCCCGTGTCCTGTTCGACATCATGCCGATCGATCCTCAACCACCCGAGTCCAACCGCCGCATTCTTGAGCTCCTCGACGGCGACGGCTACGGCGTGATGCGTATGTTCGCCTCGACGGCAAGTCCGGCCCCTGGCGAATACGAGTGCATGATCGTAGTCCCCGGGGATCCAATGACCCCGGAGTTCGCCGCGACCGATGTGTGCGCCATCTCGGAGGATGGTGTGTTCTTCGAGTTCGCGCTGTCGCCCGAAACGGCCGCGCTCGCGCTCGGCCCCATCGTTTCGGTGATGTCACGCTCGGAGATCTCGCCTTTCATCGTCGACGAGAGCGAGCCTATCGCGGTGCCGTGCGGGTGAACTGAAGCCCGGTGGCGGCACCGATCGCGGGAAGCCCGTGTCGGCAAAGCCCCGCGATCCGGTAGCGTTGAGCCACGCGAGGGCCGAATCACGTCGTCGCCGAGCACGGCGTGCGGCGTCGCTGCAGGCATGCCCGCACGGGACCGCGAATTTGGGGCGTGAGCAGCACTCGGCCGCCCATAGCCTGCGTGAAGGATGACGCACCCGTGTGTTCGGA
>Ga0316189_10001790_pt1 | contig 21221 bp, 18 predicted proteins | sample LowCovwburrow_MG_FD_204930 | JGI IMG/M metagenome (GOLD analysis project Ga0316189, IMG submission 204930) | Coastal sediment microbial communities from Maine, United States - Lowes Cove worm burrow | ecosystem: Environmental > Aquatic > Marine > Coastal > Sediment | place: USA: Maine... | reverse complement strand
GGATGGAACACTAAATGGTCAAGCTTTACCAAGTGATGACTATTGGTTTGTTGCTACACTTATTGATGGGAGAACTTTTACTGGTCACTTCGCGCTAAAACGGTAAGATACCCTAACAAATATTTTTACAAATCATCGAACACTTTTTAATCCGTTATTATTATGTAACTTTAAGTTTAAATATTAGTTACAGATGATTCGGATTGTTTCTGTCATTCTTCTTTGTTTTAGTTGTATTTGTTTTGCTCAAGATTCAAAACAAATATCTTTTCGTGAATTAACGGTAACTCATGGACTATCGCAAAATAGTGTTATAAGTATTGCTCAAGATTCTATTGGTTATATGTGGTTTGCGACACAAGATGGTCTCAATAAATACGATGGTAGAAATTTTACCTTTTTCAACAAACAATTTGAAGATGTAACAAGACCAACCTATAGTAAACTAGGGAAACTATTTATTGATAGACACGGCATTCTTTGGATTATTAGCAATTCTGGTCATCTCGAAAAATTTGATGCTAAACGTCAAAAATTCAAGTCTATAGATGCACTTACTGACGCTAGTGTAATTATTCAAAATCAAAATAAGGATTACTATGTTGGTACTTTTGGGAACGGACTGTATAAAATAGATAATATTTCAAAAGACACCCTTGAGATTTTTCAAAAGGAGTTAAAAACCCTAAACACTTATGATATTCTTGAATTTGATAGCAAAAACTACATCGCAACCTCTTCGCACATCTTCGAAATAAATAACAAGGCTATAAAAGTAATCGATATTGAAAATGACGACAAAAATTTTAGCTCGCTTGCGCTATCACAAGACAATACAATTTGGCTAGGCAGCTTTGGAAACGGACTTTATTATAAATCTGAAAATTCTATTGGTTTCAAAAAATTTGAACATCCTAACGTACCGTCAACCTTAAATATTCAAGACATATTAGTGGATCATAAAGATAAGCTCTGGATAGCGACCTACGGCAATGGATTATATATTTTAGATCTCAAAAAACATAAGGTATCACATTTTACTGAAAACAAAGACAACCCTTTTGCGCTACAATATAATGATGTGTTATGTTTATATCAAGATTATACTGGTATAGTCTGGCTAGGTACCGACGGCGCAGGTTTAAGTTATTATGATGAACACCTTACAAAATTTAATGTCATTACTAATGACCAAACACCAAAGGGAATTAATGTTGATGTTGTGAGAGCGATAACCAGCGATAAAAACAATACCATGTGGTTTGGAACCTCTGGCAAAGGGCTCACATCAATACATATTGCAGATCAAGCATATAAAACTTTTACCGCTCAAAATTCAAAGCTCGCTAGTAATCGTATTATGAGTTTACAGTTTGATGATAACGATTTATGGATTGGTTTTCAGGGCAAAGGCTTGCAAATTTTAGATGATTCTGGTAAATTCAAAACTATTGATACTCTAAAAAATCAAACCATTTGGAAAATCTATAAACACGCACCTCATCAATTTTGGTTATGCACTCGAGATCTTGGGATTATATTATTTGATAAAACTGAGGGTATCATTAGTCAGTATGACACCTCTAATTCTGGTTTGAACTCTAATAATATTAGAACTATTGAAAAAGGAAAGGATAATGACATTTGGATTGGGAGCGACGACAATGGATTATTTCTTTTGAACACAAAAACGCAAACCATTACACCTATAGATCAAGTACCTGATAAGGTTAAGTCATTATACTTTGATAATGATATGCTCTATATTGGGACCAACGGCAATGGACTTAAAGTTTTCGATATAATAAGTAATTATGTGAAGACCTATACCATTGAATTTGGTCTATCTAATAATGTCATTTACGGAATTTTACCAGACAGCATTGGCAATCTATGGCTGAGTTCAAACAAGGGCATCACAAAATTTAATCCTCATAACAAACAGAAAAAATATGTAGAAAATTATACTGAAAATAGCGGTCTACAAGCCTTTGAATTCAATACTGGCGCATATTTTAAAGCTAAGGATGGGACACTGTTTTTTGGCGGTTTAGAAGGTGTGAATTGGTTTTCTCCAAGTGACTTAACAACCAATACAATCGAACCTAAAACTGTTATTTCTAAATTTGAGATTTTCAACAAAGAGTTGGCCATGATTCCTGAGGCAAGATTTAGACACAATAAAAATACGTTGACCTTTACTTTTGCCGGTTTGCATTTTTCAGAGCCTTCAAAAAACCTTTACAGATATAAGCTCGTTAATCATGATGCTGATTGGTCTACACCCAACAATAATAATGTTGCTCACTACACTAATTTATCTCCTAACACCTACACCTTTTTAGTAACTTCAAGTAATTATGAAGGCGTTTGGAATAAGATTCCCTCTACATATTCATTTGAAATTTTAAAACCATGGTACCTTACAGATACTCTGAAAGTACTCTATGTATTATTAACTTTACTCTTATTTTATGGCATTTATAAGTATTTAGAGTTTAGATGGCGTGTAAAAACGGAATTACAGTTAGAGCACGCCGAAACCGAACGTCTCAAAAAACTGGATAAATTTAAAACAAAACTCTACACTAATATTTCTCATGAATTCCGAACTCCACTTACCTTAATCTCAGGACCAATAGATCATCAATTATCAAAAGACACCCTTCAACCAGAAGATCGTAAAGAATTGAATTTGGTCAAACAAAATGCCAACAGATTACTCAACCTAGTCAATCAAATGTTAGATTTATCATTAATAGATTCTGGCCAATTACGATTACAAGTTGAAGAAGGAAATCTCAATATTCTATTAAAACAGATAATTGCTGCTTTTCAATATAAAGCAAATGAAAAACAGATACACATCAATAGTAAAATTGAAAATCTAACTCAGGTTTGGTATGACGTAGATTCCATAGAAAAAATAGTGTCCAATCTTCTATCTAACGCCGTAAAATATGCGCCAGAACATTCTGAAATCATTATAGATGCCAATAGTCTAGATGATCAACTTATTTTATCAATTATTAATGTTAACAATAGTATATCGAAAAAAGATTTTGAAAAATTATTCCAGCGCTTTTATCAAGACAATGAAGCTTCTGATGGTGTAGGCGTTGGCTTAGCACTCGTTAAAGAATTGGTGAATTTATCAAAAGGAAATATCACAGCAAACACAGTTGATCAAAACAAAGTTCAGTTCACAGTCACCTTACCCATTCATAAAGACGCCTTTAATACTTCAGAAATTAAAACGAGAATTCATGATACTCCAGAAATCGACCTATCAAATAATAATTCTAACCACAATAGTGATGTTCCGGTCATATTAATAGTCGAAGATGAAAAAGATATACGGTCTTTTGTAGCATCAATTTTTAAAGACACCTATCATATTATCGAAGCCGAAAACGGAAAAAAAGGAATAGATTTAGCGTTACAGCACATACCAGATATTATAATTAGTGACGTGATGATGCCTATTCAAAACGGAATAGACTTATGCAACGCTTTAAAATATAATGAACTCACAAGCCATATTCCTATTATACTATTAACAGCTAAAGTTGGTGAAGACAATGAAATTGAAGGTCTCAAAACAGGTGCAGATGCCTATATTACTAAACCATTTAATAGAGAAAAGCTACTATTAAGAGTCAAAAAACTAATTGAAAACCGACAACAACTTCAAAAGCATTTCATTAAAGATTTTACGATAACTCCCGAACTACCAATTACGGCTACAGAAGCCGAATTTCTCAAACATTTGAAACTCGTTTTAGATGATGAAATTACGAATTCAGACTTTACAAGCGAAGCATTTGCAGAGGCTATGCATATGAGTCGAACACAATTACACAGAAAACTAAAAGCAATTGTAGGCATGACCACTTCTGAATTTATTAGAGTCCAACGCTTAAAATTAGCCATTGGTTTACTCGAAAAATCAGATGCTACAGTTTCTGAAATCGCTTATCAGGTGGGTTTTAATACACCGTCTTACTTCATTAAGTGCTTTAGAGAGGTTTATAAATGTACACCAAACGATTATATTTCCAAGTAAAATATAGATTCAAATATCTTATTATCAATTATTTAACACATTTAAGTAATGATGTTACATATGTTCCAAGCTTTGAAACATATCTTCCATCTTATTCTACTACTTCTAGATAATTTTACTACCAGAAAGAATTCAATAGCACATTTTAAGATGGATGACACTCCTAAAGAAAAAGAAGAAAAGATATACCTCAGTATCGATCATCTTAAAGCTGGAACCTACAAACTCAATATCCTATTGAAGAATAAAATTGTAAAAACGATAAAATTTATCAAACGCTAAAAAACGTTATTAATCACTTGAGTAAAGGGAGTAAGAAATAAAACGTAAAGTTAACGTTGCTTCCTTTTCTTTTAAAAATTTTAATTATGAAAACATGTAAACTATTATGCATCCTAACTTTAGTTCTATTGACCTTTAACTGCAGTAGTGATGACGACAGCGGTTTAAATCCAGCAACTGTGCAGGCCTTATTAACTTCAGGAAAATGGTATCAAGAATCGAGAATGCCAGGAAGTTATACGGACTGCGAAAAACTAAGTTATGTGCAATTTTTTAATAATGGCAATTTCAATCTAGAATCATTTATAGATGAAGAGGAAGATTGTACCTCCTTAGGAATAATTGCAGCGACGTATACGCTTGCCAATGATATGACTATTACAATAAATTTTGAAGGCGATAATTTACCTGTAGAAATTGTATCTATTTCTGAAAATCTACTAACGATTACAACAGCCGAAAACGAGACTTTAGTATTTGACAAAACTGAGGGATAAACCATAAGCTATGAAAACGATATACACATTACTTGCTATTATACTATGTACTACTTTTAGTTTTTCGCAAAACGGGATTAATTATAAAGCACTTATCAAAGATGATTTAGGTAACGTTATTGCGAATGATTTGATTTAAATTCAGTTTGAAATAAGAGAAACAACTGCAACAGGATTAGCAGTTTATACTGAAACACATTCACGAAGCACAGATGATAACGGTATCGTTATTGTCAATATTGGAGAAGGCACAGTAATTTCTGGAGATTTTAACGCCATTGATTGGTCAAGTGATGATAACTTTTTAAATGTACAAGTCAATACAGGTTGTGGTCTGGTAGATTTAGGAACAACTCAATTTATGGCTGTGCCTTATGCTTTAAATGCATTATCGTCTAGCGACAATTATTGGACCAAAAACGGAAATGATATTTATACTTCAAATAACGACGTCGGAATTAACAGCGTGAATCCAGAATACACTCTAGATGTTAGGTCTAGTTCACAAACTGGAGCATCACAACTAAATATTTCTAATAATGATAAATCACGCTATATGCGTTTTTTTTAGTGGCAGCGCGACCTTTCCAGATCCTTCTATGACTTGGACTCCGGGCCATAATCTTTTATTTGCATCATATGATGATACGACAATGGCATTCAATGAATATATGCGTATATCATCACTTGGCAATATAGGAATAGGCATAACAGATCCTCAAGCAAAATTAGATATCCTTGGAGGCGACTGGAATCTGGATGCCGGTAACCCTGGAGATTTGCGAATCGGGAATTCAACAAATAATTTTAGAATTGGAGTCGCAATTGGTGGTGGTGGTGGCGCAGGAATAACTAGAATGTATACCAATAGCAATGCATTGATTCTTGGTACAAACAATGTATGTTCACTACTATTGGATACACATGGAAATGTTGGCGTAGGTTTAGACACTGCTACCCAGAAATTAGAAATAAATGGTAAAATTAAAATTGGAGACGAAAGCACAGTATCAACTCCAGGAACTTTAAGATATAATAGTAATGAAAACCGTTTTGAAGGCTATACAAATGCAGGCTGGAAGATATTGGGACAGAAAAACAGAAAAATTGTTGAAGGAGCTTCATCATTTTCTTCTCGAGTAAGTACTAATTATATTAATAATAGTACACGTGTTTTTTATACCTCTGGCGCTGGAACATCTCATATTATGTATCCTCCTGTGGTGATCCCTGTAGGAACAAGAATGACATCAATCAATTACATTTATTATGATAATGACCCGACAAATGATTTAATGATGAGCCTATACAAAAGCTGTGGCAACTCCATTGGTTCTCTTCTAATTGATACACAATTGGTTAGTGGAATAACTGGAGACATCGTAAGAAACTACTCTATTGGTCTAAATGAAGTAATAGCAGACGATTGTCGATATTACGTTACCGCAAGAGCCTTTATTTCAGGAACTAGTGGAAATTGGACATCTAACTTATACTTTGTTAAACTCTATATAAACTATGAGAAATTATAATTTTTAAGAGTGGATCATTGGCTTAGTAAAATAAATTTGACACCAAAATTTAAATAACTTTTATTTTAATATCATAGATCATGAAAAACAAACAAAACGTCATTATATTATGCTTACTATTTCTTGGGTTTGCATCAATTTATGCTCAAGATTTAGAGATTATAAAATCTGAAATCAAAGAAGCAGCGCTTTTAGAACAAAACGCCTTTAAAAATGGAGATTGCACTCAAGTCTTAGAAATGATGGAAGATGATATTACCTTTTTAGCTAATGGAAATAAAGTGCCTTCTAAATCAATAATTGAGAATTTTTGTAATTCTATTCCAAGACCATTTAAAACACTAACCATAGACCAACTCGATATTTATCCATTAACCAAGGACTCAGGATATACTATAAAATCATTAGAATATCCTAATGATGACAACACCAACATGCAGGAATTTGTCACCAAAATATGGAGAAAAACCAATGGCGAATGGAAGATTAGCCACCTCCATTCTACGGTAAAAAAAATTCCAATTTCTAAAATCGCATCACAACAAGACATTAATGATTTTCTTAAAAATCAGCCTATTATTGATACACACATCCACATCACAAAAGGCTATCCAGATAACGAGGATTATAAAACCTTAGATCCAGATATTGATCTGGCCAAAATTGAATCTATCCGCCAGCGATTTGATCAAAACAATATCGTTTTGGCATTAGGTGGAGGACCTATGACATATGCCAAATTATGGCATGAAAAAGACAAAAGACATTGGGCTGGTCCTAGACTACCATGTAATCCCTTAAGAGAACAAGATGAACCCTGTGACAATGAACTTCCTGATCTTATAGAATTAGAAACATTATATAAAAATGGAACTTTAAAATACCTAGGAGAAACCTCATTTCACAGTATGGGAATTCATCCTGCCGACGAACGCTTTAATCCATACTGGGAATTAGCAGAAAAATATCAAATCCCTATTGGTTTTCATGCTGATAAAGGACCATTTAAGCGCAATATGCAAGAAACCCCAAACTGGAATGAAGCCTACGGAAATCCGCTGTTGTTACTTCCAGTGTTAGAAAAATATCCAAACCTAAAAATTTATTTAATGCATTATCCTGGTGCATATTTTGAAGAGTGCCTTGAGGTCATGAAAACATATTCACAGATCTATTGTGAAATATCAGCAGTTAGTATGTTCGCTCCCAAGGACATGTGGGAACCCAAAGTAAAAAAGCTTTATGACGAAGGATTAGGACATCGTTTGATGTTCGCTTCAGATTATTTTGGTACCATTAGAAAAAATATAGAAATCATTTACAATTTAAATTGGCTCAGCGACCAGCAAAAAAGAGCTATTTATTATGACAATGCAGCGCAATTTTTAAATCTTTCACAATCAGAAAAAGACGCACATTTCAAAGCAGTTCAAAAAAAGTAGAATTTTAACAGAATTGAGCAAGGAGTTCATTTAAAGTATTGTTGCATTATTGTAACTTTGTTTTATGCGTTTTAAAGTCCAATCAGAATTCAAACCTACAGGAGATCAGCCACAAGCCATTAAACAATTAGTGAATGGCATCAATACCAATGAAAAATACCAAACGCTCTTAGGAGTTACAGGTTCTGGTAAGACGTTTACAGTTGCTAATGTGATTGAAGAAGTGCAGCGACCAACCCTTGTTTTGGCGCATAACAAAACATTAGCAGCACAATTATACTCTGAGTTTAAACAGTTTTTTCCAGAGAATGCTGTAGAGTATTTTGTGTCCTATTATGATTACTATCAGCCTGAAGCTTATATTCCTTCATCTGGTGTATACATTGAAAAAGATTTATCCATTAATGAAGAAATCGAGAAGATGCGTTTGAGCACAACGTCTTCTTTACTCTCTGGCCGTCGCGATGTAATTGTAGTGGCTTCAGTATCCTGTTTGTATGGTATTGGAAATCCGGTAGAGTTCCAAAAGAATGTGATTTCGTTGGAAGCTAATCAAGAAATTTCAAGAACTAATTTACTACATAGCCTCGTTCAGAGTTTGTATTCGAGAACAGAAGCCGATTTCAAACATGGAAATTTCCGAATCAAAGGAGATACGGTAGATATCTTCCCAAGTTATGCGGATAATGCCTTTCGAATTCACTTTTTTGGTGATGAGATTGAAGATATTGAGCAGTTCGATATTCAAACGAATGAAGTCATTGAACATTATGACCGACTCAATATTTATCCTGCTAATATGTTTGTGACCTCACCTGATATTTTACAAGGTGCCATTCGAGAAATTCAGGATGACCTCGTAAAACAACATGATTATTTCAAGGAAATTGGGAAGCATCTCGAAGCCAAACGGTTAAAAGAACGTACAGAATTTGACCTTGAAATGATTCGTGAATTAGGGTATTGCTCTGGGATTGAAAATTATTCAAGGTATTTGGACGGACGTCTTCCAGGCACAAGACCATTTTGCTTATTAGATTATTTTCCGAAGGATTTTTTAATGGTCGTTGATGAAAGTCACGTGACCATTTCTCAAGTTCATGCCATGTATGGTGGTGACCGAAGTAGAAAGGAAAATTTAGTGGAATATGGTTTTAGATTACCTGCTGCCATGGATAATAGACCTTTAAAATTTGAAGAGTTTGAGATCTTACAAAATCAAGTGATTTATGTGAGTGCAACACCTGCAGATTATGAACTCCAAAAAACGGATGGTGTTTTCGTTGAGCAAGTCATTAGACCAACAGGTTTATTAGATCCAATTATTGAAGTACGGCCGAGTTTAAATCAGATTGATGACTTAATTGAAGAAATGCAGCAACGTATCGAAAAAGATGAGCGCACCTTAGTCACGACCTTAACGAAACGAATGGCTGAAGAATTGACTAAATACTTAGATCGTATTCAAATTAGATGTCGCTATATTCACAGTGATGTCGATACTTTGGAGCGCGTTCAAATCATGCAAGATTTAAGAAAAGGAGTTTTTGATGTATTGGTTGGTGTCAATCTACTTCGTGAAGGTTTAGATTTACCTGAAGTTTCACTCGTCGCTATTTTAGATGCCGATAAGGAAGGATTTTTACGTTCTGCACGTTCTTTAACACAAACGGTTGGTAGAGCTGCGCGTCACCTCAACGGAAAAGCAATTATGTATGCGGACAAGGTCACGAAAAGTATGCAAAAGACAATTGATGAAACCGAATACAGGCGCGAAAAACAAATCGCTTACAACATCAAACATAATATTACACCTACAGCATTAAACAAAAGTTTAGATAATGCCTTGACTAAAAACTCAGTAAGTACGTATAGTTATGAGTTGGAAGCTGCAAAAGCTGCCGAACCAGAAAGTGAATATTTATCTAAGAATGAGCTAGAAAAGAAAATTAGAGAAAAACGTAAGCTTATGGAGCAAGCTGCAAAAGCATTAGATTTTATTATTGCAGCGCAATTACGTGATGAAATTAAAGGGTATCAGTCGAAATTAGAAGGTCTGAAGGTTGGTTAGCTATGAGTTGTTAGCGACATTATAAAAACACTAAAAACCGCACACTAAACACTAGTAATTAATTATACTGCACCTTAAAAATATCAATTAAAAAATCTGGTGGCACAATTTTATTAGGAAAGCTATCCATTAAATCTAAGACACGATTTATAGATTCGTGGCCTAATCCCATTCGCAATCCGAAATTATGAAGTTTCACAAGTTCCTTACTCGTGATCTCTTGACCTAAATTCATTAATAAAACTAATCTGTGAAATTGAACAATACGTTCACTATGAGATTTTAAATGCACATAGTTTACAGGATGTTCAAATAAATAATTAAAATCTTCTTTTGAAATTTCGAGTTGTCTTGCAATACTGGCAAGAAATTTATATTCAATGGATTTTATACTTTCGTCTTTCTGCGCAAAGGCTATCATTTCGGATAGTAAGCTCAACTTTTCAACACGGTTTATCATATTAGAGGGATTCATTCTTTTTCGTTTTTATAAATTTAAACAGATTGTTTAGGTTATAAGCATTGATAATCTGTAAGTCATCGAAAAACAAAGTACCATTCGTCGACATATTCCTACATTTATTCCTAAATTAATCATAACTTACTGTTTATCAATTACTTAAAAGCACTATGTAGTTCATCGATTTTTAGACTTTCAAAAATCAATATCGATGAAATGCATGAGCTCTAATTACTAAAATTTATGTACTTTCGTTTTAAATCGAAATTCTAACATTAAAAGGCTCTATAAATTAAAAATAAGTGCTTTTGGATTCACAAAAAAAACGAAGCAACAGATTCCCTTTTAGTAGGGAATGAAAATAAATTATCAATGACCAATAACGATATATTCAAAAAGTTAAGAGTAGCACACAAATTGCGTGATACCGATATTATAAAGATTCTAGAGCTCGTCGACTTTAGGGTTTCTAAAAGTGAGCTTAATGCTATGTTTAGGAAAGAAGATCATCCAAATTATATGGAGTGTGGTGACCAAATATTGAGAAATTTTCTTAACGGATTAATAATTCATTTGCGTGGTCCGATGCCAAAACCCCAAAAAAAGACCCCTTAAATTATCAAAATCATAATAGTTGATGTGACGCATTAGTACTATAGAATAGTATAGTAACTTGAAGTACTCTAATGCATTTTTATGTTTGAAACGACATCAATAAAAAAAGTATTTCCTAATCTTTCGGAAGCTGAAATAAAGGCACTAAATACGAGTTATAAACCACTTTCTGCAACACAACGAATTAAGGCGATTGTATGAAGATTTTGATGTTTCTGAAGTTATGCTTACCAGTTCATTTGCGGCAACATCTGCTTTTCTGTTGAAATTATTTTCGGAAGTCAATAAAGAACAAATCGTATTTTTTATTGATACTGGTTATCATTTTGATGATACACTTCGATACAAAAAAGAGCTTACTGAACGCTATGGACTAAATGTATCTTCAATTAGTGCACTTAAAGACGAGCACGAATTCACAACAAAAGACCAAACTTGGAAAAAAAACCCTGATTTTTGTTGCTCTATTAATAAGGTGAAACCTTTAGATAGCATCAAAAACAACTATAAAGTTTGGGTTTCTGGTTTAATGGAATGGCAAAGTGATCATCGCTCAACTTTAGACATTTTTGAACTGCGTGGTGAGATTTTAAAATTTTATCCTTTGCTTGATATTTCAAAAGAAACACTTGATGCCTATATCAAAACACATGATTTACCATTTCACCCTTTAGTTGCTAAAGGTTATAATTCTATTGGCTGCAAGCATTGCACAGTTCCTGGGGATGATTGTGATGGACGTTGGAACAATAATCCAAAAACAGAATGTGGATTACATTTGTAAACTAATAGTGCATTTCAATACTATTCTTCTTTACTATATTTTTCTTGACACCCTTCAATACACACATAAGAAAGAATTAGGTTTGCTCCATCAATTTCAAAAAAGACAGTCGATGGTGATGTATCGCAATCCGCAATAGTAATTGTCATTTCTGTTTCTGAAAACGTTCCAGATGAAAGCGCTCCAGAATCTGAAAACAAAATACACAAATCGGCATTAGAGTTAATGGTCCCATTGGTATTAAACGTAATCACCTTATCACTTTCTACTGATACAAAATCACCGCTTCCATCTCCTGGATCAGCATAAACTTCAATAAGTTTCCATGTTCCTATAATTTCAGAATTGCTTGTTGTTTTTTTATCATCATCGTTTGAACAAGACAATACTAATATAAAAGACAGGAATAATAATAACGTGTTTTTCATAATGATATGTTTATTAGTAGATGTAAATTACTGAAAAGGTTGCGTTATAAACGCAAAAAAGCTCCTAGTGATAGGAGCTTTTTTATTTTATAAATTCTATGTTTTCACACTTCACTTTGCTTAGTGTGACAATTGTACTAAGCTAAAACTGCTTGTACTTTATCTGCTGCCTCTTGGAATTCCGTAGCACTCATCACATCCAACCCAGAATTATCAATTAATTCTTTAGCGATATCTGCATTAGTTCCTTGTAAACGCACTATAATTGGCACTTCAATATTACCCATGTTTGTGTAAGCATCAATGACACCTTGAGCGACACGATCACAACGAACGATACCTCCAAAAATGTTAATCAAAATTGCTTTTACAGCTGGATCTTTTAAGATGATATGAAAAGCCGCTTCAACACGAGCAGCATCTGCAGTACCACCAACATCTAAGAAGTTTGCTGGCTCTCCTCCTGCTTGTTTAATTAAATCCATTGTTGCCATTGCCAATCCTGCTCCATTAACCATGCAACCAACATTACCATCAAGATCAACATAATTTAATCCTAATTCTCCTGCTTCAACTTCAATTGGGTTTTCTTCGCGTAAATCACGTAAAGCAGCTAAATCTTTATGTCTAAATAACGCATTAGCATCTAGAGATACTTTAGCATCAACAGCCATAATTTTAGAATCACTAGTTTTTAAAACTGGATTGATTTCAAATAATGACGAATCTGATTCTACATAAGCCTTATATAATGACGTTACAAATTTCGTCATATCTTTAAATGCTGCTCCAGATAATCCTAAATTAAAAGCAATTTTTCGTGCTTGAAATGGTAAAATTCCTGTTGCAGGATCAATTTCTTCATTAAAAATTAAATGTGGTGTTTCTTCAGCAACCGTTTCAATATCCATTCCACCTTCAGTAGAATACATAATCATATTACGACCTGTCCCTCTATTTAAAAGTACAGACATGTAATATTCTTCTGGCTCAGTATCTCCTGGATAATAAACATCTTCAGCAACTAAAACTTGATGTACACGTTTTCCTTCAGCAGAAGTTTGAGGCGTCACTAAGTCCATTCCAATAATCTGTCCTGCTATTGTTTTTACTTCATCAAGGCTTTTAGCAAGTTTAACACCTCCACCTTTTCCACGTCCACCTGCATGAACTTGTGCTTTAATCACGTGCCAACCTGTACCTGTATCTTCGGTTAATTTTTTAGCTGCAGCGACTGCTTCATCAGCATTTTGGGCAACAATACCACGTTGAATACGTACGCCAAAACTACTTAATAATTCTTTTCCTTGATATTCGTGTAAATTCATAGTAAATATTTAATTTATATTTTCCTTGAAATAGGAAATATTTTGAAATTTATGGTTCGTCTTCGAATACGTTTTCGAAGTCACTTTTTACGACAACAAAAGTAATCATACTAATAGTTTTTACCAATAGTTTTTATTACTGATTTAAACACCTACAATTAGGCGAATAATAATGCTCAATTTTTAAACTTTATTCTGCAAGAAGTACGTTAACCCTTTAAACGCTTAATCACGGAAAAGGCTTTATCCACCAAATCATCTTCAACGACTATTGTAAACTCATTAGTTGTAGAAACCACCTCATATAAGGTAATATTCTCCCAGGCTAAACGCTTAAAAATCTGATAGTATAAACCCGCTATTTTCGAGTTCCCTTTGGGTAAATAGATACTTATTGCAGATAATTTATCCTGAAACCCTATTTGTATTTCATCTTTAAATGCATTTAGGATACTTTCTTTTTCAGAGGTCGAAATAATAATATTGCTCTCAAACATACCGCGTGTAAAGGCATAAAATATTTGATGATTAGCACTTATCTTTTCTAAAACTTGTGAGTGACTATGAATTAAAGTCTTCGAATTTTGAAATGTGAAATCACTTAAATTAGAACGAACAGTAATATCTCCCAAGTTTTTAAAAGCTTTTTTTAAGCGTGAGGAGTTTTCAAGATTTGAAGGCTGATGATAGCGTCGTAACGCCATCATTATCGCACCATTTTTTACAGGTTTCCGTAACATTTCTGAAATAGGAGCATTCAAATCATTAGCTAATGCTGAAAAATTAATAATCTGTCGAGACAATCCTTCTTCTAAAAAAGGACTGGACACTATGATGTCTTGCACACAAGATGCGATAGTTTTCATTTTGTTAATTATTTAACATTATGTGTAAAAATAGTAATTTTCTTTTATTTTTTAGGTTTCAACTAATGAATACTTATACTTTTGAGGCATCACACCTATTGAATTTTAAAATTTACAACTAATGGAACACAACACCTTATTACAGATTGCAAAGGACTTTGGAAGTCCTGTTTACGTTTATGATGCTGAAAAAATAAAATCTCAGTACAAACGCTTAACATCGGCATTTAGTAAGGTCAAACAATTAAAGCTGAACTATGCAGTTAAAGCATTGTCCAATATTTCTATTTTAAAACTATTCAACCAATTGGGATCGGGATTGGATACGGTCTCAATACAGGAAGTACAACTCGGATTAAAAGCAGGATTTCAACCAGAACAAATAATTTTTACGCCTAATGGTGTTTCCCTTTCGGAAATTGAAAAAGCGGCAAAACTTGGTGTTCAAATTAATATCGATAACCTTTCAGTATTGGAACAATTTGGAACGAAGCATCCAAAGACACCTGTATGTATCAGAATTAATCCACACGTCATGGCTGGCGGAAATACTAATATTTCCGTAGGACATATTGATAGTAAGTTTGGGATTTCGATTCATCAAATTCCGCATTTACTTCGAATCGTAGAAAACACGAAAATGAATATCAACGGAATTCACATGCATACTGGGAGTGATATTTTGGACATTGATGTCTTTTTATATGCAAGTGAAATTTTATTTGATACCGCTAAAAATTTCAAAAACCTTGATTTTATTGATTTTGGTTCCGGATTTAAAGTACCGTATAAAGCTGGAGATATTGAAACCAATATTGAAGAATTAGGCGACAAACTATCCACTCGTTTTAATGAATTTTGCAAAGACTACGGAAAACCATTAACCTTAGCTTTTGAGCCTGGAAAATTTTTAGTGAGTGAAGCTGGTTATTTCTTAACACGTGTAAATGTTGTGAAACAAACAACATCTACTGTATTTGCTCAAGTAGACTCTGGTTTTAATCATTTAATTAGACCTATGCTTTATGGATCGCAACATGAAATCGTTAATATATCCAATCCAAAAGGTCGTGAACGATTTTATTCTGTTGTAGGTTATATCTGCGAGACAGACACTTTTGCTAATAACAGACGTATTAACGAAATCACTGAAGATGATATTTTAGCTTTTAAAAATGCTGGAGCCTACTGTTATTCTATGGCATCTAATTATAATTCGCGCTATCGTCCTGCCGAAGTATTATGGTATAATAAAAAGGCACATCTCATTAGAAAGCGAGAAACCTTTGCCGATATAGTAAACAATCAGGTTGAAATTAACTTCTAAGCCTGAGTTCTAAAAAAAGCGTTACCTATGAGTAACGCTTTTTTTTATTCCTTTATCTTAGAAAATTCTTACGAAGTAATTTGTAACTTTATGATGCTATAAAATTTCTTAATCAAAATCCATCTATGAAATCAAAAACCAAAACAATTCCACTCCATTCAAATCTTAGTATTCTATTGTTTATGATAGGCTTCATATCTTTCGGTCAAGGCACCAGACTTTTAAGACAACCTGATATAAGTGATACACATATCACCTATACTTATGGTAGTGATATTTGGGTTTCAGCATTCAACTCTAGTGACGCCAAACGAATCACATCAACTGCTGCTGTAGAATCAAATCCGTACTTCTCTCCAGACGGAAACTGGATTGCATTTACATCGAATAGAAGTGGTCGTAACAATGTTTACATAGTTTCAAAAGATGGTGGTGAACCTAAACAATTAACTTGGCATCCTAGCGGATCAATAGTTAGAGGCTGGACCAATGATGGTAATCATGTTTTATTCGCCAGTGATAGAGATACAGCGCCTAGACCTTATAATCGTTTATACACGATATCCATAGAAGGTGGAGCGCCAAAACTTCTAACAAATCAATGGAGTCATGATGGTTCATTTTCTCCAAATGGTAAACAACTCGCCTTAGATAAAATGGATCGTTGGGATGTGGAATGGAGAGCGTATAGAGGAGGACAAAACACACCACTTATCATTTTAGATTTAGAAACTCAAAATGAAGTTCTTCTTCCAAATGAAAGCACTTCAGATATACAACCCTTATGGTTAGGAACCGAGATTTATTTTATATCTGACAGAGATTTAGTATCAAATATATGGTCTTATAATACAGAAACTAAAGTGTTAAATCAAGTCACTAAATTTAAAGGTTCTGATGTCAAATGGTTAAGTGCTCATAAAAATATACTTGTTTATGAGCGTGACGGTTATTTACATACAATGAATATATCAAGTGGTAAAATAACGCAGCTTAATATCGTTGTTATTAGTGATTTTCCTTGGGCTGAAACGAAATGGGAAGACGTTTCCAAGTCTTCAAGCTCAGCGTCACTGTCACCAAATGGAAAACGCGCTATCATCCAATCACGTGGTGATATATTTACAGTTCCTGTTGAATTTGGAGATTCTAGAAACATTACTGAAAGTTCCGGTACTGCAGACCGAAGACCAATTTGGTCACCTAAAGGTGATAAAATAGCATGGTTTTCTGATGTGGATAGAAAAGGTTATACGTTGATGTTATCCTCTCAAGATGGATTATCAGCACCTGAAAGTATTTCAATTGGTGAATCTAAATTAGGATGGAATCCTACATGGTCTCCAGATGGAAAACACATCGCTTTTGTTGATGATGATGTACGACTACGTTTCGTCAACTTAGCAACGAAAAAAGTAAAAACATTTGATATTGGTGGTAATAATTTAGAGCGTGGTAGCATTGAATTAAAATGGTCACCAGACTCTAAATGGATCGCTTACGAGAAATCTGCTTCAAATAGTTTTAGACAGATTCATATGTATTCTATAGCAAATGATACTACAAAACCTATAACGGATCTTTTTGCAGACTCCTTCTCTCCTGCTTGGGATTTAAATAAAAAGCAACTTTACTTTTTGGCAAGTACAGATGTTGCACTTGGTTCGGGATGGGCTAATACAAGTTCTATGACTGCTGATCCTGCATATTCAGCTTATGTAATTAATCTCGATGCTAATGATGATTCTCCTTTTAAACCAAAAAGTGACGAAGAAGAGATAAAAGAAGATGACGATGAAAAGAAAGAGGAAAAAGATGATGATAAAAAAGAAGACGATAACGATTCAGAAGACAAAAAAGACGCTAAGGATAACGCTATGATTATAGATTTTGAGAGTATTGGTCGTCGTACGTTACCATTACCAATGCCATCAAGAAACTACGGTTATATTGTTGCTGGCCCTAAAGGCTCCATGTTTATTGCCGAATATACTGCAAATAGTAGAGGTGCCATATTACATAAATTCACTCTTAAAGATCAAGAGCATAAAGAATTTGCTTCGAATGCACGTTCGGTTTCTGTGACATCAAACGGAAAGCACATGTTAGCGAGCATTGGTGGTAGTTGGAAAGTCATTGGTACAGGTGGTGCAAATGCTAAAAACGGAAAAGGATTAAAAGTTAATCTCCAAATGAAATTGGATCGTTCTGCAGAATGGGAGCAAATGTTTGAAGAAGCTTGGCGTTATGAACGTGACTATTTTTATGATCCAAATATTCATGGTCGTGATTGGAACGTCGTTTATAAACGATATGCCCCTTTAGTGCCTTTCATTAAACACCGATCTGATTTAAATTACATTTTAGACCAGGTTAACGGCGAACTTTCTGTTGGTCACAGCTTTGTTTTTGGTGGCGATTTTCCTGATGTTGATCGCACACAAGTTGGACTTCTTGGCGCTGATTTAGTTGCAGATAATGGGTATTGGAAATTACAAAGAATTTATACAACTGAAAGTTGGAATCCAGGTTTAACAGGACCGTTAGATGCTCCTGGTCTGAATATTAAAGAAGGCTATTATATTGTTGGTATTAATGGGAAAGAAATCAAATCTGATGATAATTTTTATCAGCATCTGGATGGGACATCTGGTAAGCAAACAATTTTGCATATCAATGACAAACCAAAATTCAAAAACCATTGGACCGAAATTGTTGAACCTATTCAAAGTGAAAACTCGTTAAGACAACGCACATGGGTTGAAGATAACAGAAGACTCGTCGATAAACTTTCAAATGGCCGCTTAGGTTACATTTGGGTACCTAACACTGGTGGTGGTGGTTTTGTCTCATTTAACCGGTACTACTTTGCACAACAAGATAAAGAAGGTGCTGTCATAGATGAGCGTTTTAATGGTGGTGGTCTTTTAGATGATTATATGGTAGATTTAATGACACGTAGCCTAAGAGCTGCTTTAACTAATGAAGTTCCAAATGGCAAGCCTTTGCAATTACCTGCTGGAATTCTTGGTCCAAAGGTTTTATTAATTAATGAATTAGCAGGTTCTGGTGGAGATTTTTTTCCATGGGTTTTTAGACAACAAAATGTAGGTCTATTAATAGGTAAGACAACTTGGGGAGGATTAGTAAAGTCCTCGAGGCATTATGCATTGGTTGATGGTGGTGGCTTAACCGCTCCAGATAATGCAGTATTTGACCCCATTAATAACAAGTGGGTTGCTGAAAATAGAGGTGTTGCTCCAGATATTGAAGTACGGCAAGATGCTAAAGCATTAACTAACGGAATTGATCCGCAGTTAGAACGTGCCGTAGAAGAATTAATGAAACAACTTAAAGTCAAGAAAGAAATTAAAGCTCCAAAATTTCCGGAGCCGGCAAAAGGAAACTAATCTAAAACTAAAAAAGCACTACGATATTTGTAGTGCTTTTTTTCTATCTTTGGTTTGCCCGCAAGTCTTTTTATAACCATTAATAAAAGATATGAATAAACCTATTTTGCTTTTTGTATTCGCTTGCTTGTTATCAAACATGACGTATTCTCAGGAAACGATTACTTCTGAAAAATTTAAGACTATAAGTATTGACTCGAGTTTGTCTTGGATGAAAGTCAACTTCCAGGATGTAGATAATTATCATACAATAGGGCTTCAAACATTAAAACGGGCTTCAAAAAACAAGAATTCAACTCTATTGGCTGAGGTTCATACAGAATTAGCAACTTGGCATGCTTACAACGGATTATTCACACCAGATTCTGCGGTATATCATTCTGAAAAAGCTTTAGAGTTTTATAAACAAGGAACTGATAAAAAGAACATTGCAGATACGTATGAAATATTGTCTAGAAACTATCTCAAAACTCGTGAACTAGAAAAATCACAAGACGTTCTGTTCAAATCAATTGCAATTTATGAGGAATTAAATGATGAACCTGGTTTAGGAAGTGCTTACAGAACGCTTGGTGTTTTGTTCCGAGTAATGGAAGATTATGAAAAGTCTATTGAGTATACAAACAAGGCTAAACTTTTTTTAGAAAAAACTGGAAATTACGGCTTGCTTGGAATGGCACAATTTAATTTGATTATTAGTTATGGTGAACTCGGTGAATTTGAAAAAGCTTACGAAGCTACAGACTACTGTTTAGAGATTGTAAAACAGAAAGTGCCAGACGAAGTTTTTATACCTGTAAAAGCACATTCATATAGAGGTGAAGTTTATGTTAGAGCGAAAGATTACCAAAATGCACTTAAAGATTACATCAAATCTTGGGAATTGTGTGTTGCTATTATTGGCGAAGAAAGGTGTGCTACATATCGAACAGAAATCGGACAAGTCTATTTACTTCAAAAGGATTATGAAAAAGCATTGCAGCATTTATTAGCTGGAGTTCGGGCCTATGAAAAGCAAGGGCAAAATACGATTGTTCAACAATATAAGGACTTATCAGAATGTTATAGGTCTTTAGGAGATTTTGAAAATGCGCTACTTTATAACACGAAAGCTAATGCCAATATCAAAAACAATTTGGAATCTAAAATTGCTAATTTAGAAAGCGAAGTTGCTATTAAATACGAAACTGGTAAAAAGGACGAAGCATTGGCAACTCAGCAAGCCATGCTCAAACAAAAAGGACGTGTGCAAACACTCATCATTATTATTGCTAGTTTATTAGCTGTACTGCTTATTGCACTATTTTATTTTTTCAATAAAAACAAACATAAGACGCGTCTAATTAAAGCCAAAAATTCAGAGAACGAATTACTTCTAAAAGAAATTCATCATCGTGTAAAAAACAATCTCGAACTTGTTAAAAGTTTAATTTCATTACAATCTGCCGAATTAGAAGATTCCGCAACAAAAGATGCTATGATAGCGAGTCAAAATAGAGTACAATCGATGGGAATTATTCATCAAAAATTATATCAAGGTGAAAATTTAGGGAGTATCGATATGAAAGACTATTTCATTAATTTAAGCGAAGGTATTTTAGACACCTTTAATGCCGAAGATAAAGTAAAGGTTGAGTGTGCCATGGACCAACTGGAATTAGATGTAGATACAGCAGTCCCAATTGGACTCATTGTCAATGAGTTGCTAACCAACGCGCTTAAATATGCATTCCCAGAAAATAATAAAGGAAAAATTGAAATTAGCTTAAGTCGATCCGATTCCAAAACTCTAACATTGAAAGTTGTTGATAATGGCATTGGTAAAACTGCAGAATCCTCTCCTAAAGGCACTGGCTTTGGTTCTCAACTTATTAAATTGCTTACCCTTCAATTGAATGGTGTTATGGAAGAAAATAATGACAATGGTACATCTGTATTATTTCAGTTTAAAACGAAGGCTGCTGCGTAATTCTCACATCCTATATTTAAGTAGCAAATAAGAAAGCCGTAGATTAATTTTTGTTAAATAATGTTAAATCTGTAAGTATAATTTTACTATCTTTATACTTCCCTATAGTCTTTACAATAGCATTATTAAAGGCTTATGACTAAA
>Ga0316189_10001789_pt1 | contig 21221 bp, 17 predicted proteins | sample LowCovwburrow_MG_FD_204930 | JGI IMG/M metagenome (GOLD analysis project Ga0316189, IMG submission 204930) | Coastal sediment microbial communities from Maine, United States - Lowes Cove worm burrow | ecosystem: Environmental > Aquatic > Marine > Coastal > Sediment | place: USA: Maine... | reverse complement strand
GCGCACCAACGTGGGCAACGAGAATTGGCATACCGACTCGACCTATAAACCAATCAGCAGCAAATGTGCCATGCTTTCGGCGGCGGTCGTGCCGACCGAGGGCGGCGAGACCGAACTGGCCGATGCTCGAGCCGGGTACGCGGCCCTCGACTCGGCAACCCAAGAGAAACTTCGCCCGTTGAGCGCCTACCACTCCACCCAGTATTCCCAGGCCAACGACATTGGAGACTTTCCCGAACCCCCGAAAGACCCTGGAGCGTACGGGAGTATCTACCATGGTGAGGCCTATCTCCGGCCTTTGGTGAAGATTCACCCTGAGACTGGGGTCCCCAGTTTATTTTGTGGCCGTCACGCTTTCGGTATCCCGGGAATGCCCCGAGAAGAGAGCCGGGCCCTGATCCGCCACTTGAACGAGGTGGTCGTGGCCGATCCATCACGCACCTATGTGCACCATTGGGCGGCAGGTGACACCCTTTTGTGGGACAACCGAGCCCTGTTGCACCGGGCACGGCCCTACCCCTACGACCAGCCGCGTTATATGATCGCCACTCGCGTCGCAGGCGATGAATCCGAACTCTCGTATTACCCTGATGCTCCCGAGGCCGAAGCCGGACGCCGCGCACTCGCCGAGGAGTTAACCCATTTACGCCAGGAAGCAGTCGACCGCCTGTACGGCGCCACCACCGCCATCCGCTAGGAGCGACCCTCAGCGGCCCAGTTCATGCCCCGACGCATGATTTCGGTAACTTGGGGCACTTTGAGATCGTCGACTTCATGGCCGATCGAGCAATAGAACACTCGGCCTTTGTCCCATCGCCGTTTCCACACTACGGGAATTCGCGTCCCCTCAATCCACCAGAGATGTTCTCCCGAGAAAGTGGTGGTGGCAAGCACATCGTTGGATGGGTCTACCAGCATGTAATACTGTTCGGACCGCAGGGTGAAGCTCCCGATTCCAGCCATGATGGGGTCGTCGGGGCGGCACACGGTCACGTCGTATTCGATGAAGTCGTCAGACGGCACTGGATTGTCGGGCCATCCCGGAGGGTGGGCCACGAACTGGCCGCCGATGAGGAAGTGGTAGGTGGGGCGGTCACGAAATGCGTCGCCCATATGACCGTGCCAGCCGGCGATACCGCACCCATTCGCTATCAGTGAAAGCATCCCGTCTTCTTCTTGTTTGTTCATCGTGCCGAATTCGGGCTGGTGGGATGAACGTGCACTCGACCAGATCGGGACAATCAGGTCGAGGTGCCCAAGGTTTTCGGGTTCGGCGAGAGGGGCCAGGGTGTCATAGGTATCGACCGTGAACCCTTCACCCTCCAGCAGATCGGTGGCCCAATCACAAAACACTTCGGGCCGGTGCCCCATCCAACCTCCAACGAACAATGCCGCGTGTTTGCTACTCATGTGTTTCCTCATGGTCTTTTTGCTGGTTGTGGTAACGGAGAAACGCCAACATGGCGGCCATGTCTCGCTGACCGAACCCTGCTTGTTCCGCCTGGCGAAGCTGGTCCAGGTTGGTCTGGGTTTGGGGCATCACCACCCCGGCTTGGCGCGCCAGTTGGAGGGCGAGATCTACATCTTTGCTGGCGAGTGAGAGTGCAAACGACACCGGATTCGCCCCTTCATCGAGATACTGGGGTTTCCGGTACGCCAACATGGGGGCGGCTGCCGCCGATTGTTCGAAGACCGAATAGGCGGCGGCGGGATCAATTCCGATGGCTTCGGTCAGGGTGAGGGCTTCGGCCAATGTCTGGTTTAACCCGTGGATCAGCATGTTGACTGCCAGTTTCATGGCTGCCCCCATGGTGCGTTGGCCCAAGGCGATGGTTTCTCGACCCATCGCGTTGAGTACTGGTTGCACTGGTGCGAGCTCTTCGGTGGTTGCCCCGGCCATGAGCAGAAGATTGGCTGCGGTGGCGGCATCGGTAGACCCGGAAACCGGGGCGTCGATAATGGTGTGTGGACCTTGAGCTGCCACGAGGTGGCCGATATGACCCGGGCTATGGGTGCCCATGACCAAAATGGTCAGAGGGTGCTGCGAAAGGGACCTCCCGTTTGATGCCAGGAGCCCGTTGGGCCCGAGGTGCACCTCGGTCGATGCGTCGTCGTTGGCCAACATGGTCACGACCACATCGGCCCGTTCGACCAGGGCGCCGGGGGTAGCTACCGCCTCAGCGCCCACCTCCCGGGCAAGGTCTTGCGCTTTTCGGGGGTTGCGATTCCACACCGAAAGCTCAAACCCTGCCCGGGCAATATTGGCCGCCATTGGGGCGCCCATGCGCCCCAAGCCGGCAAAACCCACATGGGTCATACCAGTTCCATACCACCGTCGATCATGACGATCTGGCCCGTCATGTAATCACTGGCCGGCGAGGCCAGGAAGGTGGTGGTGCCAGTGATGTCGGCGGGGGTTGCCACTCGACCGCGCAAGATGTTGGCGGAGAACTCTTCCATGGCCTGACCGGGGCGCTCTGATGCCCCAATCTCCATCAGATCCTTGTCGAGGTTCTCCCACAACTCAGTGTGCACGACGCCGGGGGCGAACCCGGTGACGGTGATATTGTGTTGTGCGAGATCGCGAGCCCCAGATTGGGTGAGCGACACCACTGCCGCTTTGGATGCGCAGTAGGGGGCCACATTGTCGTAGCCTTGCCGAGAAGCGATCGAAGCGGTGTTGATGATTTTGCCGCCTCCACCCTGGGCGATCATCTGCTTGGCCGCTTCCTGCATGCCGATGAGCACACCGAGACCGTTCACCTTCATGATGAACTCCCAGTTTTCGTTGGTGACATCAAGGAAGTTCAAGGGCTTGTTTACCCCAGCGTTGTTGAACTTCACATCGAGCTTGCCGAAGTTGTCGACAACCCCACTGATCATTTGTTGCACCTGGTCACGGTCGGTGACATCAACGGTGACGGCCATAACCCGACCACCGTTGGCTGCGGCCCGTTCCTGGTTGGCTTCGGCCACCGCTGCGACCTGTTCACCGTTGAGGTCGGCAAAACAAACGTCGCCGCCTTCGTCCAGCAAAGCTTCGCCGATGGCGCGCCCGATGCCTTGTGCGGCACCAGTCACGATGCTGCTTCGTCCAGTCATACTTCCCATTGAGATACTCCTTGGAGAGGTTTATTGATATGTAGTTTTTGGTTCCCTCGGGTACGAGGGAGAAATCATGTCATCTGTTTGGTGGTGTCCCGGATTACGAGTTCGGGAGCTAACACCACTCGCTCAGCAGTCGATTCGGAGCCCTCACCCCGAGAGAGCAGGAGATCGGCCGCTAGCCGCCCCAACTCATACCCTGGGAGTCGCACCGTGGTGAGGGGAGGGCGCAGTTGATCTGTGAGCGGAACATCATTAAAACCGACCACCGATATGTCGCGTGGCACTTGCAAGCCATGTTGACGGAACTCGGCGATGGCCCCAATGGCCATACTGTCGTTGTGGGCAAACATTGCGGTCGCTCCCTCGTTCCGGTCGAGAAACTGGGCCGCACCACTCCGACCAGCCTCCACTGTGGGCAGGACCGACGCTCCTTCGATATCAAGGCATCGTCCTCCAGCCGCAGCGATAGCCGCCCGGAACCCTTCGGCCCGTCCCGCGAACGAGGAGACGTCACGGGGACCAACCAGCTGAGCGAATTTTCGGTGGCCCAGAGTGAGGAGGTGTTCGGCCGCTAGGCGGCCGCCCGCCAAATCGTCGTGGCACACCACGGGAATTCCGCTCCGAGGGATGTCGCGAACTGCCAACACAGTGGGCACTTCAACCGCGACAGCTTTTAGCAAGGTACGATCTCGATACCGACCAGCGGTAACGATGAGACCATCTACCCGCTGGGCGAGTAGCTTATTGCAAATCTTGCTGAGCGCCTCGGACGAGTCTCGAGATTCGGTCATGATTGGCAACAGATCTCGGTGCCCTAGAGCGCTAGCGATACCTCGTAGAACCGGACCGATAAACGGGTTGCTGAGATCGGCAACCACCACTCCCACCGTGCCGGTGCGGCCCCGCCGTAACGCCGAGGCTTGAAGATTGCCACGATACCCCAGTTCTTGAGCTGCTCGCAGCACACGGTCACGAGTCGAAGCTCGCACCAACGAGCTCTTGTCGGGACTTAGCGCCCGCGACGCGGTCGACACGTTTACCTCAGCCAGAGCAGCGACGTCTTTGAGGGTAACGGTGGGCATCGATTATCGGGCTGTCCTTGTTTCGCTTCACGGCCGTGAGCAGACCATACACATGTTGCAACTTCAATAGTAGAGCCCGGGCCTGGGCGAATGCGTTGCCCCAGGCCCGGGCTACTACTGCTCCTGGTTATCGATCGTTACGTGACAATCGAAAACCTGGGTTTACCACTCGGGGGCGACCTCAGGAGAATCGGCGTTGTCAGCGGTGACCTTTACCGAAGGCATGAATTCGACGATTCGCTCGCCGCCGCCACCGGTCAGTACTTCGTGAGCCACCGTGATTGCGTGCTCGCCATCCCATGAAGAGGACTGGAAGACGGTGCCGTCCAGTTCACCTGAAACTACCAGCGGGTTACCCAAGAAGGTGTTACCGATGGAGGTGATGACGAGGTCGGCGGGGTCGAGGTCACGAGCCTTGAGGGCGTCGATGGCGCCAGCCACCATGGTGTCGTCGGCCGCGTACACGCCTTGGATGTTCTCGGCACCAACAGCGGTGATCATTTCCGAAGCCGCAATCTGTGACTCATCCTTGTTCCAGTTTCCTGGTTGACGAGCGAGGATTTCGACGTTAGGGCACTGCTCATTGATGGTGTCTTCGAAACCGGCTTCGCGGTCGATGGCCGTGGTGTTGCCGGTGAGACCATTGATCATGATGATGCCGGTCTCTTCTCCGCCGGTAAGTTCGCACATCAGCTCAGCTGATGCGACGCCCTGGCCGTAGGTGTCAGGACCGGAGTACGCTGCGGTGAGGTCAGCGTCTTCAGCCTTCACGTCGGAGTTGGTGACCGTAACCGGAATTCCGGCATCCTTGGCCGCTTCAAGGCAGGGGCGAACGGTGTCCGCCACTGCTGGCCACAAGATGATCAGGTCAGGCTCAGCGGCTACTGCGGTCTCGCATTCGCTGGCTTGCTTGTCGGCGTCATACTGTGAGTTGGTAATGGTGAGGCTGATTCCCAGCTCGGCGGCCTTGGCTTCCATCGGAGGAAGGTATGTGGTGCCGTATGGCTGGTCGGTACCCTGAGGCAGCAATGCGAAGACGTTGTATTCGCCTTCCATAGCCCCGTCATCCTCCATGGCCTCATCATCGCCCTCAGACGATGATGACGATTCGTCACCACTGTCCGAGGCGTCGCTCTCGGCGTCATCACTGCCACACGCAGCCAGGATCAGCGAACCAACCATGAGAAGTATCATGCCTAGTTTGAATCGCTGCATTCTTGGTTGTTCAAGCTTCATTGGTTTTCCTTTGTTGGCTTTCTTTAATTGCATTTCTCTCCCCGTGGAGTGAGAACACCACCGCCGACTTCAAGCCGAAGTCACAGGTGTCTGCTGATGGCGGCGACTACGAACCGCGATTCGAACACGTTCGAACACGGCACGAACACTGGCAGGGTCGGAGATAACGGCGACAAACAGCACCGCACCGATCACGATGTTTTGCACATCTACCTGCACCGCAGAGTGGGTGAGCCCCACCTGCAAGATTCCGAGCGAGGCCGCTCCGAGGAGCGTCCCCAAGACTGAGCCTCGACCACCCGTAAGAAGGATCCCGCCGATGATGGCGGCGGCGAAACTCGACAACAGCACCGTCGACCCAGAGGTGGGGTCAGCGGCCGTACGCTCCAAGGTGTTGATCGCCCCGGCCCCGGCGGCCACGAACCCTGAGATCATGAATCCGGTGAAGATTCTGCGTCGCACGGGGATCCCGGCGTCATAGGCCGCGGTGCGGTTGCCACCGACAGCATAAAATTCACGACCGACGCGAACCCGGGTGGTGAAGACGTGCATCACCACGAAAACCGCCAGGAATATCAGCATCCGCGGGGTGAAGTCCCCAATCAGCGGCTTACCGAAAGCGATACCAGCGTCGATGTTGGCGATCCGAACTGGCTGTTCATCGGAGATCACAAACGCTAGCCCCCGCAGGAAGAAGAGCATGCCGAGGGTGGCGATAAAGGAGTTGATTCCCACCACCACCACGAAGAAGGCGTTGGCGACGCCGATACAGACCCCAACAATCAGGGCCACCAGGATTCCGCCGGGAAGGCTGTCGATACTGGCCATAACCACACCAGACACTGCCAAGGTGCTAGCCACGCTGAGATCGAGTTCACCCATGAGGATCACGGCCGTGAGCCCGAGCGCCACCAGCCCGATGAGAGCGATACGCCCCAGGGTTGCCGAGTAGGCGGTAAACACCAGGGGTTCAAGGATGATGGCCCCGAGGCTGACAATAGCCAACAGGATGACGGCTCGGGATTCGGGGCGCCGAGTGATCAGGCGTCGCAGCCGTTCGACGGGACGAGACCCACTTTTGGTTCCTATAACTTCCGCATCTGAGGTCATTATCGTGTTGCCTTCCTTGCGAGTGCGTCCACCGACACCGCTACAACGATGAGTCCACCGATGGCCATCTGCTGATAGCCGAATCCGAGACCGGAGAGCACCATGAGATTGGTCAAGATGCTGACGAACACCACCCCCAGGAGGGTTCGCAGCACACTGCCTTTACCTCCGAACACGCTGGTTCCACCGACGATGATGGCCGCCAAGGCCCGAAAGTCGTAACCCGACGACATGGCCGATACGGCGGTGTTGGAAAAGGCGCCAAGTACGAAGCCGCCGAGCATGGCGCCAAAGGCGGAGAAGGTGAAGGCCCCGATCACCACTCTGGCGGTGTCAACACCAGCCAAACGAGCGGCGGCAGGGTTCGAACCGAATGATTTCACCGCGAACCCGAATGTCGTTCGGTTCAACACAAATTCGAGAAGGAGGGCGATCAATACCAGGGCGATCATCGACAGTGGGAAAGGACCAATCTCGAAGGTGCCAAACCGCCGGATGAGCGTGCCTTCGGATCCGAAGTAGATACTCCCCCCACTGGCCCAGCGCAAGAGCCCCAGGCCGATAAAGGTGGTAGAGAGGGTGACGATCACGGCGTTGGCTTTAAAGACACCCACGGCGATACCGTTCACCGCCCCATAGATCACGGCGATTACCGCGGCGACCAGCACCGCAACCACCAGGCCACGGGAATTGCTAACCCCAATTAACACCACAGCCCCGGTGGCCACTTGGGCTACCACGGAGAGGTCAAGGTAGTTGGCGCTGATCACCACGAATGTCATGCCGGCCGCCACGATCCCGATGGGTGCCGCCCGGTTGAAGACATCGGTGATGTTATCGAGGGAGGCGAAGCCGTCCACAAAGATGGCTGACAACACCACCACGACGGCGGTGACCACGAAGATCCCCCGGTCGGCGAGCCAACCGGTTACCACTGCCGACCGAGGGGCCAGGTTGTCCGTGTTGGAGCGAGAAGGGGCAGCCGTTTCGACGTTACTTGCGGTCATTTTGCTTCTCCTACCTGCCCGCCAGCAGCGAGCGACATTACCGAGTTTTCGGTGGCCTCGTCGGCCGACAGCGAACCAACCACGGCGCCGTCTCGCATCACATGGATCAGGTCTGACATGTCGAGTAGTTCGGGGAGGTCGGAACTGACTACCAACACTGCGGCTCCGTTGTCGGCCAGTTCGCGCACGAGGCGGTGGATTTCGGCTTTCGCCCCCACGTCCACCCCCCGGGTGGGCTCATCAAGCACCACGATTTTGGGTTCACGACCCAGCCATTTGGCCAGCACTACCTTCTGCTGATTGCCTCCGCTGAAAGCTCCTGCTTCGTTCTCGATCTTGGGCGGGCGGAGACCGACGATGTCCACCAGTTTTTTGGCGAAACTCGCGATCTTGTTGAGTCGCAGAACACTACCAGACGAAAGCGCCGCACGGTTTGGGAGGGCTATGTTGTCGGCCACGGTCATGGTTAAGGCCAAGCCATCAGTGCGACGTTCCTCCGGGATGAAGGCCACACCAGCATTGAGGGCCGAGCCATATGAACTGATGTTCCGGGCTTTCCCATCACGGGTAATCGTGACGTCTCCCCCGGTTCTGGGATCGGCTCCAATGATGGCTCGCACGAGTTCAGTACGGCCTGCCCCAACAAGACCACCTAGACCGACGATCTCACCAGCGCGTACCTCGAGATCGACCCCGCTGACTCCGGGTGCTTCGATACCGACGGCTCGCAGCACAACCTCAGCTGATTCATCGATCCCTCGGCTGGAGCGAACAGGCGCATCACCGCTGAGCTCACGGCCAACCATCTTGTCGATCAACTCATTGGGGGTAATATCGTCGATATTTACGGTGTCGACATGTTTCCCGTCACGCAGGGTGGTCACACGGTGACAAATTCTAAAGATCTCGGGAATGCGGTGCGATATATAGACAATTGCCATCCCCTGATCCGCCAACCGGTCTATCATTTCGAGCAGGTAATCGGTCTCGGCCGGGGTGAGCGTGGCGGTCGGTTCATCGAATATTAAGACCCGTGGATGCCGGGCAACCGCCCGAGCGATTTCGACGAACTGGCGCAGGGCCACCGACAAGCGAGCTACGGGTTCGTCGAGGTCGACTGAGATATTGATCTCCTCGAGCGCTTCCGCTGCTCGACGTTTGAGTTCAGAGGTATTCGTGAAGCCCATGGTCGACGGGGTCGAGCCGAGAAGAATGTTCTCGGCCACCGTCATTTCCGGGATAAGGCTCAACTCTTGATGGACTAACGCCACCCCGGCGTCGAGAGCAGCCCGAGCACCCCCGCCAGCCACATTCTCACCGTCGATAAGCACTTCACCCTGATCAGGGTTGAGAATGCCAGCGAGCACCCGCATCAGCGTGGACTTTCCGGCTCCGTTTTCACCCACCAACCCGTGGATTTCACCGGGAGCCACTTCAAGACTCACATCATCAACGGCAAAGACGCCACCGAAATGTTTCGACACCGATCGGGCTTCGACGAGTGGCCGCGCGGCTTGAGCCGGGCTCTGGTCGACCTTGCCACCCATCAGCAAACCCTCCAACGCTGGCTTTCCATCGCTCATACTCCCGGTTCTTCGGTGAACTTCAAGACAGGGGCGATCGTACCCTTGAGTGCAATCGATTGCAAGCGTCTTTACCGTACCGTCACACTGGCCATCCCGTTGTAGCCAAATTCTCGAAACCCGCAACACAAGATTCTTGCAAACGATTGCAAGACTGCCTATCCTGATGGCACGCCACCCAAGGCTGACGAGGGGGCGGTGTAGAAATCCCTTCCCCATTTAGAGGAGCGCTTCAGCATGGCAGAATTCGCAATCGCGGTAACACCTTCCCCCGGCTCAATGGCCGTAGATTATGAGGAGCGGGTAAACTTCAGCCGGCTCCGCGAGTACCGGTTGGGCCGAGTCCGCCAAGCTCTCGACACCTCAGCCGCTGGCGCCCTGCTCTGTTTCGACACGAACAACATTCGCTACACCACCAGTACCCAGATCGGTGAGTGGGCACGCGACAAGATGACGCGCTACAGCCTGCTCACACGCGACGGCGATCCCATGGTGTGGGACTTCGGTTCGGCAGCCGCCCACCACCGCATCTACGCCCCCTGGATAAAGCCAGAAAATTCACGGGCCGGACTCAACGGCCTGCGCGGAGCCATTCCACCGGACAACAACCTGTTTGCTCGCACCGCCAAAGAGATTGCGGGCCTGCTGCGAGAAGCTGGCGTAGCCGACATGCCACTGGGTGTGGACATCATCGAACCACCCATGTTCTTTGCCCTGCAGGACGAAGGCATCACGATCATGGACGGGCAGCAAGTCATGCTTGATGCCCGAGAGCTCAAGTCCGAAGATGAGATCATGCTTCTTACTACGGCGGCCGCGATGGTCGACGGAGCATACCAAATGATCGCTGAGGTTTTGAAGCCCGGTATTCGAGAAAATGAAGTCGTCGCACTAGTCAATAAGAAACTCTATGAATTGGGCTCCGACGATGTAGAAGCGGTAAACGCCGTATCAGGTGAGCGTTGCAGCCCCCACCCTCACAACTTCTCCGACAGGATCCTCCGCCCCGGTGATCAAGCCTTTTTCGACATCATCCAATCGTTTAACGGCTACCGCACCTGCTATTACCGCACCATGAACGTGGGCCGCGCCACCAGCGCTCAACACGACGCCTATTCAAAGGCTCGCGAATGGATCGACGCCGCGATCGACATGATCAAACCCGGAGTAAGCACCAGGGATGTAGCCGAAGGGTTCCCGGCCTGCGAGGAGTTTGGGTTCACCAGCGAATTCGAAGCTTTCGGCCTGCAGTTTGGCCACGGCCTCGGATTGGGCCTCCATGAACGCCCCATCATCAGCCGGGTGAACTCTCTCGACCACCCGATGGAGATCAAAGAAGGCATGGTGTTCGCGTTGGAAACCTACTGCCCAGCCACCGACGGGGTCTCGGCGGCTCGCATCGAGGAAGAGGTCGTAGTAACCCCCACTGGCTGCGACGTGATCACCCTCTTCCCGGCCGAAGAACTGTTTGTTGCCAACAAGTATTAGTACCCCAACCGCCAACCCCCGAGTGAGAGCGACCCAACGATGACGACCATGCCGTCGTACGAAGAGTACGGCAACCATAACCCGGTGTTCCCTCAGCCGGTGAACGAGGCCAACGCTTCGTTGCCCATCGACCAAGAGACCCGGCTTCGCATGTACCGGCTCCAACAGGAAATCCGACTGTTCGAGAAGCGAGCCTACGACCTTTTTCTCAAGGGTTTGGTGAAGGGCACAAGCCACTTGTCGTTGGGCCAAGAAGCGGTGGCGGCCGGATTTGCGGCGGCCATGAACCCCAAGGACTGGACGTTTGCCACCTACCGGGGACACGCCCACACCCTGGCCCGCGGTGTGCCGATGGCGCCAGTCATGGCCGAATTGTTGGGTCGAGCCAATGGTTTACTCGGAGGTAAAGGCGGCTCGATGCACCTCACCTCGGTGGAACACGGCGTCATGGGAAGCTACGCCATCATCGGCGCCCACCTGTGTGTGGCCAACGGAGCAGCCTGGACCGCCCAGTACAACGACACTGGCCAGGTGGCGGTGGCGTTCTTCGGTGATGGCACCACGAATATTGGAGCATTCCACGAAGCCGTCAACTTCGCCAAGGTTTGGAACCTCCCCACGGTCTTTGTGTGTGAAAACAACCTCTATATGGAATACACCTCGATCAGCCATGTGGCACCGGTTCCCAACCCCGCCGCTGATCGAGCGTCAGCATACGGGCTTGAGTCGGTGGTAGTCGACGGCAACGACGCCGATGCCGTTTACGTGGCCGCTCGCCAAGCCATCGACCGTGCCCGCTCCGGCGGCGGTCCGGCTCTCATCGAGGCGCAAACGTATCGTCATGGAGGCCACAGCCGGGCCGACCCCGGCAAGTATCGGCCCGAAGAAGAAGTGAAGGCGTGGCTCGATCGAGACCCGATCCCCATGTACCACCAACGCCTCCTCCAACTCGGAGTGGATGAGGGACAACTTTCAACCATCGTCGCCGACACCGTCACCGCGGTGGATCTGGCCACCGACGACGCTACCGCTGGGCCGCTGCCCGATCTCCGCACAATCTACACCGACGTCTGGGCCGATGGAGGTTCATCATGGCGCAACTAACCTACCGAGATGCTGTGAGCATGGGCATCGCCCAAGAGATGCGACGTGACCCCCGCGTGGTTTTCCTCGGTGAAGACGTAGCCGGAGCCGGTGGCGTATTCAAAGCCACTACTGGCCTTCTGGAAGAGTTTGGGCCCAAACGAATCCGTGACACCCCAATCTCCGAACAAGCGATTCTCGGAGCAGCAATGGGTGCGGCGATGACCGGCCTGCGCCCGATCGCCGAAATCATGTTCAGTGACTTCTTGGCTGTCTGCTGGGACCTCATTGCCAATGAGATCGCCAAAAGCCGGTATATGACCGCAGGACAGTTGGCCTTCCCCCTGGTGATCCGCACCGCAAACGGTGGCGGCTCCCGGTTTGGGGCCCAACATTCCCAGAGCCTTGAGAACTGGGCCATGGCCATTCCCGGAATCAAGGTTGTGGCCCCGTCCACTGCCTACGACACAGTAGGTTTGCTGGCCGCTGCGGTGCGGGATCCCGACCCAGTGGTATTCTTCGAACACAAGTCGTGTTATCCAATGAAGTTCGATATGCCCGAGCAATCGGGTGACATCATCGAGAAACTGGGCGAAGCCAAGATTGTGCGATCCGGCTCGGACGTAACCATCGTGGCGTTGGGGTTGATGGTACATCGTGCTCTTGACGCCGCCGAACGGTTGGCCGCCGACGGTATCGATGCCGAAGTGATCGATTTGCGATCGCTGGTACCCCTCGACACCAACGCCATCTTGACGTCGGTGAGTAAAACGGGACGGATGTTCACGGTGGAAGAGAACCCCCGCCTGTGCGGATGGGGTGCTGAAATCGCCTCGATCGTGGCTGAAGAGGCCTTTTGGGATCTTGACGCCCCGGTGATTCGCATCACCACACCCCATGTGCCCCTCCCCTCGGCTGACTCGTTGGAGGACGCCACCATCCCATCGGCCAGCCGAATCCACGAGACTATTCGCGATCAGGCCAACCGGTAGGACGGGCATCTTCCCATGACCGTCGTTTCGCCCGAGGCGAACAGTTTCGGAGTTTCCGGCCGTACGGCTTTGGTCACCGGCTCATCGCGCGGAATCGGCCAAGCGATTGCCGTGGCCTTAGCCCACGCCGGAGCCGACATCATCGGGGTGGCCACTGGCCCCCAAGGCCCCGAGTCAGAAACTGCCCAACACGTTGCCGCCACTGGTCAGTCGTTTGTAGGCCTTGCATGCGACTTCTCCCAACGCCACCAAACCTCCCAACTGATTGAAACGTTGACGGAGCGCCAGCTTTCCGTCGATATTCTGATCAACAACGCGGGCATCATCCGCCGACAACCGGCTACTGAACACACCGACCGTGATTGGGATGAGGTGTTGGAAGTCAACCTGTCGTCCCCTTTTGTGTTGGCTCGGGAACTGGCAAAACCGATGATCCAGCGTGGCGGCGGCAAGATCGTTTTCGTGTCGTCGGTGCTGGGTTTCCAGGGTGGCGTTCTTGTTCCCGGTTACGCTGCCACCAAACACGCCATAATCGGGCTCACCAAAGCCTTGGCCAATGAATGGGCTCCGCTCGGTGTGAATGTCAACGCCATCGCCCCTGGATACACGGCCACCGACAACACCGCTCCCCTTCGCGAAGACAGCGACCGATCGTCAGCGATTCTCTCGCGCATACCCGCGGCCAAATGGGCCACACCGGAAGCTATTGCCGGTGCGGCCGTGTACCTCGCCTCCGACGCCGCCGCCTATATGCATGGATCGGTAATCACCGTCGACGGAGGCTGGTTAAGCCGGTAACAAGCCGTTGACCTCGGGCCGTCGCCTAGTGTTGTGGACCTCGAACAAGGCCGCCCGGACGGGTTCCCGTCATTTCGCCGGATTCGGCGATCACGTCTCCCGAAACAATGGTGGCGAGGTATCCGTCGGCCTTTTGCAAAAGCCGCTTGTTATCACCGGGTAAATCGAAAGCCATGTACGGGGCGTGCAGGCAGAGCCCCTCAATGTCAATCACATTGATATCGGCTTTCTTACCCGGAGCCAGAAGTCCCCGATCGTTGAGCCCGTATAACGAAGCCGTGTCTTGAGTCTGGAACCGAACGGCCTCTTCGAGGGTGAATCGTGGCCCTTCGGCCCGGTCTCTCACCCAGTGGGTGAGCATGTAGGTGCAGAAACTGGCGTCAGCCACCGTGCCCACATGAGCCCCACCGTCTGAAAGCGACGGAACACTTCGAGGATGCGCCATCATCTCGTGCAACGGATCTAGCGTGTACTCGTCGTAGCCCTGTAGCGGGTAGTACACGAACGCCCGACCGTCGTTGCTCAGCATGTAGTCGTACACCCACTCTTGCGGTGCCACGCCCGCCCGTTGGGCTCGGGCCGCCACACTATCAGCCTGGCTCGGTTCGTAGTTGGGCGGTTCCCCAAGGGGAAACATGTTGGCCCAATGGGCAAACACTCGATTGGCGAAACGGTCTTTGCTGCGCACCTGCTCGCCCAGTATCTGAGCCCGCACCTCTGGTTGTCGTAATCGCCTCAAGCGCTCACGGAAGGGCAAGTCACGCAGGGAGCGATAGGTCGGGTGGGTCATCAGCGGGTTAAGGGTGGCTTGAAGCCCCATCAGAATCCCAGGTGGCCGCCACCCTACCCCAGCCCGAATGTCGAGCCCTTCGCGATCGTAGGCGTGCGCAAACCGATCCAGGGTGTGGCGGTATGCGTCAGGGGCGTTGCTCTGACGCACCAGTGACATTACCAGGGGTCGACCGGATACCCGAGCGATCTCTTTCATCCAGGTGAAATCGGGTTCTTCGCCCATCCGGTCTGAGATCATCTGGAACACCCCGTACCCGCATTCGCGGAGCGCACCAGCGATGGCCACCAGTTCTTCTGGCTGACAGAAGGTGCCCGGAATTTCGGGACCATGCTTCACCTTGTGGATCATCGTTCGCGACGTCGAGAAACCTAACGCTCCAGCTTCGAGTGCCTCATGGGTGAGCCCGACCATCTGGTCGATGTCGTCGACCGTGGCATCGTCGTCGAGGGCGCGTTCCTCACCCATCACGTAGGCTCTGAGCGCCGAGTGAGCCACTTGGGCCACCACGTCGATTGCGTGTTCTTGGCGGTCGATGGCATCCAGGTATTGGGGAAAGGACTCCCAGTCCCAACTCATGCCCACTGAGAGGGCCGATCCTGGGATTTCTTCCACTCCCTCCATGGTGCGGATGAGAAAATCTCGTTCCTCGGCCCGGGTGGGCGCAAATCCAACCCCACAGTTCCCCATCACCACCGTCGTCACGCCATGCCACGACGACGGGGCAAGCTCCGGGTCCCACACCACCTGGCCGTCGTAGTGGGTGTGGGCATCAACAAACCCCGGTGTTACCACAGCCCCGTCGGCGTTGATTTCTCGTCGCCCCTTGGCCCCAACCGAGCCGACGGCAGCAATAATCCCATCGTCGACCGCGATGTCACCGGGGTAGGAGGCTGCCCCGGTGCCGTCGACGATGCGGGCGTTACGGATTACCAGATCATGCATACTTCACCCTAGGCCAGCGACGGCGCCCGACGCCAAGCCCGAGTTCCCAACGGAGCAGCTAGGCGAGAACCGTGGTTGCTGGGGCCACCGGAAGACCAGCGACTTCGGTATCGATCACCCACACTGCTCCGCCACGATCGGTGCCAGCGCCTTCCGAGCCGCTCACAATATAGAGCTGGCGCAGGTCGGGGCCGCCGAAACATACGCTGGTGCACATGGGAGCCGGGATGGTGATGCGCCGCTTCTCTTTGCCGTCGGCCCCGAACACAGCCACCCCTGAGCCGCCGGCCAGTGCCACCCATACCGCTCCGTCTTCCGACACCACCAAACCATCAGGCGCTCCGTCGGTGGTGGTGGCCCACTCCCGTTTTGGCCCCAACGAACCGTCCTCGAACACGTCATAGGCCATCACTGCGTTCCGGCGAGAATCCGAGTGATACAGCACCCGATCGTCGGGAGAGAACGCCAATCCGTTGGTGAGCAACACATCTTCCGCCACCACCCGGGCGGCACCATCAGGCTCGATACACCACAAACGCCCCGCCCTACCGGTTGGGGCGTCGGCAAAGGGGCTTTCTCCCAGCTCACCCGCATAGATCCGACCGTGGTTGTCAGCGGTGATGTCATTGAAACCGACGCCCCCATTCGTGTCAGGTTGACCCAAGATTTCTACCGTCGGCCCATCGTCGAATGGTTTGAAGGCAATATTGCGGCCGCTCACCACCAGCCCCTGTCCCGATACGTGTTGCGTCATCCCCCCGATGCCGCGGCGATGCTCGAACACCGTCGATACCGCCCCCTGACCGGTCACCGCGAACACACCCCCAAAGGTCACATCGCTAAACAGCAAACCTCGCTGATCGTCCCATACGGGCCCCTCGATCAATCCGTACCCTGTCGCCAATTGTTCCACTGCCCCATCTCCTCTACCTGGTGTTCGAAAGCCGTGGGGCGATCCTAGTAGACGCCCACGGTTCACCCCCAGTTCACCACAAGCACCACAAGCCCCGGAACGATCTAATGTTTCGAGATTTAGTGCCGAGTGAATGAGAGTGACCGGTGCACCCAATTTCTCGGGCCAAACAGCAATCCCAATCGAGCAATACGACAGCCTCACCGCTGCGCTGCAACCCGTTCTCTCGGCGGCGACTGAACATGTTGCCTGGAAACATACTGTCAACAGCCTGACAAGACTCATGGGAGCCGACAGCGGGCTGGGCATGGAGGTGTACAGCAATTCCCGGGCTCAGGCTCGTGCCAGCCATTCGATGCCGATGCGTCTCGATGAGCCGTTCCCGTTCGCTCCAGATTCTCAGGCCGCGTATGTTGTCGACTCCGAGCAGGTTGTAGTCTCGGCATGCATGGAGTCGGAAACCCGGTTTGTCCCCGGATCCATCCTGCTCCGCAGCGGAATTCGCAGTTCGATGTCCCAACGATTTGAGCTGGGAACCGACACATGGGGCACCCTGGGCGTGTTTTGGACTGAGCCACGGCCCGCGACCCAAGCTGAGCTGGCCACGTTTGCTTTGTTTGTCCGACTCGCGGGTTGGACCATCCGTCAGTTACGCGAACATGACAGTCTGGAACACCAAGCCAAGCGGGACACCCTGACCCGGGTTTGGACTCGCGCCATAGCGTTAGAGAAACTCTCCGAACTGGTTGATTCTGGTCAGGCTCCCACCGTGCTCATGGTGGACCTTGATCGTTTCAAGAACATCAACGACGAGATCGGTCACTGGGCTGGCGACGCGGTATTGTCGACGGTGGCGTCACGCATCAATCGCACCGTCCCCGTTGGTCAGATCGTGGGCCGCTTGGGAGGCGACGAATTCATCGTGGTCTTGAACGGTGATGAGCATCACGAGAATCTCCGGATCGCCTCCGCCATCATCGGGGCGGTAGAAGAAAGTATCAGTCTTGATCATCGAGTGGTGTCGGTTTCCGCGTCAGTCGGTATGGCAGAGACAATCCCGGGCGACGACAGTGCTTCGCTCATCCGCCGCGCCGACCAAGCCATGTACGCGGCGAAAAAAGCGGGGCGAGGCCAGATTCAAGTGGCCGAGAAACCGGTCCACGCCTCTACCTTGCCCCCTACACCGAAAATCGTGTCTCTCCACAGTGAGGACTACTGCGACCTGTCGTTGGTAGAAGACGCAATTGCGGGGTTGAGAGTGTTGACGGTGCCCGTCGTTTCGGCATCGACGGGCGAGCTCGATGCCTACCAGACCGTGGTGCGAGGCCCGAGAGGCTCGCGTTTGGAGGATTCGGCCACCTTGTACGCTGAGGCGGCTACCTTCGGGCGCCTCGCCGAATTAGAGTTGGCAGCCAAGCAACAAGCATTCGCACTTCCGGTTCCGCCGGGGAAAAGCCTCGTGATCAGCGTCGATCCTCTGCTGATCACCGACACCGACTGGTTTGATCAGCTCCATTCGATCTGGAAAGCCAGCGGTGAAACCCAACAGATTGTGGCGGCAATCACTGAAGATGCCGCGGTCCGTTCGCCGGGGCGTATTCTGGCCGCCGCCGAACGGATTCGTTCTTTGGGATGGAAGTTATCAATCGAAGGTGTCGGTGGCCGGAAACAGGCCCTCACTGCACTACGGCTTTTCCGGCCCGAGGTAGTATCGGTCGACGTCACCCTGTTGCATAAACGCAACGTCGGGCACCGGTTTCATGTGAGCGCGACCATTGCCGCCTACCGCCAATCCCAGCCGATCAAGGTTGTGGCCCAGCGGGTTGATACCGAAGCCCACGTCACTGTCGCCGGACAGATCGACGCCGACCTGATTCAGGGGCGTCTGCTTGGTCGGCCGGCGCCGCCGACCGATCTTCCTTCCGTGTTGGAATTGCCGTCAGAGTCCTGGCCCCAGTGTTTCGGCAGCGACAAAGCTGCCCGGGTTGCCACCGAAACCGAACTCAGCAGTATCCGCCGCTACGTCGAGTCCGAGGCCTTCACCTCCGACTCCATTATCGTCACCTCACTCCCCGCCCAAGAACCGCTTGCTGATGAGATGGTGTCACAATATGTGGCGCTCGCCCGCCGGTGCGGGTTTGTTGGCCTCGTCGGAGACTCAGTGGCTACCTATCCGGGCCAGACGGGCGACATTCGCCTGGCCGAAATAGCTTCCGATGACTCCCAGATTGGGCAATGGAAAATCGCCGTGATTTCGCCCACCAAATCAATTGCGTTGGTGGCCCAGATGCTTCCGCCCCAGTCGTCTTCCCATCAGAGCCTCGGCCCCCAATACCGATACCAACTCCTCACTGATCCTGAGGAAGTGGTGGGCATAGCCCAAGACCTACTGCGGCACTTCTAGCGATTTCACCGGTGCCGGCGGAGGCACGACCCCGATTCCGAGTTCTTTCGTGTGCCGCAGCCACAAACCACCACCCTTGAGTGGACGCGGGTCGTAAGAGCGGTGACCGAGCAAACGCTGAACCCGTGGGCTTTGCTGATTGAGGTCGCCGTAGGGAAAGTCCAGGGGACTCGACTCTTCGGGGGTGAGCCAGCCCGCGACGAAACTCAAGTGCATGGCACGGCGCCACCGGTCCACCGTCTTGTTTGCTCCGCCCCCGTGCAGCACATAACCCGAGTAGATCAAACCGTCACCGGGCTGGAGTTCGGCTGGTACCGAGGGGCGTTCGTCGAACCGAACAAGTTCGGGATCGTGGTGGGTGCCAGGTACCACGCGGGTGGCGCCCAACTCCTCGGTCACCTCATCTAACGCGATCATGGTGCTGAGCGTGATTTCTGGTGAGTTCGGCCAGGTTCGGCTTACAAATTCCCACCAGTTGTTGGCGTCGCGGTGAAGGGCCTGAGCCTGCTCCCCCGGGCCGATGTACATCACTTGGGCGGTGTTCAACCAATAGGAGCCACACGCTGGCAACAAAACCCGATCGGACAGGGCGCTAAACACGGGATTCTCTAGCAGCTCGAAGAAAGCCGGAGTAAGGGTGGCCAGGCTGGAGAACCGGATCGTGTTGGCCCCCACAAAGTCGGCCCCATCGGTTCCCAGACCTTGGGTAGCTGAACCCGGAGCGACCTGTTCGGCAAACCCATCTGCGGCTCGGCGAATGTCGGCGATGACGTCGCCGGGCACGAGGCCTTCCACAATGACACCCCCATCGCGTTCAAGTACCTCGGCGAGGCAATCGAGTTCGGCGTCGACAGGGAACCGTTCCAGGGGAGGTGTCGTCATCGCCCCAGTGTGATCGCTAGATCGAGGCCGGTCAACATCGCGGCGCCACAACCAACCTGACACCCCAAATGCCATTGCCCGCCAAGGCTCCGGATTTACCGATCCCGTCTCAAGCGGAAAACGGCAATGGCGTCGGTCTCATCGGGGGTTAACACCGAAACCCCCTCGATCTCGGCCCACGGAGTGACCTCGGGTTCCATGACCGTGACATCAACGGGTAGTTGTTCGCGCACTCTGGCCAACACGTCCACGGTCTCCTCCCTGGTGAGGGTGCACACGCTGTAGGTAAGCTCCCCACCTGGTCGAAGGAGTTCCACGCCAGCCAACACCATGTCGGTCTGCAGCTTGCTGAGCCGGGCTGGTGCGGCTTCGTCAATGTTCCACCGAGCATCGGGACGACGTTTCAGGCTTCCCAGTCCCGAACACGGAGCGTCCACCAGCACCCGGTCAGCCACTCCAGCCCGGATCGGTGGGGCGGTGGCATCGGCCATGACCGTCGGCACCTCGTAGCCCAGACGGCGGGCGTTTTTTGCCACCAGCTTGGCTCGCTTCGGTCGTTTGTCGCCGGCGATTACGGTGGCTCCAAGCGCCGCCAGCCCGGTGGCTTTGCCGCCGGGAGCCGCGCACAGATCGACCACCAGGTGGCCGTCGTTAGCATCGACAACTTCGGTAACAAGCTGGGAAGCAAGATCTTGGCGGTAGCCGTCGCTTCGGGTAACGGTGGTGGCGTCTTGGTTCATGGCCCGAAGCGCCAATTCGGCTTCGTCGGGGCCCAACATGGTAGTGATCGAATCAACGACCCAATCGGGGTAACTCAGTTCCATGGCCAGCGACGGGTAGGCCACCATGGTCAAGTCAAGTTCGGAAATTCGGCGCAAGATAGCGTTGACCACCGAACGGCACCGTTTCGGGACTGCCGATACGGTGGTGTCAATAGCGGCATGAGGTGGTGTGTTCAGCCATTTCAGCTGATAGGTACCAACCCGCAACGCGGCCTGAGCGATTGGTTCCACATCACCCCGACGGAATTGATCAATAAGATAGTCGCAGGCCCGCTGCATACGCACGGTGCCGTAGACCATATTGGTGACAAACGCTCGGTCTGGTTTCGACAGTTCGGAACGTTGCAGAATGTGCGGTAAGGCCAGGTTGACGAATGCTCCGCTGGTTTCTACTCGCACCAGCGCTTCAAGTGCGAGCCGTCGACTGTTGACACCATTGTCACGAGCCAAGCTTTTCTCCTGAGTTCGGTTGGGCTCCGTTTCGCCATGAAGCGGCGTCGATGGCTTTGCGGCCTTCCGGTTGCACGGTTTCCAGATGCAGACACCCGTCGATGCCGATTACGGTCGTGCCGTCCAGCGTCCCGACGGCTCCGACCGCGGCGTCCGCAGCAATCGCAGGATTCGCGGCATCCGCGGCATCCGGCGAGCTCACTTCGGCGCGGGCGCTCAATACCTTCAGGCGTTTCCCGCGGAACGTCGTCCACGCCCGCCCCAGCCGAACAACCCGCTCCAGGTGCACAACGGACCGGGAGAGATCCAGTTGATACTCTTCGACCACGATCTTTTTCGCGTACGTCACTTCGCCTTGTTGGGGTACCGGGGCCCCCAGGCCGTCTCGCAGGTTCTCCACCAGCATCGTCGATCCCATGGCCACCAGTTCGGAGCGAAGCTGGTCGAGCGTTTTGTCGCCTAGTTCCAGTTCGCGCACATCGTAGAGGTCGCCAGTGTCGAGTTCTTCGGCCACCTCCATCAAACAGACACCAGTTTTTTTGTCGCCAGCGAGAATGGCTCGTTCAAG
>Ga0316189_10001786_pt1 | contig 21246 bp, 19 predicted proteins | sample LowCovwburrow_MG_FD_204930 | JGI IMG/M metagenome (GOLD analysis project Ga0316189, IMG submission 204930) | Coastal sediment microbial communities from Maine, United States - Lowes Cove worm burrow | ecosystem: Environmental > Aquatic > Marine > Coastal > Sediment | place: USA: Maine... | reverse complement strand
ACGTGGATGGCGAGCTGGAAGTGGTCACGGATGCTGCGGTGCCGCAGGTGGATGGCGTGTTCGTCACCGCGGCTCCCGTGTTCACAGTGCGTCCCGAGCGCCGCACACCGGGCCAGCGAGACGGCGATGTGCTGCTCGGCCAGGTGGGCATGGGGCTTACCGTAGGCGACGATGTCGTGCACGGCCAGGCCCGGGTGCACTGGGTGGTGCGGCAGGGCAGCGCGAAGGAGCTGGGGCTCGACGTCACCGGGGTCGGCCCCGATCTCGAACTCACTGGCGCCAATGTGCGCAGCTGGACGCGCAGCGGCAACACCGTCGCCATCGAGCTGCAGCAGGAGGCGACCGCACTCGTGGCGGTGAAGCTGACCTGGACCCAAGCGGTGGGATCGGGTGCAGAGCTGTCTGCGCGGGTCCCGGCCGTGCGGCCCCTCGGGGTGACGCGCCTGGAGTCGCGCTTACAGCTGGCTCGGGACGGGGAGCTGGAGGTGATTCCGCGCACCGGTGGCCGCGCCATCTCCACGGGTGAGCTACCCCGCTGGGGCTCTGGCCTCGTCGAGGGCACGCCCACTGCCAGCTACGCCTTCGCCGCCGCACCCACCGGAAGCATGCAGCTGTCGCGCCTGGAGCTGGTGTCGGGACCGCCCGTGGTGGTGGATGTGGCCTCGGTGACTGCTGCGCTCACCGACGAGGGCCGGGTCCTCATGCGCGCCCACTACGAGGTGCGCAACGACCGGGCCGGCTTCCTCGCCTTCACCGCTCCCGATGGCCTACAGGTGCTCGGCGTGCGCGTTGGCGGACAGACTGCAATGCCTGCGCTCACGGACGGCACCTGGCGCATCCCGCTCCTTCGCAGCGTCGACACGGTCGAGGGCCTGCTCTCGTTCCCCGTCGAGGTGGTGTTGCTCGGGGAGCGCAGGGCGTGGGCGCGCCGAGAGAGCCGCACGGTGCCCCTGCCCGTGGTGCATGCCCCGATCGCCGCCACCCGGGTGAGCCTGCACCTGCCGCCCGGCTACGAAGACCGTCTCAAACCGGGCGATGGCGGCAAGGTGGATGCATTCACCGAAGGAGATGGCATCTCCTACGGTCTCGGGTGGGGCGACGTCGGTGCCGCAGAGGCCGACGCGCTGTTTCAGTCGGCAGTCTCGGCATGGATGAGCAACTCGTTCGACGAGGCCCAGGGCGCGCTGGATGACCTGCGCAGCCTCGGTGGTAGCAACGAGAACGTAGTGCGGCTGCAGTCCAACCTCGATCTGGTCGAGGGTCGCCGTGGCGAGGGTGATGATGTGGTGTCGCGTCGCGTGCGCGATCAAGCCAAGGCACGCGCCAAGGCCGACTATGACACGCAGGCTGATCTCGAGCGCGAAGCCGACGAGCTGTACCGCGCCGGCTCGTATGGCTCCTCGGCGGTGGTCTACAAGAGGGCGCTGGAGCTCAACGCCACCCTCGAGAAGCTCGAGCAGGGGGAGTCCGTGGAGCAGGAGCGCTGGCGGGAAGAGGCGTCCGCCGTCGTCCAGGATGCCGAGGACAAGTTCAAAGAGGTGGTGGACAGCGGCGTGCTCGCCGAGGACACCGTGGAAGAGATCGAAGAGGACATCGACTTCTTCGAGTTCGACGGCGCCGAGGCGTCAGGCTTCTTCGACTTCGAGGATGAAGAGCCCGACACCGAGCCGGTGGACGTGGCGGCCTTCCCGGGAGCCGCCGTCATCGACAGCACAGACCTTCATCGCATCCCCGCCGGCCGCTCCCACCAGAGCGTGGTCCGGCGATCCCGGCGCCTCGGCAAGAAGAGCAGCCACAAGACCCCAGCCGCCGACGTCGGGTCCCGCGACCAAAGCGGCACCGCCCCCATTGCGACGGGCGAGACGGGGGGGCTGCGACCTCGCTCCGCCGCGGGCAGCGACTCCTCGGGCAAGCCCGCGACGCTCGCTGCGCCCCCGGCGGTGCACGCATCTGCCCTTTCCGTCTACATCCCGACCACAGGTCGACTTGTTCGCTACCAACGCTTGCTGCTCCCGGAGGACGCCTCCTGGGAGGTCCCCATCGAAGCAGTCGGTCCGTCCCGGAGATCCCGATGACCCGCTACACGCCCCTCCTCGCGCTGCTGTACACCCTGCCGGCGGCGGCGGATGACGCCCCAGAGCGGGTGATCATGCCGCTGGACGACTTCATGAAAGTGTACGAGGCCGCCAAGAACCGGCCCGACGAGCCGGAGAATGCGCCCATCCACCACACCCTGTCCAGCGCTCGCTACGCCGGCCAGGTGGTGCTCGACGACGGCGAGCCGGTGTCGGCCACCTTCGACGCCACCTTTCGGGTGGAGATCCTGAAGAAGGAGGGCTGGAAGACGGTGCCGCTGCTGCCTGCGAGTGTTGCCGTGGCGTCGGCCAAGATCGGCGGCGTGGACGCTCCGCTGGTGATTCAGGGCGGCAAGTATGTGCTCGTCACCGACCGCACCGGTGCCCTCGATATCCGGGTGAAGTTCGCCACATCGGTGTTCACGAGCGAGGGCCAGAGCGGCCTGTCGTTCGAGCTGCTCGGCAGCGGTGCCACCACAATGACCCTGGCGGTGCCGTCGTCGGATGCCCTCGACTTCGAGGTGGCCAACGCGCGTATCCAGACCGATCGGGTGGTGGGCAGCCGCCGGCTGGTGGAGGCGACCCTGCCCGGCACCGGCGCACTGTCGGTCACCTGGAGCCGAGAGCTGCCGGAGGCCGAGACCCTCGACCCCCGCGTCTATGCCGAGGTCTACAGCCTTGTGTCGGTGGGTGACGGGCTGCTCACCGCCCGAGCGACCATCCAGCACACCATCTTGTTTGCCGGTGTCGACGAGCTGAAGGTGGACCTTCCCGACGAGATGACCCTGCTCAACGTGGGCGGCGCGGGGATCCGCGACTGGTCGGTGACGGGGGGCGAGCTGACCGTGCAGCTCGCCTACGAAGCCGAAGGGGTCTACGCCCTCGACCTCGAGCTCGAGAAGGTGGTGGGCGGTGGCAGCCAGGATCTGGCGATGCCGCTGCCGGTCCCGGTGGGCGTCGAGCGCTCCAAGGGCTGGCTTGGCGTGGAGGCCCGGGGCAACCTCGAGGTGGCGGCTGGCGCCGTGCGCGGCGCCACGGTGATCGACGTGCGGGCCCTGCCGGCATCCATCGTAGGCATCACCGATCAGCCCGTGCTGCTCGGGTTCAAGTACCTCGACGCCGACACCGACATCGCGCTGAAGGTGGAGCAGCATGACGACGTGGACGTGCTCGTCACACTGCTCGACCAGGTGCGCGCCACCACGATGTGGACCCGCGACGGCCGCCGGCTCACCTCGGTGCGCTACCAGGTGCGCAACAACCGCAAGCAGTACCTGCGCCTCGAGATGCCCGCTGGGGCCGAGCTGTGGAGTGCTTCGGTGGCCGGGCGTGCAGCCCAGCCCGCGCGGGCTGGCGACGGGCGCATGCTGATCCCGCTGGTGCGCAGCAACCGCTCCGGCGGGGCCCTCGCGGCCTTTGACGTGGAAGTCGTCTACGTCGAGGACGCGGCCGCCCCGACGGCCAGCGGCACCGGCACCTTCGCCGCGACGCTGCCCTCGGCGGACGTCCCGACCACCTACGTGGCATGGACGGTGTACACGCCAGCGGACGCCAAGCTGTCCCAGCGCAGCTTCCACGGCAGCCTGCGCAAGGTGGAGCTGCTGTCGGACCCGATCCCTGCCTCCGATGTGGCGTACATCCAGACCGCCACACCTCAGATGGCGGCCGACGCTGCGGCCCAGAGTCCCGGCGGAGACGGCGCCACCCCGGTGCAGGTCCGCCTGCCCGTCGAGGGGGTTCCGGTGCACTTTGAGAAGCTGCTCGCCCTCCAGGAGGGGCTGAACATCGCTTTTTCCTACCGAGGCCTCAGAGACTAGCAGCCGTCGGGGAAAAGAGAGGTTGATGCTTCGATGGGAGCGCGCCGGATGGCGCAGTGGCACCCGAAGAGGAGGTCGAGCCATGAGCCAACGCCTCCTATCGGCCCGAACCGGAGGCCCCGCGACGTTTGACCGGGGGCATCTCCTGCCCCGAGCGATGAGACTCGGAGGCGTCAGATAGAGGCGGTGATAGGCCCAGTGTATGGCGAGACGGAAACAGCTCAAGCAGCTGACCACGGGCCTGCTCGGACGCACCGTCGCGTCGGGCCGTGTGGCAGCACACCTCGGCAAGGCCGCCGCACGCACGGCCACGCGACTCGCCACCGCCGCCACCGACGCCGACCTCGGCCAGGCGCTGGCCGCCGAGCTCGACGGCATGAAGGGGCTGGCCATGAAGGTGGGCCAGATGGCCAGCTACCTGCACGGGACGCTGCCCCCCGAGGCGCAGGCCGTGCTCGTTCGGCTGCAGCAGGGCGCAGAGCCGGTGCCATTCGAGACGCTGAGGCCCGGCGTGGAAGCGGCGCTCGGCGGGTCGATCGGCACCCTGTTCGACCGGTTCGACCCCCAGCCCATCGCGGCGGCGTCCATCGCTCAGGTCCATCGCGCCGCACTCGACGGCAGGGAGGTCGCGGTCAAGGTCCAGTACCCGGGGATCCGAGACACCCTCGACGTCGACCTCGGACACCTGCGCCGCATCACGCGCCTGGTGGGCCTGGGGGCCGCGTTCGACGCCAGGGAGCTGGTGGGCGAGCTGCGCGACCGGCTGCTCGAGGAGTGCGACTTCGCCGCGGAGGCTGCGCACCAGACTCGGTTCCGCGCCGCCTGGAGCGACGTAGACTGGGTCCAGATCCCTGCGGTCATCGCGGAGCGGTCGGTGCCCACGGTGCTGACCACGGACTTCGCCGACGGCCGGCGGTTCGCTGGCTTCGTGGCGGACAGCGACCCGTCGGCCCGGGACCTCGCGGGGGAGCGTCTGTTCCGGTTCGCGTTCGGCTCGGTGTTCGGACACGCCATGCTGCACGGCGACCCCCACCCCGGCAACTACTTGTTCGGCGAATCAGGCGACCACATCGCGTTCCTGGACTTCGGCTGCGTGCGCCGGTACGACGCCGCCTTCGTCGACACCTGGAAGCGCCTGGCCTGGACCGTGCTGGAGGACCGACGCGAAGACCTGCGCGACGTCATGGTCGACACCGGCATGGTCGACAACCCAGACCGCTACGACTTCGACTACCACTGGCGGGTCATGCAGTACCTGTACGAGCCGTTCACCGCGCCGCGGTTTCGGTACACGACGGACTACGTGGCGCGCAGCTACGCCGTGCTGGCGGGCAACAACCCGAACCGGCGCCGGACCCGGATGCCCGCGGAGTGGGTGCTCACGAACCGGCTGCAGTGGGGTCTGAACAACGTGCTGGCCCACCTGCAGGCGGAGGGCGACTTTGGCGCGGTGATGCGGGAGTGCCTGGCCATGCCGACGCCAGGCGCGTCTAGCAATGAGTGAGGCAACAACCCCTCCTCGGGCGCAGGAACCCCTGCGCGCCGCGAGCGCGGTTCCCGGCTGGTTAGGGGAAGGCGCCCCCGCTGTGGACCGCCCATGCAAGCCGATGGCCTCGACATCGCCGTGATCATCCCCTGCTACAACGAGGAGGAGACCGTCGGCCGGGTCGTGTCCGGCTTCGCCGGCGTGCTGCCCGGCGCGCGGCTGTACGTGTACGACAACAACAGCACCGACAACACTGCGCAGCTCGCCGCCGAGGCCGGGGCCGCGGTTCGCCGCGCGGCACTGCAGGGCAAGGGCAACGTCGTCCGCCGCATGTTCGCAGACATCGACGCCGATGTGTACCTGATGGTCGACGGCGACGACCAGCTCGACCCCGACAGCGCCCCCCTGCTCATCTCAGCGCTCGTCGACGACCACCTCGACATGGTCACCGGCGTGCGCGTTGCGGCCCACGAAGGGGTGCACCGCAGCGGACACGCCTTCGGCAACCGCATGATGACCGGCCTCGTGAGCCGCCTGTTTGGCCGGCGGGTCTCGGACGTGTTCTCGGGCTACCGCGTGTTCAGCCGCCGCTTCGTCAAGTCCTTCCCGGTGCTGTCCGAGGGCTTCGAGATCGAGACCGAGCTCACCGTGCACGCGCTCGAGCTCAAGATGCCGATCGGCGAGCGTCCCGCGGGGTTCCGCGCGCGTCCCGAGGGCAACCCCAGCAAACTGAACACCCTGCGAGACGGGCTTCGCATCCTCGGGACCATCGGGCGCCTGGTCCAGCGAGAGCGGCCGCTGCCCTTCTACGGCGCGATCGGAGTCACGCTGGCGTCGCTGTCGGTCGGGCTCGCCATCCCGCTGATCATCACGTTCCTCGAGACGAGCACGGTCCCGCGTCAACCGACCGCGATCCTGTCCGCCGCCACCATGCTCGCGGCGTTCCTCGCGTTCACGGCGGCGCTGATCCTCGACGCGGTCACACACCACCGCCGCGAGACCCGGCTGCTCGAGTACCTGCGCATCCCGTCGCTGGCGTCCCAGCGGGAGACCCAGCATCAGCCGACCGCTCAGCGGAAACGGGCGAGGTCGCTCGCCACCGAGGGGTGATCGGCGTGCGCTGCGGCCGCCTCCCGGAGCGCGTCGGCCTGCGCCCGCGCGCCCAGCCGCCGATACAGACCGGCGACCCGCGCCTGCTGCTGGGCGTGCAGGATCGGATGCGCGGGAAGCCAGTCCGGGACCGGACCCCCCAGCGGGTCGGCGCCGTGCTCGCCCAGGTAGGCGGTGACCTCCGGTGCGATCGACGGCACCACCGCGACCGCCGCGATGCTGTCCACGTACACCACGCGCCACCCCTTGGAGACCAGTCGGGCGAGCTGGTCCTGCTGCTGGGGCAGGCGCATCTCCGCGACCACGAAGCCCGGGTCCCAGGTGGCGATCATGCGGTCGAGGACGGCGGGTTCGCGCTGCATCAACATGCTGTCGTTGAGGAAATCCTTGGGGTAGGTCTCCCAGCGCCCATCCACGAACACCCGCCGCGTCGGGTACACCCCGTACGTGAGGTAGTTCGCGGCGACCCAGCCGATGTTGAGCATCTCCCCGGGCGGCGGGCTCTCCCTCAGGAAGCCCGTGACCGCTTCGCCCCACTCCCCGACCGAGCGCCCCAGCCCCTGCTGGCGCGCGAGATAGACGTGCGGACGCGGCAGCACCATCGTCAGCGCGAGGACCCCGGCGAGCAGCGCGGTCGCGAGGTTGGCGGCCCCGGGAACGACCGAGTCGGCGGGCAGCCACGGCGCCCGCGCGCGCTGTCCCCACCGGGTGGCCACGGCCGCAGCGGCCAGGGCGAAGAACGGCACCCCGCGCAGCGCGATGGCGACCATGCCGAACCCCATGGCGAGCACTCCGAGCTCGATGACTTGCCATCGCCCCCGGGACCGCCACCCCTGCACCGCCACTACCAGGCAGAGCACCAGCGTCGCTGCGAACCCAGGCAGGTCGGTCCAGATGGGCTGAAGCTCAGCGCTCTCAGCGACGCTGGCGCTCGATGCGCCGAGCGACTGAATGGTGGTGACGAGCGCCCACGGCGCAGTCCACGCGTGCACCCCGAGCGGAGAGATGGCGACTGCGCACCAGGCTGCGCCCAGCGTCGCGACCAGCGGGCCGAGGGGGAGCCCCGCATCGGCCTCGTCGACCCAGCCACGGCCCGCGAGCGCACGGCTGGCCGCCACGTGGACGATGAACCCGAACAGCAGCACGACGCCCACGATGTACATCTGGTGGGTGTTCACCATCCCCCACAGCGTCACCACCATCGCCACCAGCGGCAGGGGGCCGCGCCGCGTGCGCCACACCTCGAACGCAACGAGCAGCAGCGCCAGCCCGAGCAGCGTGAACACCTCCGGGCGCGCCACGAGGTGCCGCTGCACCCCCACCACCGCGACGAACCACAGGAACACGAAGCCTTGTGCGGCCACGACGCCGCCGCCCCAGCGCAGCCAGGCCAGCGCCGCGGCGGTCCAGCTCGCACCGCAGAACACGCTCAACGACCACCACCCGAGCTGGGTCTGCAGCCCGTACAGCGCGAGCTGGTACAGCGGATACTGCTGCTGGTTAGGGTGATCGGGGAACGTCCACGACAGAGCGTTGGTCGTGATGGGCGCTCCCTGCTCCCACATCAGCCGGCCGAGCACGAGGTGCTGGGGGACGTCGATCGGCGCGATACGAAACAGCCCGAAGACCACGAGCAGCAGCAGCACCATGGCCAGCGCGACGCGCGACGGAGTGTTCATGCGCCCGTCTGCATCCGACCCGACTCCACCAGCGTGCGCCCCGCGTGGGCGAGGACAATCATGCGCCATCGCGCGGCCGGCCGCCACCCCTGCGGGTAAGGGGAAGCGTGGCGGACATCTCCCAGCGCAAAGCCGAGCACCTCGACCTGTGCAGCACCGACGACGTCGCGTTCCGCGGCAAGACCACGCTGCTCGAGCAGGTCGGCTTCGTGCACGACGCGCTGCCCGAGCTCGCGCTCGACGAGATCGATCTGGGCACCACCCTCGTCGGTCGACAGCTCGCGGCGCCGCTCGTGATCGCAGCGATGACCGGAGGGACCGCGCGCGCGGAGACGGTGAACCGCGATCTGGCCGGCGTGGCGCAGCGGCTCGGCATCGCGTTCGGGTTCGGGTCGATGCGGCCCCTGCTGCAGGACGCGTCCGCCCCCGGCTACCAGGTCCGCGACGAGGCGCCAGACGCGCTGATCTTCGGCAACATCGGAGTGGTGCAGGCCCGCGACACCTCCACCCAGCAGCTCGCCGACCTGGTCGGTCGAACCGGCTGCGACGCGCTGTGCGTGCACCTCAACCCGGCGATGGAGGTCATCCAGCCGGGCGGCGACACCGACTTCCGCGGCGGCATCGAGACCTTGTCCCGCCTGGTCGCGGACCTGCAGGTCCCGGTCATCGCCAAGGAGACCGGCTGCGGCATCTCGCGCGTGGTCGCGCGGCACCTCAAGGACGCGGGCGTGACCGCGGTCGACGTGTCCGGTGCGGGCGGAACGTCCTGGGTCGGGGTCGAGACCTTGCGCGCGCGCACCCGCACCCAGCGCCTCGGCGAGCTGTTCTGGGACTGGGGCATCCCGACCGCCGCCAGCGTGGTCCAGCTCTCCGACCTCGGCCTCGAGGTCATCGCCACCGGCGGCGTCAAGGACGGGATCGATGTGGCGCGCGCGATCGCGCTGGGCGCCAACGCCGCGGGGATGGCGCGCCCGCTGCTGATGGCCCACAACGCCGGCGGGCGCGACGCCGCCCAGGCCGCGGTAACCGAGGTCATCGAGGAGCTGTCGGTGGCCTGCCTGCTGACCGGCTGCCGCCGGGTCGAGCACCTCCACGGCGTCCCGCTGCACCTGGGCCCCAACCTGATGCGGTGGGTGCCCCGGGACAGCGGCCTGCAGCGGCGGGTCCTCGGCGGCTAGCCGCACGACGCCGGCGAATCAGGCCACGCCCGCCACGGTCTTGAACGGGTCGACCGCGGTCTCGCCGCCGGTCCAGCTGAAGTGCCCCAAGGTGGGCCACTCCACGCCGCGCGCTCCTGGGATCCGCTCCGCCAGCCACCGGCCAACCGAGGCCGGCACCATTCGGTCATCGCCACCGTGCCACACGTGCGTCTCTACCTGGACCTCCGCCGGATCGAAGCCCCAGGGCCGCGCGAACATGCCCGCCTCGTAAGAGGCGCCCTTGTTTCCCTGCGCGAACGACGCCCGCATGCTCTCGACGAAGACTCTGCGGTTCGCGGGGTCCAACAGCACCGCGCGGTCCCCGTCGGTCATCTGATCTCCGGACTTGCGGATGAAGCGCTCCTCCCGGCCGCCCCGCCACATGAACGCGATCATTCCGAGCTGAAGCCTCCGGATGGGATCGAGCCCGGACAGCCCCAGGATAGCGGCGCGGTCCATGCCCGGGGCGTCCGGTGGTCCGACAGCCGCCACCAGGCCGACCCGGTCTACGCACTCGGGCAGAGCGTGCGCGATGGCGAGGGCATACGGCGCCCCACCGGACACGCCCAGCACCGAGAACCGGTCGATGCCCAGCTGCTCAGCGACCTGCGCGACGTCCTGCGGCCAGTCCAGGAAGGTGCGACCCGGCTGAAACGTCGACGCCGCGAAGCCAGGGCGGTCGAGCGCCACGAGCCGCACATCCAGCGCATGCTGCTGCAGCGTCGGCAGGTTCACCTCGGCCTCCACGTGGCTGCCGGGAATCCCGTGGCAATAGAGCACCACCGGTGCGTCGGGTGGGCCCCACTCCGCATACCCGATCGTTCTCCCGTCGATGAGCTCCAGCTCACAATTGGTCATTCGCACCCTCCGCCGCAGTGTGGCACAGGTGGTGGGCGATCCCCTGTGGGTCCGGGCCGATTCGCTCGTGCTAGCCTGACCAGATGACAACCATCACCCTGTTCGCTGTGTTCGCATGTTCTTCTCCGGCCCTCGAGGCCGTGGCGTCACCGGCTGAGGAGACGGCACCCGCTGACGAGAGCGCGCCCGCCGAGGCGCCTGCCACCCTGGTGTCGGGCACCATCGAGGCGCCGGCAGAGCTGCCGACGGCCGCCGCGGTGTTCGTCTCGCTGAAGAACCCCGCGGCGCCCGGTCCGCCCATCGCGGCCAAGAAGCTGCCGGCGGGTCCCTTCCCGATGTCATTCACCCTCACCGAGGCCGACCGCCCGATGAACAACGGGCCGGTTCCCGATGCGCTGCAGCTCAAGGCCACCCTCGACGTAGACGGCAATCCGATGAGCAAGAGCCCCGCGGACCTCGAGGCGGTAGTGCAGACAAAGCGCGGGACGACCGAGCTGTCGGTCACCCTCGCCCCGCGCTGAATCGGTTTGCGTCCGACACCGCAGCGACGTACGATCCGGAGCCCTCGGGAACCACCGATGGTGCACATCCATGAGAGGCCCAGATGAAGATCAACGTCATGGCTGCCGCCTTGGCACTCGCGCTCGCTGCCCCTGCCGCCCACGCCGGATGTGAGGAAATCACAGACAAGAACGAGCTGAAGGCGTGCGAGAAGAAAGCCAAGGCGCAGGCCAAGGCGGACGCGAACACTACGCCCCTCGAGCCGTCCGAGCTCGACCCCGAGTTCAAGCGCTTCGACGGTGACGACAATCCGTTCGCCACGGATGCGTACCGGGTCCGCCTCGGCAAGGTCGGCGTGGCGTCGGTCGACGACTACGTGGAGCGCGCCACCCGGGTGCAGGGCCGCGTCGCCTTCGCCAAGTTCATCGTCGAGGAGGCCGGTCTGGGCAACGCCGAGGCGATCTCCGCTGCACCCAAGCTGGCCGATCTCCTCGGGACGCTCCCCGCCGATGCCGAGGCGCTGATCGTCGAAGGCAAGGCGCTCCCCGAATCGCTCAAGGCAGACATGGCCCCGGCAGACCTGATGAAGCTCCCCAAGGCCGTCGCGGGCCTCGGCAAGGCGGTCACCGCCCTGACGGCCGCAGTCACGGAGACGCCGAAGGTCGCGGCGGCTGTCGCCAAGATCGCAGCCAGTCCACAGGCCGCAGCGGGCGCCGCCGCCACCATGGGTGCAGAGGCCGCCGGTGACGCCATCCAAGAGGCGACCGACTAGCCGCGGAGCGCCGGGTGGTGCTCCGGCACCCTCCCGGCGTTACGACCGCCGCCTCCAAGGGGGCCACAAGGCATGGGACGCATCGCAGTGATCGCCGGAGACGGCATTGGACAGGAGGTGATCCCTGCTGGGATCCGCGTGCTCGAGGCACTCGACGCCAAGCACGGGCTCGGCCTGCAGTTCGAGACCCTCGATCTCGGCGCCGACCGCTACCTGCGAGACGGCACGACCCTGCCGCCCGAGACGATGCAGCGCTTCCGCGACGAGTTCGACGCGATCTACCTCGGCGCGCTCGGCGACCCCCGGGTCCCCAGCAACGTGCACGCCAAGGACATCCTCCTCGGGTCCCGGTTTGCGCTCGACCTGTACATCAACCTGCGGCCGGTGCGCCTGCTCGACGCGCGGTTCTGTCCGCTGAAGGGCAAGGAGCCGGACGACATCGACATCGTGGTGTTCCGCGAGAACACGGAGGGGCTGTACACCGGCATCGGCGGTCAGTTCAAGCGGGACACGCCCGACGAGATCGCGATCGAGGCCGAGATGAACACGCGCAAAGGTGTCGAACGGATCATCCGCGCAGCCTTTGCGTACGCCCAGGAGCACGGGCGCCCGTCCGTCTGCATGTCGGACAAGTCGAACGCGATGCGCCACGGACACGACCTGTGGCAGCGCACGTTCAAAGAGGTCGCCAGCGAGTACCCCCAGATCGAGGCGTTCCACCTGTACGTGGACGTGCTCGCGATGGAGCTCGTTCGGGTGCCGGAGCGCTTCGATGTGATCGTGACAAACAACCTGTTCGGCGACATCATCACCGACCTGGGCGCCCAGCTGCAGGGCGGCATCGGGCTCGCGGCGTCGGGCAACATCCACCCAGGTCAGGTCTCGCTGTTCGAGCCCGTGCACGGCAGCGCGCCGGACATCGCCGGCAAGGGCATCGCCAATCCGCTCGCGGCCATCCTCTCAGCGGGCATGATGCTCACTCACCTGGGCCACTCGGCGCTCGACAAGCAGCTGCAAGCCGCGGTCCAGCACAGCCTCACGACCGGTCAGGTCACCCGGGAGCTGGGGGGCGACCTGAACACAACCGCAGTGACCGACGGGATCCTGCAGTTCATCACCTGAACGGGGCGCGCGCACGTTAATGGAAGCTCTTCACCGGAGCTCCCAATGCACCTCGATATCGGCCGCAGAGACGTGGTCATCCTCTCTGGCGTACGCACAGCGTTCGGCACGATGGGCGGCGCCCTCAAGAGGCAGACCGCCACCGACCTCGCCATTCCCACCGCAGCTGCTGCCTTGGAGCGCGCCGGTGTCGCCCCGGATGACGTCGATCATGTGGTCTACGGCAACGTCCTGCAAACGGCCAACGACGCGATCTACCTGCCCCGGCACGTCGGCCTGAAGGTCGGCATCCCGCAGCGGGTCCCCGCACTCGGTGTCAACCGCCTGTGCGGCTCGGGCTTCCAGGCGGTCATCACCGCTGCCGAGCAGATCCTCACCGGCCAGGCACAGGTGGTCCTGTGCGGCGGCACCGAGAACATGAGCATGGCCCCGCACGTCATCCATGGCCTGCGGGACGGCGCTCGGTTCGGCAAGGCGCCGGCCATGAAGGATCTGCTGTGGGAGAGCCTCACCGACACCCACACCCAGATGCCCATGGCGATCACGGCCGAGAACCTGGCCGACCAGTACGGGGTCTCCCGCGAGCAGGCGGACGCGTACGGGCACGTCTCGCAGGAGCGCTGGGCGGCCGCGCACGAGGCAGGCAAGTTCGGGGACGAGATCATCCCGCTCGAGCTGAAGACCCGCAAAGGCACCGTCACCTTCGAGGTCGACGAGCACCCGCGTCGCACCACCATCGAGGGGATGGCCAAGCTGCCGCCGGTGTTCAAGAAGGACGGCACGGTCACCGCAGGCAACGCCTCGGGCATCTGCGACGGCGCCGCATCGCTGGTCGTCGCTGACGCCAAGTGGGCCGAGCAGCACGGCCTGCAGCCCATCGCTCGCCTCGTCGGCTGGGGCGTGTCTGGCTGCGACCCCAAGCTCATGGGCATCGGTCCCGCGCCTGCGGCCGGCCGCGCGTTCGAGACCAGCGGCGTGGGGCTCGATCAGATGGCGCTCGTCGAGGTCAACGAGGCCTTCGCGCCGCAGTACCTCGCCGTCGAACGCGAGCTGTCGCTCGACCGCTCCATCACCAACGTCAACGGCGGCGCCATCGCATTGGGCCACCCGCTGGGCGCGACCGGCGCCCGCATCACCGCCACCCTGATCCACGAGCTGCGACGGCGCGGTGAGCGCTACGGCATGGGCTCGGCGTGCATCGGCGGCGGCCAGGGCATCGCCGTCATCGTCGAGGCGCTGTAGACATGGAGAACGACGTCGTCTACGACTGGAACCAGCAGGACGCGAAGTGGTCGCTGTCCACCGTAAAGGTCCACGACGAGACCCTGCGCGACGGCATCCAGTGCCCATCGGTCACCGACCCGAACATCGACATCAAGCTGCAGGTGGTGCGGCGCCTTGCCTCCCTCGGGATCCACAGCGTGAACGTCGGGCTGCCCGGCGCCGGACAGCGCGCGGTCGACGACAGCGAGAAGCTGGTCGAGCTGATCCGCGATGAGTCGCTGCCCATCCGCCCCACGTGCGCGGCACGCACCCACCCGCGCGACATCCAGCCCATCATCGAGATGACCCAGCGCACGGGCGTGCCCATCGAGATCATGACGTTCCTGGGGTCCTCCCCCATCCGCATGTTGGCCGAGTCCTGGGGCGAAGACCGGCTGCTGCAGCTCACGCGCGATGCGGTGCGCCTCGGCGTGCAGGCCGGCCTCCCCGTCAGCTTCGTCACCGAGGACACCGTCCGCTCCCACCCCGACACGCTGCGCAAGCTGTTCGACATCGCCATCGAAGAAGGCGCCACCGGCCTTGTCTTGTGCGACACGGTCGGCCACAGCACGCCCACCGGGGTCCGCAACCTCATCAAGTTCGTCGATGAGCACCTCAGGGAGCAGGGCGTGCGCGACCGGGTCGGCCTGGACTGGCATGGCCACAGCGACCGCGGTCTGTCGCTGATCAACGCCCTGGTCGCGGTGGAGGCCGGCTGCGACCGGATCCACGGCACCCTGCTGGGCGTCGGCGAGCGCGTCGGGAACACCCCGCTCGACCTACTCCTGGTGAACCTCAAGCTCGAGGGCCACGAGGACCACGACCTCACCGGTCTCGGCGAGCTGGTCGACCTGGTCAGCGAGCACGTCGAGGTGCCGATCCCGGTGAGCTACCCCGTGTTCGGGCGAGACGCCTTCCGGACTGGCACCGGGGTGCACGCCGCTGCGGTCATCAAGGCCCGGGAAAAGGGCGATGACTGGCTCGCCGACCGCATCTACTCGGGCGTGCCGGCCTCGTGGTTCGGGCGCCAGCAGGAGATCGAGATCGGTCACCAGTCTGGGGTCAGCAACGTCAAGTTCTGGCTGAAGTCCCGCGGCATCGAGCCGAGCGACACGTTGATCGAGGCGATCTTCACCGCCGCCAAGTCTCAGGACCGCATGCTGTCCAACGACGAGGTCATGCGGATCGTGCAGCACGTCTAGAGACGTGTTCCTGTTGGGGGACCCAGCATCGCGACGCCCGCTGGGAGCCACCCGGCGTCGCCCTCAGTCTCTGCGCGCGCGGCGCTCCTGATCCCGCTCCTCGCGGGCTGCGGCGCGTTCGGCCTCCTGCCGCGCTCCATGCTGCTGCATGTTGGTGGCGACGTGCAGGAACAGCAGGAGCCCCAAGACCCAGTTGACCATGGGCGTGGCCTCGAAGCCGGGCAGGCCGAACCACAGGATCGCGCTGCCCACAAGCACGTCGAGGATGCTCAGGGTCCACAGCAGGCCGCTGCGGTAGCCGACCCAGCGCACGAGCTGGTGCGAGCCGAGCAGGGCAACGACCCCAAACAGGACCGCGGTGTTCAGGTCCATGACAGCTCCGGGCCGATGGCGATGTTGTCGATGAGGCGGGTCGAGCCGTAGTGCGCCGCCACCAGCGCGCGGCTCGGGCCGTCGACCGCAGTGATGGGCTGCAGCGACGCGGCGTCGACCAGCTCGAGGTACTCCAGCTGATCGGAGTCGATCAGCGCGCGCCCGCGCTGCAGCAACGCCTCGGCGCCGGTCGTTCCCGCCGCCGCCAGCGCCGCCATGGTGCCCAGCGCGGAGCTGAGCGTCACCGCCCGGGACCGTTGCTCGGCCGACAGGAACTTGTTTCGACTCGACAGCGCGACGCCATCCCTGTCCCGCACAAGCGGAGCGGGCAGGATCCGGACCGGCAGCGCCAGATCGGTGACCATCCGGCGCAGCACCATCAGCTGCTGAAAGTCCTTCTCGCCGAACGTGGCCAGCGCACACCGGGTCAGCCCGAACAACCGCGCGACTACGGTGGAGACCCCCTCGAAGTGGCCGGGGCGCGACGCCCCGCACAGCCTGTCGGTCAGTCCATGGACGGAGACCGAGGTGGAGAAACCCTCGGGGTACAAGTCCTCCGGCAGGAACAGCGTGTCGACCCCCTCCGAGCGACACAGCGCGGCATCCCCCTCGGGGTCACGCGGGTAGCGGTCGAGGTCCTCCGCGGGACCGAACTGCAGCGGGTTGACGTACGCCGACACCACGAGCTGATCGACCCGGGGCCGGAGCAGCGCCATGAGCGAGGCGTGGCCCGCGTGCAGGGACCCCATTGTGGGCACAAGACCGATGGTCCGCCCCTGCACGACCTGCCGGGTCGCCCAGGCCGCCATCGCATCGGGATCGGCGAGGAGCTCCATCAGTAGAGCCGGGCCAGCTTGGCCGGACGGCTTCGATGGAAGCTGTGCTCGGGCCCCGGAAACACCCCGCCTCTGACCTCGGTGGCGTACGCTGACACCGCGGCGATCGCCTGCTCTTCGAGGGTGGCGTAGCGCTTGACGAACTTGGGCGAGAACGAGGTGTCGAGTCCCAGCACGTCGTTGACGACCAGTACCTGACCGTCGCAGTCCGGGCCTGCGCCGATGCCCACTGTGGGGATGGTCAGTCGCTCGGTGATCTCCGCCGCCAGCCCGCGGGGGATGCCCTCGAGCACGACGCAGAACGCGCCCGCCTGCTCGACGGCCACGGCATCATTGAGGATGCGCTCGCCGTCTGCGTCGGCGCGACCCTGGACCTTGTAGCCGCCCATCGCGTGGACCGATTGCGGGGTGAGCCCGACATGGCCGACCACCGGGATGCCTGCGCCAACGATGCGCTCGATAGACGAAGCGACCGCCACGCCGCCCTCGAGCTTCACGGACTGGGCCTGGCCCTCCTGCACGAGCCGGCCTGCGCTCCGGATCGCGTCGTCCGGACCGACCTGGTAGGTCATGAAGGGCAGATCGCCGGTGAGGTGGGCGCCCTGCAGGCCGCGCGCGACGCACTGGCAGTGGTAGATCATGTGGTCGAGCGTGACCGCTAGCGTGTTGTCGTGCCCCTGCACGACCATGCCTAGCGAGTCGCCGACCAGCACCATGTCGACTCCGGCTCTGTCCACGATGCGTGCCATCGTAGCGTCGTACGCCGTGACCATGACGATTCGTTCGTTGTCGGCCTTCTTCTTGCGAAGGTCCAACACATTCGTTTGCTTCACTTGGGGTTCCTCCGGTGATTCGTGCCGAACAAGCTCGGCTGAACCTCCCGGTCCGCTCGCGCGGATCCAGGGGCTGCTCGGGTCGGCCCTCGATCGAGGGCCTGGTCGACCAGGTGGAGCAGCTCGCGCTGCGCCGCCGGATCGTCCGCGTAGTTCATATCCTGGTTGCTGACCCTCAGGACGGGACAACCCGTCCATCCAGCCCACAATCGCTCGTAGCGCAGCTGCAGATCGCGCAGGTACGTCTCAGAGATCGCCGCCTCACCTGGCGCGCTGCGGCGGGCGATACGCTGCATGATCACAGGGATGGGCGCCTCAAGGTACAACACCATGTCGGGCGTGGGGGCCTGCTCACCGAGCGCCGCCGCAAACCGGTCATACAGCTCGAGCTCCTGGGTACCCAGGGTCTTCTCGGCGAACAGGCGATCCTTGTCGAACAGGTAGTCGCTCACGGCGAGCCCGGTGAACAGGTCGCCCTGGCGGATCTGCGTCTGCTGTAGCCAACGGTTGTACAGGTAGAACATCTGCACCGGAAACGCGTAGCGACCGGGGTCGGCGTAGAACGGCTCGAGGAATGGGTTGGTCGCCGCGGGCTCGAGGAACAGTCGCGCGCCGCGCTCCCGCTCGAGCACCTGGCACAGCGTCGTCTTCCCCACGCCGATGAGGCCCTCGACGGCGACGTAGCGCGCGCCCGGCTCCTCGCTGTCGCGCGCCACGCTACACCGCCCCGCTGTGGGGCGGCATCCATCCGAAGCGGCGAAGGGCGGTCATGCGCAGAGCGTACTCCAGCGCTACTCGGGGACGCCAAATTGGTGCTCGCACTCAACGATATCGAACGTGTCGCACGCCGCCGCCTGGACACAGGCGAGCTGGCGGACGACATCCGCACCGATGCTGGCGTTGTACCCGCAGCCTTGCACACAGCTGCCGTGGTTGGGAAACGCGTCGATCGCGCACTCGGTCACGAGCGAGTCGCAGATCGCGTCGCACGCTGGGTTCCGCTCCTCCTCAGGGTCGCAGCCGAGCAGCGCCACAGCTAGGTAGAGCGGGCCGAGAACTCGTTGTGCGATCATGCTGACTCCGACGTCGACGCACCCGACCCGGAACAGCTTACTCCAGCGCGACCCGGGCAGCCCCAGGTGACGCCGTCGCCAGGCGAACCTGGCTCGCCAGGATCCGCGCGGCACGCCGGCGGTTGCCGTCGTCGTCGGTCCACAGGTCGTACGCCAGGGTTCCCTCGACCTCGAGCTTCGCCCCCTTGGTGACTTCCTTGCCGCACCACTGGGCGAGGTCGCCGAACAGGCGCACATCGTGCCAGTCGGTGTGCTCTTCGAAGTCGCCGCCCTCCGCACGACGTCGGCGCTGGGTGGCGACGGACAGGGTGCACCACGCGGTGCCGGACTTGCCGACCCGCAGCTCGGGGTCCTGGCCGACGTGGCCGGTAATGATGATCTGGTTGTCTCGCATCTGTGTTCCTCCAGGTTGGGGTGCTGGCCAAGAGTGCATGCCGCGTGCCATCCGATACCATGCCTTCGTCCGTTACCCGTGACGAACGTCCGCCGGAAGTGGGCGCCCCCCAGTGGCGCAGATCGGCGTGATAGGGGAACAGGTGTCCGCCGACGAACCGACACCGGGTCCTCGCGCCGTCCTCTGGCTGTTGCTGGCGGTGCTGCTCTCCGTCGTGGTGACGGCGGCCATGACCTGGCCGGTGCTACAGAGCCGCGCGCAGACCGAGGCCGGCGGCGCCCCCTGACGGCCCTTGACGTTGGCGGAGGCCCCTCATAAGGACACGCCCGTCGGGCGATTAACTCAGTGGGAGAGTGCCACCTTCACACGGTGGAAGTCACTGGTTCAAATCCAGTATCGCCCACTCCCTATGAACCGTCAAAGCGTTGCTTTGACGGTTTTTTGATCTCGCTGGGGGTTCGCGCAGCGGGGTTCGCGCAGCGCGGTTCGCGCAGCGCGGTTCGCGCAGCGCGGTTCGCGCAGCGCGGTTCGCGCACCGGGGTTCGCGCACCGGGGTTCGCGCACCGGGGTTCGCGCAGCGCGGTTCGCGCAGCGGGGTTCGCGCAGCGCGGTTCGTGGGGCTGCGCTAGCAGGAGCTGTGGATGGACGTCGGCGCGACCGGTTGCAACGGACATCCGTCGTGGACCCGCGCCGAGCGCACCGGCTGCCACGGTCCGGCAACGCCGCGGTGGCGCGAGTGCTCACGCCGCGCCACCAGCCGCCCGGGATCGAGCATCGGCTGAAGCCCCATGGGTCTCGTCATCGGTAGGCCGCAGAGCCGCTCCGTCGCGGCCCCAAAGCAGCTCGAGTTGCGATGCGCGGGCTCTACCTCTTCCGGACGGGGACGTGGCTCTCACTGGTACTCGTGAACGCACTCTGCGTCCCAATCGGCCCAACAGGCGACTTGTGCGGCCTGTGTCGTCAGGTTCATGATGGTGTTGAACACGAGGTAGACAACCGTGAAGTTCCCGTACATCGCGGTGTCGGGCTTGGGGATGAGCCGTGAGGCCATCGCCATCGATAGTTCGATCCCCTGAACGGCGACCCGGCGCCGGGATAGCTGGACGGCGATACGTCCCGTCTCGATACCACATTCGAGCGCCCAACTACTTCGAGCAAGCCGTTCCAAGAAGTCAACCCCAGCACGTCGCTCGGCAGCCCAGCACACCGCCAGGTCGGCACTGCCCGCACCTCAACGACGTGGCGCCCAACAGTTCTCCTCCGCCACGACCGACCCGATGTGGATTCCAATGCCTGGACAGCGGCAAGCAAACACAGGTAACCTGCCGCCCATGGCAGCAAGAACCCGGGTGCTCTGGACGATCTGGATTGTGCTTGGTGTCGTGGCGCTCTCCTCGTTGCTCTGCTGCGGCGGCGCCGGAGTGTTTGGCTTCCTCCGCGTGCAGGAGCTTGCGGAGCACCCCGAGGGGTTTGACGGCGGCCTTCGTGACATGGCCGCAACCATGGCGGGCGAGAGTTATCCCGCCGCGATGGCCTTCACGGAGACCCTCGCGGCAGATCATGATGTGGACGCCGCCTGGGAGAAGACGACAGCGTCGTTCCGCAAGGCGACTCCGCGCAGACGTTTCGACGACCTGCACTCCGCGATCTCGGACGTGATGGGCGACTACCAGTCGATGCGCATTCGTAGCTACCGTGCGAAGGCCGGCACAGACGGGACGACGCGCACGCTCATCTGCGATGCGACGTTCGTGAACGGCCCTGCAACCGTACTCATCGAAATGAGAAGCGAAGGCGGCACGCTGCGTACTGAGACGTTCAGGGTCGACTCTCCTCTGTTCCTGAAGACGCTGGTTGCCCCCAATTCGGACGCAGGAACTGGCTCCAGGACGGAGGTCGTCGCAGGCTCGGAAGGCGACGCGTCACGCTAGGGTTCGATGAGGAACAGCCGTCCTACTCGGGGATGATGGGGCGGTCGGGACCGAGCGCATCTTTGTGGTCGAGCCCTAGCAGTGACCCTCGCCGAAAAGTAGAAGACAGCGTAGCGCCTGGGCTTCGCGGATTTCGATAGCCTTCTGAAGCAAGGAAATAGGACAGATCGTGCCACGTACTGCTGGCATGGCACTTCCGACTTCTCCATTTTCCCCTGTCCCGCTGCTGCTCCTGTCGGCGCCGGACTCGCACCTGAAGGCGTTCCTCGACGAGGCGCACGGCCTGGTCGTGGGGTGCCCAGCGCTGGTGGCCGACGTCGAGGCGGACCTCGATGCGCACGCGCGCTCCAAGAAGGCAATGCGTGTCGCCGACTCCGCGTGGGCGGCTGCGCGCACGGCGCTGTTGCCCGGGCAGACCAGCGCTCCGACCATGATCGACCCAGCGCGGCTCACGCTCGGGCGTGGGCGCCCGCGAACGCCGGCCTACGTCGTGCTGATGGCTGTGCTGCTGCGCGGTGTGAACGCGCACAGAGACCCGCCCAGATTCGGTGACAAGCGCAAGCAGGATCACTCGCTCGTAGAGGGAGCCACCGAGCAGGTCGAACACGTCGGTGGTGGCGAGCGCCCACAAATGGCCCCACGGATGGGTCCACTTCTGCTTGAGCAGAAGTTGAGGCATTACATCCCGATGCGAGCCACGTCTACGCAATCTCTGGACCAATA
>Ga0316189_10001785_pt1 | contig 21252 bp, 14 predicted proteins | sample LowCovwburrow_MG_FD_204930 | JGI IMG/M metagenome (GOLD analysis project Ga0316189, IMG submission 204930) | Coastal sediment microbial communities from Maine, United States - Lowes Cove worm burrow | ecosystem: Environmental > Aquatic > Marine > Coastal > Sediment | place: USA: Maine... | reverse complement strand
GGCTGCAAGGCAATCGTTTGCGCGTGCTGACTGCCAGGTTCGGCTTGGATCTCGCGGACAGCGGTTTGGTATCCCGCATGACTAATCCGAATCTCGTGATTGCCGGGGTCCAGCCGGATTGCTCGGTCGGGCCCAATGTACGCGAAGGGTTGCCCGTCGACGACTAGATGCGCGCCAGCCGGGGTAATCGCCAAACGGATCTCAACCACCGCGCCTTCGAGGAGCTTTCGAAGCTTTGCGCCGCGCTTACGGGCGGCCGGGTCGATCAGCACTTCGGACATCCCTTCGTACTTTTCGAGCTCAACGAGCCCCTCGAGCGGACGGTCCAGCCGGTACAGGGCGTTGGCGATGTTGTACAGAGTGCTCGGTCGCGGAAACAGCTTGGCCGAATCGCGGAAGGCCGATAGGGCCTCAGTCCAGCGTTCCGACTCGGCCAGCGCGATACCCTCTTTGAACAGGTCGCGCGCGCGCTCGTGGCGCGTTCCTTCGATTTGCGCCGCAGCGCTGGGCAGCCAAGGAGCGGCCTGGAGGCAGCAGGCCAAGCAGAGCGCCGAGACGAAGTAGAGCATTCTCACCATTGGGTCACCAAGTCTGGAGGTCCTTGCTGCTCTGCGCCATCTGGTGCGGGCGGCACCTCGCGTCGTTCAGGCCGGCTTTTGCGTCGCGGCTTCCGCGGAGCCGACTTGGCGGCCTGCGGCTTCGGCTCCGCGGCGACTTCTTCGTTGGGCTCGGCAGAGGCCGCTCCGCTGCTCTCGGCAGCGATTTGTTCGGGGGGCTCTGCTGGCGGCAATGTGATCGGCTCCGCGACCTCAGCGAGCACCTCGGGCTCCGCCACGGCCGGCACCCTTGCAGGCACCGGCTCTTCCCTCGGACCTGCGACGGTCCACCAGGCGGACAGCGCAATCGCGATGGTCAAGGCGAGACCCACGACAAAGGCTTTGCGGTTGGAGCGGACAGGGATCGTTTGAAGCTCGGGGGCGCTTGGAGTCGTCGCGGGCGCCGGCAAGGCCGGCTTCTTCGCATCCCATCCGGATCGGCTCAGTCGGACTTCGCTTTCGTCCGGTCGCGGGGGCTGCGAAGACAGCGATGACGGGGCAGGAGGCAGCGAGGATATCGCGATCCCCATCTGTTCGATGCGCGCCTTGAGCTCCGAAAGTGTTCCGATTCGTCGATCCGTCGTTCGGGCCAGCGCGTCTCGAAGAAGCGGAACATACGCTTCTGGGACTCCTGCGAAGTCGATCGGAGCTTCGCAGACCGCGGTGAGCACCTCGAGGGCGCTGTCGCCGTCGAATGGGGCGCGCCCCGTCAAGCATTCGTACCAGACCACACCCACGCCCCAGACGTCGGTGTGCGGGCCGATGAGCGTGCGCTCATCACGCGCCCGCTCTGGCGACATGTACTGCGGCGTTCCCATGATCACGTCATCGCTGCCCGAGAGGCTACGGGCTCGCGCCTCTTGAAGGATTTCGGCTACCCCGAAATCGAGCAACTTCGGCGTGACCACCCCGTACGAGTCGAGAACCAGCATGATGTTCTCGGGCTTGAAGTCGCGGTGCACGATCCCGAGCCGGTGGGCCTTCTGCAGCGCATCGATCAGGGGCAACAGGATCGCGAGCGTGTGCTCCTCGGAGAGGTGGCCGCGCTCGAGCAGCACATCGCGGAGCGTAGGACCTTCGAGGAGCTCCATCACCAAGTAGGCCGTTTCCCAATCGTCCTCGCCCATGTCGAGAACGTCGACGACGTTTGGATGGTCGAGTTGAACCGTCGCGCGCGCCTCTCTCAGGAACCCTTCGCGTAGCCGCTCGAAATGCGGCAGGGTGGGATTCAGCAACTTCAGCGCCACTTCGCGCTCGGTCCACAAATGTGTGGCTCGATACACAGTGGCGACCCCCCCGGCTCCGATCACCGGGCCGAGGCGGTACTTCCCGCCGACTAACCCATCCTGCGGACTGATATGGCTCAAGCTAGTCATCGAAGATTTGGGCCCCGAATCCTTGGGCACTCAGAAACCTTGTGAGATATCAGGCCTGCGCACAAGACAAAGGCTTCGTCGAGCAGCTGGGACCTGGAACAGGCGCCGAGTTGCGGGTGAGCAACCCCCAGGTATCCTTTCCAGCCTTGGTATTATCGATGCGACACCGGTTCTTGAGCGCTATTTGCCTTTCCTTGCTTGCGCTCGGCTGCGCCGAAGACCCGTCCACCCAGCTGGTCGTCCTGATGGACACCGACTACGCGGTGCCGGCGGAAGTGGACCGAATCCTAGCGCGCGTCTCCAAAATGACGGAGACCGATGAGGGGCCCAAAGAGCTCGAAACCTGGCGGAAGGAATTCTCGGTCTCCAAGGATGGACCGGTAGCCGCAGGGGCCCATGGCTTGCCTGCCAGCTTTGGCATCCTGCCCACGGGCGCCGATCTCGACAAAGAGATCGTCATCGAGCTCGAGGCCCTCGCCAGGGGCACCAGACAGGTTCTCGTCTCGCGCCGCGTCGAGACGGGCTTCGTCCCTGGGGAAGCCCGTCTCGTTCGAATGCTCCTGTATCGCGCTTGCGCCGACATGGCGTGTGCGGCCGGCGAGTCCTGCGGCTGCGCCGGCGCGGCGTCTTGCGCACAACCCTCCTGCGTCGACGAAACCGTGCGGCCCGAAGATCTGGAGCGCATCGACAAGCCCGGCCTCTTGCCAGCTGACGCGGGGATTCCTGTCGAGGATGCGGGCCTTCCAGCCGATGGCGGTGTCGACCCAGACGGGGGAGTGCCCGACGGCGGCATCATCAACTGCGAAGCGCCTCTGGTGCTCTGCGGTGTGGACTGCGTCAATCCGCAAGCGGATCCGCGCTACTGTGGCGACTGTGAAACCTCCTGCCCAAGCGGGAACGTCTGCGAGGCCGGAAGCTGCATCGACCCAGGCGACTGTCGCACAAACGGAGTAGGGTGTAGCGGCTTCACCTATTGCGAGGAGAGCAGTGGGGAGTGCTTGCCTGGATGCGCGGAGGCCCAGCAATGCAATGGCGAGCATGAGGTCTGCGACGCCGACGCTCACGAATGCGTTTGCACGTTGGACTTCGAGCGCTGCGAAGGGGCCTGTGTCGATACCCAAATCGATCCGGACTATTGCGGCAACTGCATCACATCCTGCCTGCCCGGACAGGTCTGCCTGGACGGCATTTGTGCCGATCCCGGCGACTGCCGAGTCAACGGCGTCGGCTGCAGCGGCTTCACCTATTGTGACCAGGACACGGGCGAGTGCCTGCGCGGCTGCGAAGACGACGAGCAGTGTGTCGGAGAAGACGAGGTCTGCGACACCGTGGAGCACGACTGCGTTTGCGCTCCCGGATTCCACCAATGTGGCGCGGTCTGCCTCCCTAACCTCGACGTCGATTCCTGTGGCGCGTTGTGCGTACCCTGCCAAGCGCCCGACAACGCGATTCCCCTCTGTGTTCTAGGCACCTGCGCTTTCGTCTGTGATGACACGTACGTGCGCTGCGAGCAGATGTGCTGCCCGACCAGTTGCCCACCCGGCCAAGCGCTCTACGACGGCAGCTGCGCTGAGCTGCACCTGCTGACCGTCGACTCGGATGGCGATGTAGGCGAGTACGCTTCGCTTGCTTTGGACCTGGCCGGCAGAGCACAGATCTCCTACTACGACGCTGCCGACCGCGACCTCGTGCATGCCACGAGGCAGCAGAATTACTCTTGGATTTCGACCAGGCCCGACAGCACAGGCGACGTAGGGCAGTACACATCGATCGCTATCGACCCGATGGGCATCACGCGAATTGCCTACTACAGCGCCAGCGACAAGGACTTGATGTTTGCAACCTGGCGGAGCGGCGCGCCTTGGGTTGTAGAGGTCGTTGCTGACAAAGGCGACGTAGGGAAGCACGCTTCGCTTGCCTTCGATGGATCCGGAATCCCGCACATCAGTTACTACGACAAGGACGGCAAAGACCTCTTGTACGCGACTCGCGAGGCCAACGGATCCTGGAGCTCCGAAATCGTCGACGGCACGGGTGATGTCGGCGAGTACACATCCTTGGCCTTCGACCCCTCCGGAAGTGCCCACATCAGTTACTACGACGCGGACGACAAAGACCTGAAGCATGCGGTCCAGGGGACCGACGGGACCTGGCGGACTCAAACGGTTGCCAGCATCGGAAACGTCGGAAAGCACACTTCCTTGGCGATCGATGCACTCGGTCTGGCGCATATCACTTACTACGGCGAAACCAGCAAGGACCTGCTTTACGCAAGCGAGCTCGCTCCCGGGATTTGGACTTCGCAGAACATAGATGGTCTGGCGGACGTTGGGATGCACAGTTCTCTGGCCTTCGACGAGTCCGGGCAAGCCCGAATCAGTTACTACGATGAGAGCAATCGAGACTTGAAGTACGCCGTCCAACTCTCCGGCCCGCTTTGGTCGCTGCAGACGATTGACAGTCAGGGAGACGTTGGGCGCCATACTTCGATCGCGGTCGACGAGCTGGGCCATGCCCACATCAGCTACTACGACGCAAGCAACGGCAATCTCAAGTACGCCCTGATCGCCGCGCCCGAGTGAGGAGCAAAGATCTTGACCATGGAGAACATCGCAACCGATCTATGGGCAGTGGCGGCGCCACAGTCGTTTCTTGGCCTGCACGTCGGGACTCATATGACGGTCGTGCGTCTTCAGGACGGCAGCCTGCTGGTCCATTCACCCATCGCGCTGACACCCAGCTTGAAGCTGAAGGTCGACGCCATCGGCCCTGTCCGCCACATCGTTGCCCCAAATGTGTACCATCATCTCTATGCGGGCGAATGGCAGGACGCCTATCCTGGGGCCCTGCTTCACGCAGCGGTGGGCCTCGCCAAGCGACGCAGAGATCTGGCGATCGATCGGGAGCTCAGGGGCGAAACTCATCCCGACTGGGCCGCCGACCTCGAGACTAGCTATCTCGACGGTACGATGCTGAACGAAACGGTGTTCTTCCATCGCCGGTCGCGCTCGCTCGTCGTCGCGGACGTCATCGAGAACTTCGAGACCTCCCCGCACTGGCCGACTCGAATCTACCTCAAGTTGGGTGGCATTCACGGAACGCCGGGCCTCAGTCGCCCGCTTCGCTTGGTCTTTCGGGACAAGAAGCGCGCACGCCGCTCCATCGACGAGATCTTGAGCTGGGATTTCGAACGGATCTTGCTTGCGCACGGCGATATCATCGAGACCGGTGGCCACGATGCATTGAGGGACGCCTACACCTGGTTGAAGGGCTGAGTGGCCGGCTCAAAGCGCATTGCAGACACTCAGGAGCTCGTTCGCTGCCTCCGAGAGCCCGCCGTCCCCTAGCTCAGACTCGGCGCGGTCGAGCTGGGCGTCAAACGCCGTGGCCGCGGCTTGCGTGAGATCCCCGTCGGATACGGCCCGGTCGAGGGCTGCCCGGCTTTGCTCGATCAAGAGCTGAACCTGACGGACATCCCGCTCCGCCGAAGCAGGAGCGCTTTCGGAAACCGTTGCCGCGTTTCGGAGTCGCACCCCTGCTGCGCAAGTCGCTTCCTGCACCAGCAGGTCGTTCCGCACAGGCTTGTAACAGGAGATACCCCCCGTGATGTCTTGGGTGAGCTCGTCGTAGAGCGCCTTCCCCGACGCCCGCCGCACCGGCGAGTTGGCGGTACAGATGCTCCCGTTCGGCGAAACCGTCGTCACCGCGATTGACTCCTCGCGACCCTCGGTGAACGACCGAAGTACACCCGTCTCGCGGTCGAGAAGCCCGACCCCGACCCGCAGCATGATCGCCCGATCGCCGAGCAGCTTTCCGCCGCCCACGCTCACCGCCACGCCGTTTGCGGTGATGGTCGGCGTGAGCGCCTGGAACACGACATCGATCTCCGGGTCTCCTTCGAAAGCTTCAAGAGTCGCGGTCCAATCGAGGGTCGCACGGTCTCCCTCGTCGATCAGCTTGAACACGTCGCGGCGGGTCACGACGTAGAGCTCGTCGTTGTCGGGTGACACCGCCACTGATGCGGCGATTTCCGACCCCAGGTCGAAGCGCCAGAGCTCGTTCAGCTCGCTGTCATAGGTAATGACGTTTCCGACATTGTCCGAGACGTAGACCCGCTGCCCGTCTTCGCTGACGGCCGGGGTCGAGCCCGTCCCGCCCTCGAACTGCGCGGAATCGAGCACCGAGAACTCGAGCCCGCCGGCTCCGTCGTCGAGCAGATCGAGCGCGTAGATGGCTCCGAGCTCTGACAGGCCGTCCACCGTGCCGTCGTCTTCATCCGGCGCGGTCGCGGCCACGAAAATACGGCTGGTGTTCTGGTCGATCGCGAAGTAGTTCGTGACGATAGAGCCGCCACCGAAGATCACATCCACGATGGTCTCGTAGAAGCTGGCGCCGCTTGGCGTCTTTCCGAACACCGCGTCGGTAATGGCATTGCTGGCGTTGACGACGAAGTCGGGCAGCCCGATGTCATTGCTGATGGCGGGGTCACCCGGAACCTTGCCAAGCGGAGCCGTCACCTCGCCGGTCTTCCGGTCGAACGCAAAAATGTCTCCTGCGATCGTCACACCGACCAGCGAGTCGGTTCGCGGATGGTAGTTGAAGCCAAACGAGTGCGCGGGCGTTCGCACGCCGGGGATCACGTCGGGCAAGATCAAGCCGGTGGGCTTCCTCCACAGGATCGTGCCGTCCGGCTTGATCGCCATCCCCTCGGTGTAGGTCGCGTGGTAGATGATCTGCTCACCGGGGTTCTCGGGGTCGTTGAGGATCAGGACGGCGCCGCTGCCGGCGTTCAGCCCGTCTCCCGGGATCTCCCAGTTCCGCGCGCCCGTCGCGTCGAGCGAGATGAGCGAAATGTCGAACGCAGGCAGCTGCGGGAACAAGGGGCTGAAGTAGAGATTGCCCTCGTTGTCGTAGGTCGGTCCCTCCGGCACGTAGAAATTGGTCTCCGAAACCCAGTCCAGCTCGACCTGCGGTGCCAGAGCGACCCAGACATTGTCTGTGTTGTTGGGGCCCGCATGCATCGTGTGGAACGCGTTGGGCTCGGGGATGACGTCGTAGTCGTAGTCGCCGACCGTTCGCGGCCCGACGGGGGCCCATTGGGTCAGGTCTTCGGGAACCTCCCGCTGCACGCTGTTCGAACTGCCGTTCGCGCAGCCGACGGAAGTCAGGAAGGCAAGGGTCAGAGCAAGAGCAAGGAGCGGCGCTGATTTGGTCCGATATCGATCGATCATCTGAAATCCTTAGGTCCCCCCTGATAGCAGAATCACAACAAAAGGCCGACCCTCCGAAGAGGGCCGGCCTGTCTGCGTTCGGATGGTCCGTCTGACTAGTTGACGTTGGCGTCGATTTCGCCGCTCCAGATGGCCCGGATGGCCCCGACGACGAGGGTGACGCCGTTGAACTCGACCGCGAGCACGCCGTCGTTGAACGAGCCCTCGATCAGTACGAAGTGGGCTTTGCCGTTCAGGGTGATTTCGACCTCGCCTTCGAGCGCGCCGTCTGAATCGACCTCGGCGTCCAACGCGTAGCTCAGGAAGTTCGCGTTTTGGACGAGTGAGCATGTTCCCTCGCCGGTGATCTCGCCGTTGTCGATGAGCAGCGAAATGGTGCCGGGGCAGTCGTCCTCGAGCGGTGCTTCGTTGGAGTTCAGGTCGTCGACTGCGATGTGGATTGCGATCTGTCCCTCGGTTTCGATGGGCCCGATGACTTCTTCTTCACAGACGCTCGAGCAGCCGTCGCCGTCCTCTTCGTTACCGTCGTCGCACTGCTCGTCTGCGTCGACAAAGCCGTCGCCGCAGAAGGGCACGGGGTCCGGATCCGGCTCGCCGCCTTCGCCGCCTTGGCCCGCCTCGCCGCCCTGACCGCCCTCGCCGCCGTCGACGCCCGCGGTGCCGCCCTCTCCCTTGAAGCCTCCGTCCTCGTTACCTGCATCGCCGCAGGCGACGGCGAGCATGGAAATCAAGATAAGGGCAACTGTGTTTAGTCTATTCTTGGTCATTTGGTTCTCTCCTCGTTCGGTCAGGTTGTGTCGGTGGCCCGCGAGGCCCGCGAGTCCCAGCGGAACAAATCCGCCTTTCAACCAGCCCTACGCCGAGGAACCAGGATTGGATTAAGAGGAAAGTGATTTTTCTAGAGACCCTGGTGCAAAAGGCGCCTGGCGCGATATAAGTGCCCATGGATCTGAAAGTTGGGCTTCTTGGAGGCGGTTCCTGGGGAACCACCGTTGCCGCGCTCGTGGCGAGAAACGCACCGGTCACCCTCTGGGCCCGGAACCAGGCGACAGTCGACGAAATCAACGGTCAGCATTCAAACAGCAAGTACCTCCCGGGCGCCGCTCTCCCGGAGCGACTGCGGGCCAGCTGCGACATTCAAGAAGCCGTCGGGTCGGCCGATGTCGTCGTCATGGGGATTCCATCCCAAAACTTCCGTGGCGTGCTCGAACAGGTGAAAGAGCACATCAGGCCCTGGGTCCCGGTCGTGAGTCTCACCAAGGGGCTCGAGCTCTCAACGCGCATGCGCATGACGCAGATCATCAACCAAGTCTTGCCAGGCCATCCGTCGGGCGTGCTCACCGGGCCCAACCTCGCCCGCGAGATCATGTCCGGCTATGCGGCGGCCAGCGTCATCGCCATGGAAGACGAGATCATCGTCAAAGAGCTACAGAAGCTATTTCACAGCGGCCTGTTCCGCGTCTACACCAATCACGACGTCATTGGATGCGAGCTTGGCGGCGTGCTGAAGAACATCATCGCGATCGCGGCCGGAATGGGCGACGGTCAGGGCGCCGGCATCAACACGCGCTCGGCGGTCATCACGCGCGGCTTGGCCGAAATCACGCGGCTCGGCGTGGCGATGGGCGGTGAGCCGCAGACATTCGCCGGGCTTGCGGGCATGGGAGATTTGGTCGCCACCTGCACGAGCCCACAGAGCCGCAATCGAACCGTGGGCTTCGAGCTCGGCAAGGGGCGGACCATTCAAGAGATCATCGACGAGATGTTCATGGTGGCCGAAGGGGTCAAGAGCGCGCCGGCGGTCATTGCCCTAGCCGATGAGTACGGTGTTGAAATGCCGATCGCACGCGAAGTCCACGAGACCGTCCAAAAACAGAGCGACGCCCGCAAGGCGTTTCGCGGACTTCTGCGAAGCACTGCGGGCGCCGAATCCGACCCGGGCTAGTTGACGCCGCGTTCTCGGTCGCCCCAGTGCTCCTTGCGCAGCGCCTTCTTGTCGGGCTTGCCCAAGGGCGAAAGCGGAATGGAGGTGACGAAGTCGACGGACTTGGGCGTCTGCACGGAGCCTTTGGCATCCTTGACCGCCGCCTTGAGCTCGGCAGCGAGCGCGTCGCTTCCTTCCTGCCCTGGTCTCAGGATCACCACAGCCTTCACCGACTCGCCCCACTTGTCGTCGGGCACGCCGATGACCGCCACTTGGCCGACGGCGGGATGCGCCGCGATCACGTCTTCGATTTCACGGGGGAAGACATTGAAGCCCCCGGTGACGATCATGTCTTTCTTGCGATCGACGATATACAGGAAGCCTTCGTCGTCGTAACGGCCTACGTCGCCGGTATGCAACCAGCCGCCGTCGAAGGCCTCGGCGGTCTGCTCCGGCATCTTGTTGTAGCCCTCCATCACGAAGGGCGCGCGGACACAGATTTCGCCGGACTGGCCTTCAGGCGCCGGCTCGTTGTCGGTATCGAGAAGCGCGATGTGAACCCAGGGGCTCGGACGACCGCAGGACGAAAGCCGTTCGGGCTTGGATATGTCGTGCTCTGCCTTCTTGAGATGCGTGATCGCCATCGGCGCTTCGGACTGCCCGAAGCACTGAAAAAAGATGCGACCCCATTTTTCGAGGCCCTCTTTCAGCCGCGCGGCACTCATCGGAGCCGCGCCATAGAACAAGGTCTCGAGGCTCGACAGGTCTGCCGTTTGCGCGCGCGGATGATCGAGCAGTGGGTAGATCATGGCCGGCACGAGAAACGTGGACGTGATTTTGTGCTTCTCGACGGTGTCGAAAAAAAGATCCGGCGTGAAACCCGGTAAGACGACGAACGCACCTCCCGCTTGAAGCGTTGGCGCGACGAATGCAGCGCCCGCGTGGGATAGGGGCGTTGCGATCAGGAATCTCATCTCTTCGGGCCACTCCCACTCGGCCATCTGCACGATCGTCATGTACGCGGCCGCGCGGTATGGCTGGCGGACGCCTTTCGGCTTTCCGGTCGTGCCTCCGGTGTAGACGATGGTGTTGAGGTCGTTCGGGCGTATGTCGGGGGCGACCAGTGGCTTGGCCTCGAACCGGCTCGCCATCTCGGTGAGGTCCTCGCCAACTTCTGTTGGCCCGAGCGCGAGAAGATTCTTCAGCCCAGGCACGCGCTCTTGGAGTTGTCCGGCGCGCTGTTGAAACAGCGCAGCATCGAATACGAGGGTGTCGACCTCTGCGTCTTCGAGCACGTAGGCGTGATCATCGAGTGAACCCATCGGATGAAGCGGCGTATACACGACGCCAACCGTCATATTCGCGAACAGCTGGTAGAGAACTTCGGCGCGATTGGCCGAGATCAGCGCAACTCGCGAACCTTTCTCAATGCCCCTCGACTGCAGGGCCTGCGCGAATTGGCTCGTCTTCTCTCGGACCTCTTTGTACGTGATGATCTCGTTTCCGAGGAACATGAACGGCCGATCGTCATAGCGTTTCAGCCCATTGATGGTGAGATGGGGCAGCAGCGGCATGTCATAGAGAAGCTCGTTGGTCATCGTCGGGTCTCCCAGTGCAATTCGAGCAGGGAACGTAGTCGTTCGTGCTCAAATTGTCGATGCCGACTACGCTTCCCCCGGTCATCTATCTATGTCTGGCTTCGGGAGGATCGGCGATGCGGAGTAGTGAAGACCCCCTGGTGGTTCTCGGTGGTGCAGCCGGCGCCTGGGGCGACAGCGCATTCGCCCTGCCGCAACTCCTAGATTCCGAACGCTGCGACTACATCTTCCTCGAAGCGCTCGCAGAGATCACGATGGGGATCTTGACCCGGGCGCGTCAGCACAATCCCGAGCTCGGCTATGCCACCGACGTGATTGCCATGATCGGCCGGGAGTTGCCGCGCATTGCCAGGCAGGGTGTGCGTATCGTCACCAACGCTGGCGGGGTCAACCCGCGAGCCGCAGCCAAAGCACTTCGGGACATGGCTGACCAAGCGGGCGTGCCGATCCGGGTCGCCTGGGTCGAAGGTGACTGCTTGATCGATCGGATCGATGAGCTCTCTGGTCTCGGCCTTGCCGAGATGAGTGATGGTTCGCCCCTGGCCGACGCGCCGCTGAGCTTCAACGCCTATCTCGGGGCTCACCCCATCGCCGCGGCACTTGGCGCCGGTGCACAGCTCGTGGTCACCGGGCGCTGTGTCGACTCCGCGCTCGCTCTCGGGCCGCTCATCCACGAGTTCGCCTGGGGTCCAGCGGACCTCGACGCGCTCTCCCAAGGAAGCCTCGCGGGTCACCTTCTCGAGTGCGGGCCGCAGTCGACGGGGGGCGTGCTGACCGACTGGCAAGACGTGGCGAGCTGGCACGACATTGGCTACCCGATAGCCGAGTGTCGCGCGGACGGCTCATTTGTTCTCAGCAAGCCGGAAGGCACCGGGGGCCTGGTCGATGTCCGTACCGCCGCGGAGCAGTTGCTCTACGAAATCGGCGATCCAGGCGCTTACCTGCTGCCCGACGTGACCTGTGACTGGCGACAGGTCGAGCTCGAGCAGCTAGGGGCCGATAGGGTAGGAGTGACAGGAGCGATCGGAAGGCCTCCGCCAGCAACGCTCAAAGCCTGCGCCCAAGTCGTCGATGGATTCAAGATCACCGCCCTCGTACTCATCGCCGGGCGCGACGCCGCAGCCAGAGCTGAGCGGTTCGGGAGCGAGTTCCTGAAACGCGCCGAGCGCATTCTGAAACGAGACGGATATCCGGCCTTGCGTGGCGTCGACGTCGAGATTCTAGGCGCAGAGAGCACGTATGGCCCGCAGGCCCGGACCGCGAATAGTCGCGAAGTCGTGACCAAAATCTCGATGCACCACGAGTCGAGATCTGCGCTTGCAGCCGTCGTTCGCGAGCTTGGCTCTTTCGGCTTGGTCGTCACAGGGCTCACCGCCGGTGGCAGGGGCCTTCCGAAACCGACTCCGCTCGTCCGGCTGCAAAGCTACTTGGTTCCGCGCGAGCTATTTCATCCAACCGTCCATGTCGACGGCACGCCGATACCTTACCAAGAGCCCCGTGCCATGGCCTCGGTGGAGCGCCCCGGCGAAGCGCTGGGCGGCTCCGAGCCTTTTTCCGCGGGGGACTCGGTCGAGCTTCCGCTCATTGCGATCGCCCACGCGCGCAGTGGGGACAAGGGTGCTGATGCCAACATCGGAGTCCGGGCGCGCCATCCGGATTTCCTGCCCTTGCTTCGAGATCAGCTCAGCGGCGAGGCCGTGGCCGACTGGCTTGCGCATCGAATTCGCGGTCCGGTGGCACGCTACGAGCTGCCGGGTATCGATGCCTTCAACTTCGTGCTCCGCGACGCGCTCGGCGGCGGCGGTATCTCGTCGCTGCGCTTCGATCCACAGGGCAAGGCCTACGCGCAGCAACTGCTAGACATGCCCATTCAAGTCCCCGCAGCTTGGCTTGCGCACGAGGCGCTGGCTGCGGTTCCCGAAGTCGAGGCGATGCGCTCCAGGGCAGCGGCTAGCGCTTCACTTTGAGCGCGGCGCCGATGGTGTCGCTGAAGACCTCGTAGGAACCGAGCTCGCTGGCCGTTCCAGCTCGGATGGCTTCAAGGGCGCGTTCCCGAACGAGCAGCTTCGTCTGGGCATGTGCTCGCGCGTTGAGCTTACGGAGTCCCTGCGCGGCGCTCGCGGCCTCCTTGGCCAGGTCGGCCGCTGGCACGACACGATCGAGAAAGCCCGCCTCCGCTGCGCCCTCGGGCGAGTAGGTCTCGGCGGTCGCCAGCGCCCGATTGAAGTGACTCGGCGCCAGACGGCTCCTCGTGATCTCGATGAGAGCCCTCGGTACGGTGAGCCCAATCGCGACCTCGTTGCATACCAGTTTGAAGTCACCGGCAGCACCGATGCGCACGTCCCCACTCATCGCGAGGAAGGCGCCCATTGCAATGGCGTGTCCATTGCAGGCAATCACGACGGGCCGCGGAAACGAAAGGATGCGACTAGCCAAGTCCGCGCCGCCCCGAAGCATCTGGTAGAGCGGCTCGCCTCCTTGCTTGAAGGTCTCCAGATCAAAGCCGCCGCTAAACATTCCGTCACGGCCCGTGAGCACGACGACAGCCTTGTCTTCCTCCGCCTGATCGAGCGCGCGATTGAGCTCTGCCAGCATTGCCAAAGAAATGCAGTTGACCTTCCCGTCATCCATCGTGATGGTCGCGACGGAATCCGAGCGTTCGTAGCGAAGAATCTCAGTCATCGAGCTTGCCGTTCTCGTCCTGCGTCCGCGTGCGAAGTCCTGGGAGCCACCGATCAGAGTCGAGCCGATGACCCACGGTTTGCGAAAGCCTAGGTCCACTCAATGCTTTCAACAAGTTAGGGTACCTGTTGACCAATCGTGTCCGTTGGAACGGATTAGGGAGCTCATCAGAGAGTTGGAGAAGCTCGTCGGCTGTTGTCCGACGTGTCCGAAACGTCCGGCCGAGCAATAACTGCGGGGCTGCGACTCCGGAATGTCTTCGGCCGAGCCGGCGTTGCAGCCGCTGTCCTGCGAGCGCTCGACCACCCGCTGGTCCCACGCGGCTCGAGCAGGCAGCACGTTCGCGCACTCCTCCGGGGGGGGGATCAGGTCGATTGCGATGCTGTCGGCTCCAGGGAGGTGCGTCTCGGACGACTTTGGCGCGGAGGTCTGCGTAGAAAGCGTCTATTGCGTCCATCAGCCACGAGGGACGAGCATGCGCTTGGAACTCCGCCTCGGGCCCTTTGGGCCGGTGGAACCATTACGGCAAATCAAGTCGCTCGGACGATGTCAAAGTTGCGCTCAGCAAACGACCTCGAACGTGGCGAGATCGATGGTGCAGCTCGCGGGGACGCCGCCGAACGTGCCTGAGATGCCCGCGGGGTCGGTGGAATAGTCGAGCGTGAAGTCAAACGGAATGGCACCGGCGGATCCGAGCTTGAAGTCACCCGTGAAGCCCGCGGTGTCGCCTTCCCCGAAGGTGACCCATCCGTTCTCGATCGCGTAACCGGTCCCGTTGGCTTTGTAACCGATCTGCACCGCGAAGGGCTCCGAGCCTTCTGTTGCCAGGTCGAGGTTGAGGTTGAAGTTGAAGATCTCGAATCGACAGAGATTCGTGTACACTGGATTGAAGTCGACGATGGTCATGCGCACGGTGTCGAAGCCGAGGCCTATCACGGAAAACTTCCCTTGGCCTACCACACGTTCGCCGACAAACATCGTCCATGGGAGGAGCACGACATCGCCGTCGAAGATTCCGTTGTCCAGATCCGTGCCAGCGCCCTCGATGAAGTCCGCCTGGATCAGCGTGTTGTTCGCATCCTCCACGCCCGGCACGTCGGCCGCGTTCCACGTCCATCGCGAGTAGACATTCGGGACCTCCGTGTTTTCTGAGTAGATGGTGATCGGCGGCCTTGGCCCTTCGCCATCGATGTATCGAAGGAGTGGGTCGAGCGGCTGCACGAAGGCGCGAAAGACGACTTGGTAGGCAGACGATACGCACTGCGGCACGAGGACTTCGACTGCGCCGCTCGTTCCGCCGGTGCCCCCAGCGCCTCCAGAGCCGCCTGTGCCTCCGCAGTCGACCTTGTCGCAGCTATCGGGGAAGGCGATGTCGCTCAAGGTGTTGAGCAAATTCTCCCAGGTCGTCTCGCACTCGAAGCACTCCAAACCCTGCACCTCGATGGTCACCCTTCCCTCGGGCTCCGACTCAAAGGTCGCGGTCGTGGTCGAGCCGTCTCCTGGGAAAGGGCCTCCCTTGATTGCCGGACAGCCCTCGTCTCCTATTTGGTCACCGCTGTGGAGTGTGAGGCTCCCGGAGTTGGGGATGCTCGACCCTGGGGGGAAGCCGATATTTGGCACGGGGGGGCTTGGAGGCACCGCGACGCTGTTCAAAGTGTAGACTCCAGCCTTCTCGACATCGAAGAAGAGTCTGAGCACGCCGCGGGGCTTGAAGACGGTGATCGCAGACTCCTCGGCGGTGTCTCCGATATCGATCGTCGTATCGATGTCAAAGCAGCCAAGTTGCAACTGTCGATCGCCTTCAGAGATCGTCACCGGGCCGCCATCTTCCCTTTGAGCCGCAAGCGTCATCACGATGGTCTCTGGTGCCGCAACGATGGGGTCGAAGTCGCCCGTCACGCTCACCACTCCGGTGAGCACGGTGTCGTTCGGCTCGCCCGCAATCGTAAACACCTCGAAATCAACGCTCCCCGGGAGGCCAGCAAAGCGGCCGTCCGCCAAGATCGGGTTGAAGCCGTCTGTGGCAGGCCCGACGCTGATGTTGCTCAGCACCAATTGGCCGTTCACGGCAGTGCTGGACAGTGGCGATCCAGTGCAGCCCTCGAATGTCACGGTCGCTTCGCTATCGTCGGTAGGAGGAATCGCATCCACTTCGATTTGCGCAGTTCCGTCGTCACAGAGGGCGAGCCCGAATTGGAGCTGTTTGCGCTGCACCTCGGAAGACGCGGTGGCCGTCTGGTCGACGAGCGCTTGGAATATCGTTGGCATGGTGGCCGCGAGGCGGGCGCCAAACGCGACTGCGATCGCTGCACCTCCGTTCGCTGGTAGCGCGGTGTCGCTGTCGAAGCTCAATGCTTGCTGACCATCACCTCCACCGCCGTCGCTGCCGCAGCCCTGATACATGATCATCCCAGCGGATAGCGCCGCCAGCGCACCCAATAGCACCTTGCGCAACATGTCAGCCTCCTTGCTTCGTCAAAGCGAAGCAAGGGGTATGCCAAGCTGCCCAGCCTTCAAATTGTGGGCCTACGCGCTTGCTAGCGATGGTTCTCGGGAGCGGGACTGGCGCAATCCGTGCGTGGAATCGCGAGTGAACGCAAGATTCTCGCGTTCTTCTAGAGCATAGATGAGATGAAGCGGCTGGCCGCCACGATGTGGTGCCAAGATGCCCAACACACAATAAACGTGGGCAAGCTCCGCGGCGGGCGAAGTGCTCATCGCCGACCCGGACACCAATGAAATGCCGAAGACTCCCCACCCGAAAAGCATGGGCAGCGTCCGACGCTTGTCTAGCGCAGATCTCGTCTTGCCTGTGCGAATAAGCCGAAGGCGTTGAGCACATCGATCAAGCGCGGAGCGGCGAACCGCGAAGAGTTCGCGCGGAGGGCTTGCAGTTTTGTTAAACAAAACTCCACCTTGCCCGAACAAGTGGAGTCACATTCTGGCCAATATTGTCACTGGCTGTCACCCGTAGTCACTGAGAGTCACAGACGGATCGTTTCCCTTGGGGGAACCCCACGCGAAAAAAAATCACGATCTCGCGCAACTTTTGGAGGGGCAAAACCAATAACAAGGGTGGGGCAATCACGTTGGCGCGGATCATCGATGAAACTAACAACTCAAACGAGGCAGCTTTGTCTCAGGTGGCGGTCCATGATCGCCGATTCACACTGCCCGAGATCGCCAAGGCCGCCCGCCGATGGCTTGCTCCGGAGCCGCTTGAGAAGCTGCTGCACGAGCTGAAAGGGAAAGAAGAGAATGAACCGAAGCTAGCCCCCGCTCGAGCCACCGACCGGCAGCGTAACCGGGCCTATGAGAAGTTGCGCGCGCTGGGTAAGCTCCACCGATGAGCGCACGAAGCAAAATTGACTGCGCCCTAGGCACGATCACCCCGATTACGACGGAGAAGGGAATTCGCTACCGACTACGCGCGACGATTGACGGAAAGCGGGAGTCTCTCGGGTGCTTCGATACGATCGACGAAGCGCGAGCTCAGTCGCAGGCCTATTTCGAGCTTCTCACCGACCACTCCAAGAGTCTGACAGTAGCGGCGTGGGGCAGGCTATGGTTGGACGACCGTGAGGGAAGGGGGGCACACCGGAGCATCAAGGACACCCGGGCATTGTGGGATCGACACATCTTCCCTTCGGGTCTCGCCCCGATCACACTCCGTTCCGTGAAGCAACGACATGTCCAGGAGTGGTTGCGGGAGCTCATCGCGCAACGCGCGACCCACGGGTCGCGCAAAGGCAAGCCACTCGCCGAGCAGACAGTCAAGAACGTGCTCAATGCCCTCTCTTCGGCTTTCTCCGACGCAGTCGCAGCCGGTAGGGCTAGCGGAAATCCTTGCAAAGGTTTGCGTGTCCCTCGTCAGGCGAGAACCGATGAGGATTGGACCTATCTCACCAACGACGAGATTCGTGCGGTGTTCGATCTTCCCGACCTCCCCGCCAAGCAGCGCACGGCGTTCACGGTCGCCATCTATACGGGAATGAGAGCTGGAGAGATCTGGGGCCTCCACTGGGAAGATGTCGACTTCGACGAGCGGGAGATTCTCGTTCGCCACTCTTTCGATGGACCTACCAAGGGCGGGAAGGTTCGTCGCATCCCGATGCTGCCGCCCGTCTTTGAGGAGCTCGCGCGCTGGAGGCGCAGAGACGATGTCACGAGGGCGGCAGGTCTTGTCTTTCATAGTCGAGACCGGGCGATGCACACCAAAGGATATGACGCGCAATGGTCCAAGAAATGGCGTTCTGCGGCGGGAATCCGATCTCAGGTACGCTTCCATGACCTTCGGCATACCTGCGCAAGCCACCTCATCATGGGGACGTGGGGAAGGGCGTGGCGACTCGAGGAAGTCCAGGTGGTGCTGGGACATGCGAGTCGAACGACGACCGAGCGCTACGCGCGCCTGGCTCCGGATTCCATTCGGCGCGTGGCCAATGAAGCGATCGAGCAGTGGTCAGACGACTCGAAAGCAGTCCTCGGATTGGTCAACGATTGGTCAACGCCAAATTCGCCATACATCCAAGTGCCCGAAAAGATGGAGCCACCGACCAGAGTCGAACTGGTGACCTACGGTTTACGAAACCGTTGCTCTACCAACTGAGCTACGGTGGCCTAAGGGTTTGCTCTTGGAAGAGCGGCGATGCTGGTAGCGTGACGTGGGCGAGCTGTCAATCACCCCTCCGCCCCACGCGAACGCCTGCCCCCCACTCCCTGCGCTTCCCATCCCGAGCCGCAGGCGAGGTGGTCGCCGGCCCGCAGCGGCTCGTCACGCGTCGTCGTCGTCTTCGTCGTCGACGATGAGCTCTTCTTCGGTGTCGGCTTCTGCGACCTCGTCCTCGGAGTCGTCGTCCTCCGGAGCGGTGTATTTGAGGTCGACGTCGGCGTCGGAAAGCTGGGTTTCGAGGAGCTCCATGAGCTCGTCCAGGTCCTCGCCAGACCACTCGTCGAGGATTTCCGAGATGAAATCATAGAAGTCGCCGCTATCGATTCGGCGTTCGATCTCCTCGATGTCGTCGTCCGTGAAGACACTGACGAGGTCCTCGCGCAGCGCGTCGAGCTCGCCGTCTTCGATCGCGTCGGCGACCGAGAGTCGGACTTGTCTCATCGCGCGCTTGTTTAGGAAGATCTCCATCTGAAAACCTCTAAGCGGGGTCGAATCGGCGCTACTATAAGAGAGGGCCGGGGGCTGTCAATCTTGTCTGCATGTGATTCGACCCTCTATGCTACAGCCGTGCCAACCCGTGCCGCTGCCATCTGTCTTTGGGCCCTGTGCCTGGCCGCGCCGCAATGGGCGGGGGCTGACTCGGGGACGCTACCGGGCGGCCCCCGAGAGCGGGAAGGTTCGATCGCCATCGGTCCAGAGACAGGCATGGTCATCCCGCTGTCGACCAAACGCCTCTGTCCTGACGGCTATGGCTGTATTGCCGACCTGGGTTGGGCCATCGGGCTGAACTTCTCTTATCGCTGGGCGAACGGCATCGGCTTGGGCTTTGGCTATGAGTTCTGGCTGCTTTCGGCGAACGGAGTCTACGAAACCTCGGTTCCCCAGATGTTCACTGGGCTACTCCAGTACTCGTTCCTGCCGGACCGCTCGATTCATCCGCTCGTCCGCCTCCGTGGCGGTTTCCTCATTTTGGGCCCCTCATTTCGCGTGGCGACGATGGGAGGGACGGCCGAGATCGGGGCCGGCGCGGAGGTCGAGCTGAGCTCCGGCACGGTCTTCTCGTTCCTGGTGACCGGGAACCTGCTGCGGACACACTCCTTCACCACTCCCGCGGACGGAGCGTTGCGAGGCGTCGATGGCGCGCTGGATGCGATGCTGGGCCTGCGGGTCGGGTTCAATTTCCTGCTGTGAAACGCCCCAAATCGCTTGGATCGAGCCCCGATCCCTTGGAGATTTCGAACGTGCGGATGTACGCTGTATCGTTATAGTGTCTTTGTGGGGTCCATGGATGTTGGCGGGGGCTGAATGAGCGGCGACGTACACCGCAATGGTGACCATCGTTCGAAGCGGAGCGAGGGCGACGAGACCTTGCTCCCGGGGCCCGGCAAGGAGAGCTGGGACGGCCTCTCCGACCCGAGTTTGAGGCCCCGCGGCAAGGGCATTGGTTTCACTTTCTATGGAAAGACTCACGTTGGACTCGTCCGCGAGCACAATGAGGACAATTTCATGCTCGGCGACTTGAGCGTCGCCTCGGGTCCTCTGCCGAGCGAGGAGATGATCTCGGGTTCGGTTTCGGATAGGGGTATCGCGCTGGCGGTCTGTGATGGCATGGGTGGCGCCGCGGCCGGAGAGGTCGCCAGTCAAATGGCTGTCGACACGCTCTTCGAAACCATGCGAGGGGATCAGGCCCCCGAGGACCGGGACAGCTTCGCACGCCGTTTGGTCGACTCCATCGAGGAAGCGGGCGCGAGGATTTTCCGCTCCGCCAAAAAAGACCGTTCGCGGCGTGGCATGGGAACCACGGCGACAGTCGCGGGGCTCGTCGATAAGGTCTTTTTCGTCGGGCAGGTCGGCGACAGCCGTTGCTACATCCTCAGAGATGGGCGCCTCACGCTCATCACGAAGGATCAGTCGCTCGTCAATCAGTTGATCGAAGCGGGCCAGCTCACCGAAGACGAAGCCGAGGTGTTCGAGCACTCCAACATCATCCTTCAAGCGCTGGGCACCACCGAGCAGGTCGTGGTCGACCTCACTTTCGTGGAGCTGCGGCGTGGCGACCGGATCCTGCTGTGCTCCGACGGCCTGAGCGGTCTGGTTCACGACTCCGCGATTGAAAAAGAGATGGCCCGGGTTCGCTCACTCCCGCAGCTCGTTGACTCTCTCATCGACCTCGCCAACGCCGCTGGCGGTCACGACAATGTCACCTGCATCGTCGCCGACTTCGCCGGTGAGGTGCTCGACCCGCCCGAAGAGGGCGCCGTCCCATTCTATCAACAATATCCACTACCGCGCGGCAAGAACGGCCGCGCGGCCTCTGGTCCGACCCTGCCAGGTGTCGTCAAGAGCATGGTTCCCCGCGCGAGGACCGTGCCTCGATCATCGCTCCGCGAGCTCATGTCCGACCCGCCTGGGCAGGGTGCGATTTCGTGGACTACGGCCGCATCGGTTCTCGGGCTGCTCGGCTTGGCCGCGGTCGTCGCCATCGTGAGCACGGGGCGGCGTGGGACTCCGACGACGGCCGTTTCGGCACCGCCCGCCCCCGCGTTTGCAAACGCTGAGGTTCCGGTTGAGGTGGAGGTCCGCGCTGCGATCGATGAAGGCGAGCTATACGTCAACGGTAGAAGCTACGGCCCGCTGCGAGTCGACGAGGCGGTTCTGCTCCGACTTCCGCCGGGCGCGTATCATTTCGAGGCGCGCGAGCTAGACGGAACGCAAGTGGGTAAGGACATCGTGGTGGAGCCTGGGCAACCGACGGAAGTCGAGCTCATTCCGCCTGCCGATTGAGGTTCGATCGTGATCCGACTTCGCCAAATCAAAGGCGCCGACTCGGGACGTGAGCTCGAGTTCGACCAAGATCTGATCCGCATCGGGCGCATGCCCGACAGCGACGTGAACTTCGATCCGGAGGTCGACCTGGATGCGTCGGGCCGACACGCCGAAATTCGGAGCGAGGATGGGCGCTATATTTTGATCGACGCCGGCAGCCGCAACGGCACTTGGCTGAACGGTCAACGCATCAAGCACGCAGCTCTCCGGGCCGACGACGAGCTCGAGCTCGGCCGTGGCGGGCCTAAGCTGAGGGTTAGCGCGCTGCAGGGGCGACCCGGACGCCGGCGAACGATCTCGCGGACCAGCTCGGCGGCAGGGGGCCGCGATCCACGCTTCGATCCGCT
>Ga0316189_10001784_pt1 | contig 21261 bp, 19 predicted proteins | sample LowCovwburrow_MG_FD_204930 | JGI IMG/M metagenome (GOLD analysis project Ga0316189, IMG submission 204930) | Coastal sediment microbial communities from Maine, United States - Lowes Cove worm burrow | ecosystem: Environmental > Aquatic > Marine > Coastal > Sediment | place: USA: Maine... | reverse complement strand
GGTTTCCGTACGGCCTCAAGGTTGGACCCGACGAGAAGATCTATGTCGCCAACGACACGACGATCGAGCGGATCAACCTCACCACCGGGCTCGTCGAGCCCGTCGTGAGCGGCGTCGGCAACCCCAGGGTCATGGACTGGAGCCCCGACCTGTCGAAGATGTACTTCGGCAACCTGGGCGGCGGCGAGGTCCACTCCGTCGACGTCGACGCCAGCTTCGATCCGGTCGCGCCCGCGGTCGTGTTGGCGACCGGTGTGGGTGGGTGGCACGATGGGCTCGACGTCGACATCTGCGGCAACATCTACGTCGCCGACTATCTGACCTCGGCGATGTACCGCATCACCCCGGCCGGCGTGTCGACGGCGCTCGTGGACCCGCCGCTGCAGGACTACGGCCACGGGCTGCAGTGGGGCAAGGGAGTGGGCGGCTGGCTGGATGACGCCATCTACGTTCCCCAGCCCTACAACAACGACACCGTCTCGGAGCTTCAGATCGGGGTCCCGCGACGGACGTTCCAGGGCACCGTTCTCAACGCACCTTGAGCCACTCGCGCCACGGGTGGCTAGACTCTGCCCGTGGAGGTGCCAATGTTGCTCTTGGTGTTGATGTCCTGCGGCGAGCCGGCCGAGACCGTACCGGTCACCAAGGGCCCCCCGCCCGCACCGACCACTCCGGTTCCCAAGCCCACGGCCTCCAAGCCGACCGGCGACACCGGTTCGACGGGTGCCACCGGCGACACCGGAGCCGAGGTCCTACCAACAGTCGACTGCGCGGCCCTCCCTCTCCCGGCCAACGTCGCGGCGTCGGTCGTCACGGGGACCAGCGCGTACCATGGCCTTGCGTTCGACGATGCCGGGTCGATGTTCGGCTTCTCCAACGGCAACGTGATGAAGTGGGATCGCTACGGCAAGGGTGGCGTGCTGTCGCCCGGCGTCGGCGGCACCGAGCAGTTCGACTGGTCCCCCACCACCGGGATGCTGTACGTCCTCGCGGGAAGCGATCTGCTCGAGATCGACACCACGAAGGGTGGACGTTCGACGTTGGCCTCCGGCTTGGGCGGCCCGTACGGCGTCAAGGTCGGACCCGACGAGAAGATCTACGTCGCCAACTGGCAGACCATCGTCCGGGTCGATCCCGCAACGGGCGCAGTGGAGACCGTCGTCGCTGGAGTCGGCACCCCCAAGGTGATGGACTGGAGCCCCGACCTGACCAAGCTGTACTTCGGCACCGTCGGCTCGGGTGCCGTCTACTCCGTCGACCTCGATGCCTCCTTCAACCCGGTCGCGCCCCCGGTCGTGTTCGCGACCGGTGTGGGCGGATGGCACGATGGGCTCGATGTCGATGCCTGCGGCAACGTCTACGTCGCGGAGTTCAACAACAGCGCGATGTACCGCATCACCCCGTCCGGGACGGTCAACGTCCTGTTCGACCCGCCGCTGTCCAGCTACGGTCACGGAATCCAGTGGGGAAGCGGCGTGGGCGGTTGGCTCCTCGACGCAATCTACGTGCCCCAGCCCTACGGCGGCAACACGGTGACCGAGGTCATCATCGGTGTCCCGCGTCGCACGTACCCCGGCCCGGTCATCAACTATCCCTAAGTCCGTGCGCTGCCTGACCGCGGCGTTGCTCGCCTGGGGGTTGCCCGGGGCGTGCAAGGCCACGCCACCGGAGGCCGCCGAGCCCGCTGCAGCACCCCTGGGAGCGCTGGTCGTGCCCTCCGAGGGACTGCAAGCGGACCTCGCCGCCACCGAGGCGTTCCTCGACACCCGCCCCCGCTACGAGCGGCCGCTGCGAGAGTCGGGTCTCTCAGGAGTCCCGGGGGTCGGCGCGCTGAGCGCGGAGGCGTGTCGCGCCTGCCACGCCGAGATCTACGACGAGTGGCGCGTGTCCGTGCACAGCCAGGCCTGGCTCGACCCGCAATACCAGGCCGAGATCGCCAAGTCCGGCAACCGCTGGCTGTGCCTGAACTGCCACACTCCGCTGCTGATCCAACACGACCGCTGGCCGCGGGGCCTCCTCGAGGGCGACGTCGAGCGGCCCGTGCTCACCGACAACCCCTCGTTCGACCCACGCTTGCGCGACGAGGGGATCACCTGCACGGCCTGCCACCTGCAAGACGGGGTCATCCACGGTCCGGGTCTCCCGCGCGCCGAGGGCGACCCCGCACCGCCCCACGCGGTGGTCGCCGACCCGCGCTTCCAGGGACCCGACCTGTGCCTGGAGTGCCACCAGGCGGAGGCGATCTACGAAGGAAAGACGTTCATCTGCACCTTCCAGACCGGCGACGAGTGGCGTGCGGGACCCTACGACGACGAGGGACGCACCTGCGTCACGTGCCACATGCCACCCATCGAGCGCCCCGCGGCCCGCGGCGGGCCGGTCCGGACCGTGCGGCGCCACTGGTGGCGGGGGGCCGGGATCCCCAAGTCTGTGGACCGCAGCACACCGCCCGAGGCGAACCCGCCCGGGCTGGACCTCACGGCGGTCGTCGATGATGCTGCCCTGCAGGTGACCATGACGAACGCCAACGCCGGCCATCGCTTGCCCACAGGCGACCCCGAGCGCTGGGTCCAGGTCGACGTGCAGTTCTTCGCCGGCGGCACCGCCATCGGCACCCCGTGGTCCCACCGGATGGGCCAGACGTGGGAGTGGACCGCGCCGCCGCGGAAGCTCGCTGACAACCGCCTGGCCCCGCGCGAGTCCCGCGTGCAGCGTGTGGCGATCCCACCGGGTGCGACCCGGGCGGTCGTCGTGGCGGCGTCCCACCGGATCAGCGCCGAGGTCGCGACCCACCACAGGCTCGGCGACTACCCGCGCTCGATCGAGACCCACCGGCTCGAGGTCGGGCTCTGACATGGGGCACAACACGACCGTTCTGGCAGTGTTTCGCGAGCTCATCGAGCTGACGACCCTGTCCGAGGGCTCGCCGCAGTCGTTCCGAGTCCGTGCGTACGAGCGAGCAGCCGCCGCGCTCGCCGCCGAGACCCGCGACCTGTCGACGCTGTCGCTGGCCCAGCTGAAGAAGATCGCCGGCGTGGGCGCGTCGGCGGCGGCCAAGGTGCGGGAGGTCGTGGAGACGGGCGAGCTGAACAGCGTCGCGGCACTTCGGGAGCGGTTCCCGCCCGACGTCGTCGCGCTCTCCCGGGTCCCTGGAGTCGGACCCAAGACCGTGGCGCGGCTCCGCGACGAGCTCGATGTGCACTCGATCGACGACCTCGAGGCGGCGATCGCGGCGAACCGGCTGCGCGATCTGCCCGGCTTGGGCGCCAAGACCGAGGAGAAGCTGTCGCGCACCCTGGCCCGGGTCCGCCGCGCGGGCACGATGTACCGTGCGCCCATCGCCCGGGCGCTTCCGCTGGCCGAGGGACTGGCCGCTGCGCTGCGGGCGCTCCCCGAGGTCCAGCGCGTGGAGATCTGCGGATCGCTGCGGCGGTACCGCGAGACGATCGGCGACGTCGACCTGCTGGTGGTCTCCGAGGAGCCCCTGCGGGTCATGGCCGCGTTCGTGGCGCTGCCCGAGGTCCAGGATGTCGTGGTCATGGGCCCGTCGAAGACCAGCGTGGTCGTGCGCGGCGACCTGCAGGTCGACCTCCGGGTGGTGGAGGCGCACCAGCTCGGGGCGGCGATGATGTACTTCACCGGGTCCAAGGAGCACAACATCCTGCTGCGCCAGCGCGCGCTGGCGCGGGGCTGGTCGCTCAACGAGTACGGGCTGACCGACACCGCGACGGGCGAGCTCGTGGCCTGTGCGACAGAAGAGGAGGTGTACGGGGCGCTGCAGCTCCCGTTCATCCCGGCCCCGATGCGCCAAGGGGCGGGCGAGCTCGACGCTGCGGAGGCCGGCGAGCTGCCGGATCTGGTCGCGGTCGACGATCTGAAGGGCGACCTGCACGTGCACAGCACCTGGTCCGGCGACGGCCGAAGCCCCCTGGCGGACGTGGTCGCGGCGGCCGAGGCGCGCGGCTACCGCTATTTCTCGTTGACGGAGCACGCCGAGGACCTCGTGATGAACGGGCTCGACCGCGAGCAGCTCCTCCGGCAGCGCGAGGAGCTCATGGCCCTGCAGGAACAACACCCCGGGGTCCACCTGCTCTGGGGCGTCGAGCTGAACATCGGACGCGACGGCGGGCTGGACTACGACCCGGCGTTCCGCGCCCAGCTGGACTGGGTCGTGGCCGCGGTCCACAGCCACTTCGATCTGACCCAGGCGGCGCAGACGCGGCGGATCCTGGCCGCGATCGCCGACCCGCACGTGGACGCGATCGGACACCTCTCGGGCCGGATGATCGGGAAGCGCCCTGGCATGGATCTGGACATCGAGGAGATCCTGCAGGCGCTGGTCCACTCGGGCACCGCCCTCGAGCTCAACGCCGCGCTGCCGCGGCTGGACGCGGCGTCCGAGGTACTGCGCCGGGCGGGGGAGCTGGGGGTCACGATGGTGATGTCCACGGACAGCCACCACGTACGGCAGTTCGACCGAATGCGCCATGGGGTGCAGTGGGCGACGCGGGGCTGGGTCGACAAGCGACACGTGGCGAACACCTGGCCGAAGGAGCGGTTCCTGGGCTGGCTGCGGGACCGCCGTGCGTCCGCCGGGGTCGCCTGAGGTGAGCGGCCGCGTCGTCGGACGGATGCCGCGCAGTGCCGCGACGGATACGGGTCCACGTCCGGGGTGTAGCGCAGCCTGGTAGCGCACCTGCTTTGGGAGCAGGGGGCCGCAAGTTCGAATCTTGCCACCCCGATACCACTCATCCCCTCCACGCGAGGGTCCGTGGGGCTCGACCGAGAACACACGCTCGGCATCGAGGACGCGATGCTCGTTCGCCGCGATACGCTGTGGCGCCATGCACGACGGCCTCCGGCACTTTCTCCTCATCTGCACCCACGGCACGTTCACCGCGGCCGCACGGCGCGCGCACCTGTCGCAGCCCGCGCTCACCGCGTCCATCCAGCGCCTCGAGGAGGAGCTCGGCGCCCGCCTCCTCGACCGTGGACCCCGCGGCGCCCGCCCGACCGCCGCCGGCGCCGCCCTGGTGCCGTTCGCACAGGCCGCGCTCGGGGCGGTGTCCGCGGGCCGCCGCGCCGTCGCCGAGGTCACCGGTCTCGTGGCGGGTGAGGTGCGGATCGGCGCCGGTGCCACCGCCTGCACCTACCTGCTGCCGCCGATCCTCACCGCCTTTCGCGCCGCGCACCCCGGCGTGCACCTGTACCTGCGCGAGTCCACCAGCGCGGCGGCCCGTCGACGGCTGGGCGCGGGCGACCTCGACATCGCCATCGTGTCCGACCCGGACGGCGCCGAGCCCTGGCGCACAGAGGAGCTCGTGTTGGTGTCGCACCCGGACCGCGACCCGACCGATGCGCCGCACCTGACGTTCCCGCACGGGGCGAACCACCGCGAGCTGCTCGACCGGCACTTCCCCGGCGTCATCGTCGCGATGGAGCTGAACAGCCTGGTGGCGGTGAAGGCCCACGTCGCGGCCGGGATGGGCGTGGCGCTGCTGTCCACCCATGCCGTGGCGCGCGATCTCGAGGCGGGGCGGCTGGTGCGGGTGGACGACCCCCGGGCGCCGGTGCCACGGACCCTGTACCTGCTGCACCACGGAATCGAGCGGCTGACCCCGGCCACGCGCGCCCTCCGGGCGGCGCTCCTCGCTGTACAGTGAGCGCGGAGGGATCCCATCGAGATCGACATGCATGCGCCGCGGTACACGTTCCGCCAGATGCTCGAGCGCTACCTGAAGTGGTCCATGCTCGCGATGCTCCTCCTGGGGTTTGCGTCCGGGCTGCCGCTGATGATGGTGGTCTCCAAGCTGTCGTTCTGGCTGCGGGAGGTCGGCGTCGATCGCTCGGTGATCGGCGGCTTCTACGCGGCGAGCTTGGCGTACTCCATCAAGGTGTTCTGGTCGCCGGTGGTCGACCGCGTGCGGATTCCCCTGCTCACCGCCGCCCTCGGCCAGCGTCGCAGCTGGATGATCCTGGCGGCGACCGGCGCCGGCATCGGCCTGCTCACCATCGGCACGTCCGATCCAGCCAACGACCTCACCCAGACCCTCGTGGGTGCATTCATCTTGGCGTACTCGGGCGCGACGCTCGACATCGCGGTGGACGCCTGGCGCATCGAGTCGGCGCCCGACGACGAGCAGGCCAACATGGCGGCCGTCTACGTCCTCGGGTACCGCGCAGCCATCATGTTCGCCGGGCTGGGCCTGGTGATCGCCGCCAAGACGAGCTGGATGGTCTCGTACGGCGTGATGGCCGCTGCCATGGGCGTGGTGGTCCTCTTGGTGCTCCTGATCGCCGAGCCCGAGCGGCCGCCGCGCACCGACGCCGAGGCACCGATCCTCATCCAGATCGCGAACGCCGTCTACCTCCCCTTCCAGCAGATCGTGACGCGCTTTCGCGTGTGGGTGATCCCCGTGTTGCTGCTGGTGGGGCTGTACCGGCTCAGCGACTTCAGCATGGGGGTGATGGCCAGCCCGTTCTACGCCGACCTGGGCTACGACAAAGAGACCGTCGGCTACGTCACCGGCCTGATCGGCCCCTGGCTTCTGGTCGCCGGGGGGTTCCTCGGGGGCTTTGTCGCGCTCCGAATCCGCCTGATGCCAGCGCTGATGGTGGGCGCGGTCATCACCATGCTGACGAACGGCGCGTTCGCGCTGCTCGCGTTCGACGCCGGGCCCGGGCTCGACCTGTTTGCGTCGGGAGACGCCGCCGCGGTGGTCCACACCCCGGCCACCTGGGCGCTGATCGCAGTCATCGGCGCCGACAACCTCGCCGCCGGCTTCGTCGGCACCGTGTTCATCGCGTACCTCTCGTCGCTCACCCAGCGCGAGTTCGCGGCCACCCAGTACGCGCTGTTCAGCTCGTTGTACTCGCTGTTCGTCAAGTCCTTCGCCGCCGCCACCTCGGGGCCGCTCGCCGAGCTGGTGGGCTGGGCGTCGTTCTACATCTGGACCGCGCTGTTCGCGATCCCGGCGATGTTCCTCGTCCTGTTCATCTGGCGGTACGGCCCCGACAACGTGACCGGGCGCACCGTGGGGCTACCCAGCGACGGCGAGGAGTAGCGGCGCCTCCTCGGGCGCCTTGGCTTCCTTGCGCCGCCGCCGCCGCTTGGCCCCCGGGGCCTGCGCCAGCTCGAGGCCCTCGATGCGCGACAGCAGCTCGGAGTCCGCCTGCGCGTACACCCGGGCGTAGGCGACGCCGCGCCGCGCCAACACCACCAGCGCCTCGCGGCTCGCCTCGAGCTCGGCCTGGGCCTGCTCCAGCTGCAGCCGCTGTGCGGCCACCCGCGACGCGCGCTCGAGCACCTCCTCGCTGCCTACCAGCAGCGCGGAGCGATCGACCTGTGGGAAGCTGACGCCTTCGAGGGCGCCCTCGAACAGCGAGACGACTTCGCGAACTGCTGGACTGATTGCCTCGGACATGATCCCTCCCATACGGAACATCTGTTCAGTATCGCAGGAAGGCCACCCCGGTCAAGGCATGCCGCGGTATCTTGCACGCACCCACAGGGGAGGAACCATGTCCGCACGCACCGTGGCAGTGGCCGCGGCGCTGATGTTCAGCACCCAGGCGAGCGCGTCTATCGATCCTCGCTGCGCTGAGATCGCCGCCGCCGGCGTGCCTGCCGACTACTCCGAGCAGGCACAGCAGGACTACCTGCAGAACTACTTTGCGCTGTCCTCCTCGTTCTCGCCGGTGCACGGCCCGGTTCCCCACGAGCCGGGCCACGGCGCTGTCGGGCTCGACCTCGGGGTCATCCCCCCCCTGCCGTGCGAGCGCCGGCTGGTGCTCTCGTACACCAAGACGGAGGACACCAACAAGTCTCCGCTCTTGCCGCGCCCGCGGGTCACCTTCTCGTTGCCCGCCATCGGCCAGATGGTGCCGTACGCAGGCTTCGCGTACCTGCCCCCGGTGAAGCTCCTCGGGGTCACCAACGTGATCCTGTCCGGCGAGGCCGGCGTCGGCTTCCGCTTCGGTGAGATCGTCCAGTTCGGCGGTCGCTTTCACGCAACCACCCACAAGACCGTCGGCGAGATCGCCACCCCCTTCGTCGAGGGGGACCCGGCGTTCGACGACCTGTACAACGCCTCCACGTTCGGCGCCGACCTGATGTTCGGGCTCGATCTGGACCCGGTCAGCCCGTACGTCTCCGTGGGCCTGCTCGACGTGTCCACGTTCTTCTTCATCGGCGACGACAGCGTCGTTGTCAACAACTTCCATCCGTACGCCGGACCGGTCGCGTCCATTGGGCTCGACGCCCTGGCTACAGAACACCTGCGGCTCGCCGGCGAGCTGTACGCCGCGGCCGGCGGCCACTCGCGCCCCGACAAGACGATCGAGAGCCTGGAGGGGTTCGGTCGCTACGGCCGGTTCGTCACCGGCCGGATCCGGGTCGCCTACGAGTTCTGATCAGAAGTGGATACCCAGGCCGCCGTTGCCCGCAAGCCCGTGCGGTGCGATGGCGCCGAGGTCGCCCAGGCGGATCGGCGAGACCGCGCCGTAGCCGAGCTCCCCATGCAGCGACAGCGAGACCGACCCGACCGGCAGGCGCAGCTCGACCCCGGCCACCCCGAGCAGCCCCGCACCCACGCCCGCGCCGCGGACCTGTCCGAGGTTGTCGTTGCGCCGCCCGTCGTCGTCGAGGCGGGCCATCCCGTGCATGGTCAGCAGCTGGGTCTGTACGTACGGCAGCACCCGCTCGTCGAGCAGGCCGAGGTCCACCCGCGGACCCAGGGTCAACGCGTTGGTGGACAGCGCTGCCAGCAGCTCGTTGTTCTGGGGCGCGAAGTCGGCGCCCGGCGCGTCCGGGAGCGCCACCTGCGCGCCGCGGCCCGCGTGCGCCAGCCCCGCCACCAGCTCGACGCGGTCGTGCACGCGGACGCCGAACCGTCCGCCCCAGGTGGGGAGCCGGTCGCGGTCCGCGAACACGTCGTACGCGTCGCTGCCGTCGTGCAGGGCGCCGCCCTGCAGCGAGACCTGGAAGCGCCGGAAGTTCTCATCGCTCTCGCCGCCGGCTGCTGCCGCGGCCACTGCCATCCAGACGATCATTGCGCCATCTCCTGCGTGAGCTCGGGGGACTCGAGGATGCCCTGGGCTGCAAAACCCGCCACCTCGGTGATCTCCCCGCTGACCGGGTCCAGGAACGAGACGAGCCCGAGGGCCGACGTGTGGGTGATCCAGAACGTGCCGTCCGGCATCGCGCCGATCGCGACCGGCGGCGCTGAGAGGGCGATCTCGCTGGCCTGTCGGGCATACAGGTCGTACCGGAACACGTAGTCCACGCCCTCTTGCAGCACGAGCGCGTTGAGGTTGGTGCCGTCGCTGCTGAACTGCACGCCGAGTCCCTGGCCCTCGAGCAGGAACGGCTCGCTGTCGTCGTCGTTCAGGTCGACGATCTCCATCCCCGGGTGGCCGTCGTAGATCGCGTCCACGCCGCCGCCGCTGCCACCCTCGGCCCGGGTCAGCGCGATCGCGAACTCGTTGGTGGGCGCGACGTGCACACTCACCGCGGGGTTCTGCAAGCGGTACTCGACCAGCGCGTTGGAGTCCAGCGACAGCCGGTACAGGTCGTGCGCAGCTCCATTGCTCCACAGCAGCGCCGTGCCGCCGATCGTCTCCACCTGGTTCATCGGCTCGTCGAGCACGACCGTGTCCACCTCGAACAGGTCGTGGTCCATCACCTCGACGACCGCCCGCTGCCCGAACACCAGCACGGTGCGGTCCGCCATCTGATCGACCCGGAGCGTGGCAGGCACGCTGGACAGATCGATCAGGTTGATGCTCTTGTTCACCAGGTCGATCGCGTACAGATCGGCCGAGGAGGACGTGCTGATCAGCGCGTACCGGCCGTCGGGCGTCAGGTCGACCCCGGACGGATCGCGCTGCGTGTCCGGGTCGAGCGTCAGCGGGAATGTCGCCACCACCGCCGGGGGCGAGGCGCCCAGGTCGATCTCGGCCACCGCGTTGCGAGACAGCGCGACCGCGCGCTCCGCGACCCCGGCGCCGTCGTCGACGAACAGGACCTGATCGACCGCGAACCCGATCGGCACCACCGAGGTGGTGTTCTCGGCCAGATCGACCACGGCCACGCTCGTGAGGTTGACGACCCCGTCGAGCTCGAACTGCTGCGTGAAGTCCAGGTGCGCCACCGCGAACCGGCCGTCGTCCGAGAACGACACGGCGTTGAACGCACCGTCGATCTCCTGGGGTGCTTCCGCCACCCCATCGCGCACCAGCGTCACGTCGGTGCGCACCTCGACCAGGGTCTCGTCGCGCTCACAGTCCCGGAGGCGCTGTGCGGTGCACACCGACCGCTCGACGAAGGCGATGACCGTCTGGCCGTCTGGTGCCCCGGCGATGCGCGTCACCGTTCCCGCGCCCACGTCGACGCGCGCCGGCTCCCCGGACTGTGGCACCCGCATGAGCGCGCCGGCGTGCGGCAGCGCGACGTACAGTCCGTCATCGGTGGCGACCGCGTTCGCGGCGTTCCACAACGGGGCGTCGACCGACGTGAAGTCCTGGTACGGCAGGTTGTTCCAGCCGCAAGACGCAATAAACAGCGCTATCATAGGGAGTTTCACTCGATCTCCGAGTTGAGCTCGAAGCCCGTGAGGGTCTCGAGGCTGGCGTCGTCTGGGTCAAAGAAGGAGATGCGGCCCAGCTCGTGCTCCTGGCTGACCCAGGCCGGCGGAGCGTCGCCGTCGCTGGGGTCGAGCTCGGGCAGCACCCCGACGAACTCGGGCAGGCTGCGGAGGCTGAACTGCTCGTGCAGCAGCGTCTCGTAGTCGAGGACCTCGAGGAACGGTTGGTCCTCCATGATGAAGAAGCCCCACGTCCCGTCGGTGCCGTTGGCGTAGCCGGTGGGCTCGCCGGGGAGCCGCAGGGGGTTGCTGCGCTGGTCCTCCATGTCGATCAGGGTCAGCGCCCACTCGCCTTCGAACAGCGGGTCGGTCAGCGGGCCGTCGGTCTGGGTGTGGAACACAAGCAGGGTGTCGCCTGTGGGGTCCACCGCCACGCCTGAGATCGGCTTGACCACGCTGCGCTCGACGAACGAGTCCGTGCCCCGCTCCCACACCGCGTACCGCTCGACGGCGGCGGCGGTGGTGTAGAGCACGCCTTGGTCTCCGGAGGGATCGACCAGCAGCGAGCCGTAGGCGGCGGCTGCCGGCAGTGGCAGCACGCTCGGCACCAGCACCGGCGCAGCCGCGTCGTACACCCACAGCTCCTGACTTCCCCGAGCGACCGCGATCGCCTCGGTGCCGTCCGCCGACAGATCGAGGTCCGTCGGGTTGGTCCCGGCGGGCACCGACAACACGCCGCCGGTGACCAGGTCGACCACCAACAGCTCGGTGGCGCCGAACTGACGAACCCACGCGAAGGAGCCATCGCGCGCGACGATCACTTCCTCGGCCGTAGGCGGATTGAGCTCCCCGGGGGACAGCTCGATCAGGTCGGGGCTGGGCTCGGACACCGTGAGGTCGATGGTCGCGAGGTACGCATCTGCGACGACCACCGCGCGCGCTCCGTCGGGCGTGAACCGGACCATCCGTGGGTTGAAGCCCACCGCCATCGGGAAGTGCTCGCCGGTGGCGATCCGGACCAGGCTGATCTCGTTGAAGCTCTGCAGACCGTCGACCAGCGGATCGTCGGGCCGCTCGCGCGCTTGGTTGTGGAACAGAACGGCCCAGGCACCATCGGGCGACAGCACGAGATCGTTGAAGTTGGCGCGCACATCCACGGTCTGCTGATCGAGCGAGTCCGCGTCGAGCAGCGTGACGCTGTCATCGCCGCGATTGAACACCACGGCGGTGGTGTAGTCGGGCGTCGTCTGGACGATCTGGGGGTCCGTGCCCACGGGGGTGGTGTCCACCGCGAGCGTCCGCACGTTGACCCGGGTGACGGTGTTGCGGTCCGGGTTGGTGATGAACACGTAGATGTCCGTCTGCGCCGGCGGGAGCAGCAGGAAGTTCTGCTCGGCCTCGGGCGGCGGGCTTGTGCCGGAGCTGTCGGGTGCGCCGGAAGTCGTGCTCGTGCCGCCGTACTGGCCTGGATACAGCGAGGGGCCGTCGGCGCTGAAGTCGGCGCTGCCACCGGCGCTGCACCCCAGCGGGGAAGCCAGCAGCACGGCCAGGGGAAGCGCAGCCTTGGACCACATGGGAACCTCCGGGTTGAATCCCTATATAGCAAGTCGCGTGCCACTTGCTATTCAGGAGGTTCCCCGGAGGCCGCCCCGCGTGCGGGCTGCGGACCCGCGACACCAGGATCAGGGTGCGGCGGTCTGCGTGGCCTCGACCGTCAGGTCGAACAGGCCTTCCTCGGTGGCGTTGGAGTTCGAGGTGAAGAACTGCAGCAGGTCTACACTGCCGTCGTTGTCCCCTGCGATCTCGAATCGGATCCGAAGCTGAGCGAAGCGGTCCCCGTTGTCGACTGCGCTCTGGATGAGCGGGGTGACATCGCAGCCGATGTCGTCGAGCGAGGTCGCGAACGTGCACGAGAAGTCGCCGGTCGGCTCGAGGTCCCACAGCGCAGAGGAGAACTCATCGAACACCACCTGCTCGGCCATGACGACACCGAGCGTGGCAAATGGATCGCCGGCCACGCTGGCCTCGTCGCTGCCCAGCCAGGCGGTGTCGACCGACCAGCTGCCCCCGTTGCGGGCGAACTGGGTGCCGTCGAGGCTCTTGCCGATGTCCAGACTCATGAAGATCTGAACCCCCTCGCCATCCGGGAAGCTGTCGTTGAGGTTGTCGCCGGTGAACAGGCCGGCCCCCTGGCCCATGAAGCCGCGCGGCGTGTGGCCCTCGCGCTCCCCGTCGCCGGAGTTGGTGAACGCCAGCGTCTGCGCCGTGTCGGGCACGGTGTTCGTCTCGTCGGTCGTGGCGAACGTCTCGCCCATTTCGGTGTCTTCGTCGCAGCCCATCGCAAGACCGCACAGAAGGATCATCGTCGTTCTCAAGGTCACCTCCGGCGCCGCAGTCCTCCGGGCGCGTCGATCGTTACGCCGCGGAATGGGCTTACACGAGGCCGAGCAAGCGCCAGGACCCCACCACGGCGGTGACCAGGAGCAAGATCCCCAGCACGTCCAGCACGATGCCAACCCGAAAGATCTCACCGGCAGTGAACAGGCGGGTGCTGTAGGCCATCATCGTCGGCGGCGTGCCGATCACCAGTGCGAAGTCGACCGAGCTCGCGATCGCGACGACCAGCACCAGCACCACCGGGTCGACCCCGAGGACCGCGGCCAGCGGGATCGCCAACGGCACCAGGACCGCCGCCGACGCGGTGTTGGACGCCACCGTCGTCAGGCCGAGCGCGAGCGCGGCGACCAGGGCGATGGCGACCGACCCCGGCACCGCCGCGAACGCCTCCATTCGGGTCGCGACCCAGTCGCTCATCCCGGTGCTCGCCAGGAAAGACCCCAGCGTCAGGCCGCCGCCGAACGTGAGCAGCGACTCCCATGAGATCCCCCGGAGCTCACGCGTCCCGACGGTGCCGAGCGCGGTCAGCGCGACCGCGGCGGCCAGCGCGACGATCCCGCTGTGCACCCCGTGCCAGCGGTCGGTGAGCCACGCGATGACGGTCACCGCGAGGACGGCGAGCACGGTCCACTGCGGTCTGCTGAGAGGCGGTAGCGCGCGCCACTCGGCCTGGGCGACCTCCACCGCACGGTGGAAGCGGTCCGGGTCCAGCCGCACCCGCTGACTGCGCCACAGCACCAGTCCCATGACCGGCAGGAACAGCACCACCATCGGCAGGCCGAACGCAAACCACTGGGCGAAGGTGACAGTGCGCCCCGCCGTGTCCTGCAAGAACGCGATGGCGATGGGGTTCGCAGGCGTGCCGATCGCACTGCCGACGCCGCCGATGGTCGCCGCGTAGGCAATGCCCAGCACCAGGGTCTTGCGGTACGGCAGGTCGTCCAGCGGCGTGCTGATGGCGATGGCGATGGGGATCAGCACCGCGGCGGCTGCCGTGTTCGACATCCACATCGACAGGAACGCCGAGAGCAGCAGCAGCGCGCTGTACAGGCGCACGGGGCTTCGGCCGGCGACGTGGATCACCCCGACCGCGAGGAGGTGGTCGAGCCCCACGCGGTGGATCGCAGCGGCGAGCAGGAACGCGCCGAAGAACAGCGCGATGATCGGGTGGAAGAACGGGGCGAGCGCCGGTCCCGCCGGCGCGGCCCCTGCGGTCACCAACACGATGGGGACCAGCAGCGAGGTGACGTGCAGCGGCAGGGCCTCGCTGACCCACAGGAGGACCACCAGGGCGAGGAGCCCCAGCATGACGGGGGCATGGGCCGGCGGCCGACGCGCAGCGGACAGGGTTCCGTCGGGGTGGGCGCGCGTCAGCGGGACGAGCTCGGAGCGGCCGTCCGCCAGGGTCAGCGCGACGCGCACCGTCTCCATGGACAAGGGCTCGTCGGCCTGCAGGTTGACCGCGACGCGCGCGCTCTGGCCCGTGCGCGCCGCGATGGTGGCCGCTCCGCCGGAGCCGATCAGGGTCTGCTCAGGACCGGCGTCCAACACGATCGGCCCGCTGATCCAGGGGACGCCGTCCCGGGTCACCTCGAGCATGCCCGACCCGGGAGCCCACGGGGCAGGCGCGAGTGCAGCCGCCCCCACGGCGGCGAAAATCGCCAGCAGGACCATGCGCCAGTCGGTCACGCCTCGCTCCGGGGACGCGCACCGAGTAACCTCCCCGCGGAGGTCATCGATGCGCCGTGCGTGGCTTGCGATCGCAGCGCTGTTGTGCTGCCTGGCTGAACCCGCCCAGGCATCGTCACCGCACATCACGTGGATGCAGCGCCCCAGCGGGGAGCGGTTCCTCCGTCCCGGCGACTCGGTGGCGCTGCTGCCGTCCGGGTGGACCCTGTCGCCCCTGTGCACACTGGGCTTTGTCCAGCCCGATCCCGAGGCCGCGCAGGTCGCTCAAGACCTCGTACAGCAGCGCCTGGGCTGGCGCGCTCCCGAGGACGCGGTGGACTGGCACCCCGTGAGCCAGCGGCTGCCCACCCCCATCCGCATCCCCGCACCGGACTTCTTCTCCAACCCACACTGGCTCAACCCCCCCGACCTCGTGCAGTCCGAGAGCGACCCGCGCCTGGGCGGAACCTCAGACGCGGTCGCAGAGGTGCTCGGAGCCACGGTCGTGATCGCGGTGATCGGAGATCTGGCGCGGATCGAGGAGCGCGCCCGCTCGCACGTGGTGTCGCTGGAGTTGATGGCGTGCCGCCGCGGCGTGGGCCGCGCGGTGGCCTGGGACGCACAGTCCCGGCTGGGGACCGACAAGCGGCTGCGACGCGACCTCCGTGACCACATGGAAGCGTTGATGGTCCACCTGCTGGACGACGATCTGCCCACCTGGTCCCGTGCCGCGCTGCCAATGCCCAGCTCGCCGTGCACCCGCGACGCACTGACGCTCCTGGCCGAGAGGGACCCAGGTGCTGCGGGGATCGTGCTCGAGCGCCGCCTGGCCGAGCGGCGTCGCTGCGACTCGTCGGTCGTGAGTGCCACGCGGGCCCTGGTGGCCGCGGCCTTGGGCGACATGGACACCGCGCGGGGGCATGGCAACACCGTCCGCGCCCACGGACAGCGCTGGGCCATCGAGTTCGACAACGCCCTTCGCCGCGTCACCGACGACTTCGCTGCGCTGCACAGGTACCGGTGGGGTGGCGGCTAGCACCGGGTGCCCCAGACAAGAGCGGCCGGGCTTGCGCCCGGCCGCGATGCGGAAGGGGGGAATCGAACCCCCACGCCATCTCTGGCACAGGATCCTGAATCCTGCGCGTCTACCAATTCCGCCACTTCCGCGAACGGGCAGTGATCTAATCGCTCGTGGGGGCCCCCGTCAAGACGCTTGACCCTGTCCGTGCGGTGGATAGGCTCCGCGGGCCTGCGGAGGATGGCTTGGGCTTCCTAGACTTCTTTATTTCCGAGGACCGGCGCATCGCCAAAGAGCAGCGCAACCTCACGAATCGCGACAAGAACACCGAAGACCGCGAAGCCGCCGCGCGCTGGCTGTGCGACCGCGACAGCCCCCGGGCGATCGTCGCGCTGCTCACCCGGTTCGACATGAACCTCGAGAACCAGCTCAAGGATCAGGCGGAGAAGGAGCTGACGTACAGCCTCATCGCCGCCAAGGGCGCGGCCACGCTGCGCCCCTTGGCGCGCCACCTCGAGCGCTGCAGGCAGCTCGCGACGCCGCTGCGGATGTTCGTCGACCTGTTCGGCGAGGATGCCGCCGTCGAGAAAGCGTTCCACCTGCTGCAGGTCGAGCACGAGCGCGACGATCTCAACAAGCCCGAGAAGAAGGTCGACCTCCTGATCTGGCTGGTCGAGAAGCGCCATCCCGACGCGATCGAGCGCTGCGCGTTGTTCCTGCACGACTTCGACGAGAACGTCCGCTACGCCGCCGCCGAGGTCATGCTGGGACAGCAGGACGACGCAGCGCGGCCGCTGCTCGAAGCGGCACTGGTCAACCCGACCGAAGAGTCCAACCGCCTCAGGGTCCGGCTCTGTGAGGCCTTCGAGCAGCGCCGATGGCCCCTCGACGACCCGGAGGCCGCCGGAGCGCGGCTGGCTGGCTCCTACGCCGTGCGCGACAACCGGATCGTCCGCACCGGCTAGCGCCACCCTCGGTCGCATCGCTCGGGGCAAGTCCGGCCCCCGGTGGGGGCCCTTCCCCGAGCGCTGCTAGATGGGGTGACAGATCCCGCCCGGCGGCTGCAGCTGGGTGCATTCGGCCTCCCACACGCAGTCCATCCACTCGGCGGCTTGGCGCTCGTTCTCGAGCACAGTGGCGATCTGCGGGTTGCCCTGCGTCCGCGGATCGTATCCGCCCATGGTCCCGACCCCCGAGAGCGCTTCGTCGCACTCCGATATGCAGCTGCGCTTGAGCGCCTCGGGCGTGCTGCCGGGGATGACGACTGCGCACGCCGAGGGGTCGTAGATGCGAAAGCAGGTGCTCTGGCAGTTGTATCCGCAGCCACCCAGACCGAGCGCCGCGAGCGCGGCCACAAGCGTTGCGCCCCTCACGACTCGCTCCGCGACTTGCGCCAAGAGGTGGGAGACCACCCGGAGCCGCGGTCCGGCGTCGGAGCGTCCTCGTTAAGTGCTGGGCGCTTGGACGGCGCCTGCACCACCGGCAACCCGCGCGCGGGCGGCGGCTGCCAGTCAGATTGTCCAGAAGCGTGCTCGGCCATGGGCCCTCCGTGGGGTCGCACTCTATCGGAGCGCGCGTGCCAGGGCCAGGCCGGTTAGCGGGGCGCATGCTTGCGTCGTTCGGTCGTGCCCTGCCGCTGCTCTGTGCCACCGCCCTCACCGGGTCCGTCCTGGTGGCGTGCGCACCGCCGTGCAAACAGGTGTGCCGCAAGACGCTGAACTGCGCCCTGGACAGCGAGCGCGTCGCGCAGGACGAGTGCGAAGACTCCTGCCGGCGGCAGGAGACGCTGTACGCCCGGTGGCAGGACGACGTGAAGGCCGCGCTGTTCGACGACCACAAGCGCTGCATCAAGCGCTCCTCCTGCGACGAGCTCGCCGAGGGCGTGTGCTACGAGGGCTTCGAGGACCTGTTCGTGTTCGATCCGGACAAGGAGCTGCCCGAGGTCACCACCGCGGATGAAGCTGGTTCAGCCGCGCCGTAGCCTCCCCCAGGCTCGGCGCGCCAAGCACCGAGCCGAGCACCGCAGCCCCGTGCGCACCGCCGCGCCGGAGCATCTGATAGCGCGCCACCGTGACGCCACCGAGAGCGAGAACCGGGCGGCCGCGCGCGATGTTCAGGAAGCGCTCCGGACCGAGGGGCAGCCGTGCATCGTCGGGCTTGGAGTGCGGCGTCCACACCGGCGACAGCACGGTCCACGCAGCGCCCGCGGCCAAGGCCTCGTCGACCTCCTGAGCGGTGTGGCAGCTGCGACCCCACTGTCCGTTGCGGGGCGGCGTGCCTCGAGCGCTGATGTGGGTGGGCAACCCGAAGGTGTCGGCGCAGCGCGCATGGATCCAGACCACCGGTACATCTTTGCACGCTGCGTCGACCACCGCGCGCAGCGTGATCCGGTCGACGTGGGGCTCCCGGATCAACACCGCGGGGAGCCCGGCGCGGCCGAGCACGCTGAGCCACTCCGCCAGGTCGCGCCCTGTTCCGTGGTCCCCAGGGCTGATCGCCACGAGGCTCGGGACCTCACCACTCATGAGTCGATCCGTCCGTCCATCGGGGAGCTCGCCGTGGCGTAGAGCCGCCGGGGCATCCGCCCAGCGCCGCGCGCCAGGTGCCCAGCGATGATGGCGTGCCGCATCGCGTGGGCCATGGCCACCGGGTCTGTCGCCGCAGCGATGGCGGTGTTCATCAGGACCGCGTCCGCACCGAGCTCCATGGCAGTCGCCGCGTCCGACGCCGTGCCGACGCCCGCGTCGACGATCATCGGGATGGAGACCATCTCTCGGATGATAGTGAGGTTCGTGGGGTTGCGGATCCCGAGCCCCGACCCGATGGGCGCAGCGAGCGGCATCACTGCTGCGCACCCGATCTGCTCGAGGCGCTGGCAGAGCACCGGATCGTCGGTGCAATACGGCAGCACCACGAAGCCTTCCTTCACGAGGACACGCGCCGCCTCCAGGGTGCCCTCCCCGTCCGGAAACAGCGTGCGGTCGTCCCCGATCACCTCGAGCTTGACGAGCTCGGTGCCCAGGAGCTCCCGGCCGAGCCGCGCGGTCGTGACCGCGTCCTCGGGGGTGAAGCAGCCCGCGGTGTTGGGCAGCAGCGTGATCTTGTCGCGATCGATGAAGTCGAGGACCCCCACCCCTTCGGGGGCGTCGAGGTCGACCCGGCGAAGCGCGACCGTCACCATCTCGGTGCCGCTCGCGGCGTGGCACTCCCGCATGACTCCGAAGTCGGGATAGCGCCCGGTTCCCACGATCAGGCGGGACGTGAGCGAGGCGGGACCGAGCGTCAACAACAGCGTGTCTCCGGGATGGGGCGGTAGTGGCCTATCAGTGGTTGTCCGTTAGAGTAGCGCCGAATTTCAAGGTCCTCCCGGGCCCAGAGGGTTCGAACATGCGCTGGTTCGCCGTAGGATTGGTTCCCCTGTTGCTCCCAGGCTGCGGCGCGAAGCTCAGCGCAACCGGGCCCGTCATGTCCGGGTACGAGCGCGCGGCGCAGTTCCCGGTCGCGCGGCCGTTCAACAACGGCGCGCTGACCTACGGCGCCGCCCCCGCCACCACGGCACCCGTCATCCCGTTCATGGCGTTTGGCGCCGCGTTCGACCTCGACGTAGTGCTGATGCCGAGCGACAGCGAGTTCGACATGATCGAGTTCGTGCGCTTCGCCGGTCCCGAGGGGCCGATCTGGCTGGCGCTCGAGAGCGCAACGGCGACCGGCGAGCAGACGATGGTGAGCAGCCACGATGCCCTGCTGACCATGCTCCCCGAGATGCCCCTGGCCCGGAAGTCGGTCGACACCTTCTCGGTGACCGACCGCTCCGATGCCGAGCGGGTGGACCTCATGCTGTCGTACGACAACAGCGCCGGTCAGCGCGTCGACGCCGAGATCGCTGGCGGTGCGCCCGTCCAGTTTGAGCGCAACCGCAACGGCCGGATGTTCGACCGCGCCCAGAGCCAGGCGCTGGTGGCACTCGACATCGCGGCGGCCGAGTCCCTGTACAAGGCCGTCTTGACCATCGGCGGCGAGCCGATCAAGTTCCGCAAGGTCGGCGGCATCGTCCCCGGAAAGTACGTGGTCGACCAGACCATGGGCGGCCTTGCGGTCGCCTCGTACACGCTGACCCCCACCGAGGCCGCCGCCGGCGGTGATGACTACGGGCACAAGCTGGACGATGGGATCCCCGACGTCGCACCGGCCGCAGAGATGACGCCCGACATGCACGTGCGGATGGCGGTGGCCAAGAACTTCCCCTCCATCGCGGCCTGCCACGACGCCGCAGCGGCGGGCACGCTGACCCTGGGCTGGACGGTGACCGAGGGCGTCGTGAGCGACGTCGCCACCGTCGCCTCCGAAGCGGAGGACGCGCTGGCCGACGAGGCTGTCGCCAGCTGTGTGATCGCCGCGATCAGCGCGTGGACCCTCGACCCATCGGTGACGGGCACGGTGTCCTGGCCGTTCACCTTCCAGGACGCTGAGACGGAGGCGGAGCGCGTCACCGTTGGAGAGGGCGCGGTGATGCTCGCGGACGCCGAGGACGAAGACGAGGTCGAAGACGACGAGGACGAGGAAGGCGAGGACGAGGACGCCGAGGACGCCGAGGACGCCGAGGGCGCCGAAGCGCCGCCGGCGCCGACCCACGCGCTGTCCAACTTCACCACCGTGCACAGCGGTGGGGATGAAGATGTGGCGCTGCGGTGGGCCGTGACGCACGCTGGCGACCGGGTCATCGCCACGCAGACCTCCCCGCTGCGCACTCTGACCTACAACTACCGCCTGCTCTCGGAGGCGTACCTCGAGCTCGTCTCCATCACGGTGACCCAGTACGGCCGCGCCACGCCCGTCACCGCGATCACGTTCAACCCGCCCATTCCCGATGTCCGCTGGCCGTTCAACGGCCGGCGAACCAGCGACATGATCGTGGACATCAACGGCCAGCAGAACCACCTGCACGCCAAGGTCGAGTCGTTCTGGACCGAGACCGGTCCCCGGCTGAAGGTGACGCCCATCGCACCTGCGCGGGCCAGCGGCCGCGTGATGCAGACCAGCATCACCTACAACGACGGCGCCGCCCGCATCAACATCGAGCGGATCGGCGAGTAGCCCCGCGGGGCCCTACTACCACTCGTAGAAGCCCCGGCCCGACTTCTTGCCCAGGCGCCCGCCCGACACCATCTCGCGCATCAGCGCGGGTGGCTCAAAGGCCGCGTTGTCGAGCTCCTTGGCGAGGTACTCTCCGATGTGCATCCGCACGTCGAGCCCCACCATGTCGCTGAGCTTCAGCGGCCCCACTGGGTGGCGGTAGCCAAGGACCATGGCGGTGTCGATATCCTCGGCGCTCGCGACCCCCTCCTCGACCATTCGAATCGCCTCCATACCCAGGGCGACTCCCAGCCGGCTGGTGGCGAAGCCCGGGCGGTCCTGCACCACGATGACCTCTTTGCCGATCGCCGCTCCGAACGCGCGCGTGGCCGCGAGCACGTCGGGCCGGGTCTGCGCGCCTTGCACGATCTCGAGCAGCGCCATGATGTGGACTGGGTTGAAGAAGTGGGTGCCGATCACCCGGCCCGGATCGGCGAGCGCCGCTCCGATCCGCGTGACCGA
>Ga0316189_10001783_pt1 | contig 21271 bp, 19 predicted proteins | sample LowCovwburrow_MG_FD_204930 | JGI IMG/M metagenome (GOLD analysis project Ga0316189, IMG submission 204930) | Coastal sediment microbial communities from Maine, United States - Lowes Cove worm burrow | ecosystem: Environmental > Aquatic > Marine > Coastal > Sediment | place: USA: Maine... | reverse complement strand
CAAGCTCGCTGCTGAAGTCCCGCTTGTTCACAATCTTGCCGGCCAGCTTGTTCGCGCGGCCTTGCTCACCGGGGCCGAACACAATCGCGTCGTGCGTCTTGTCAGAGCCCGTGAGATGAATGTCGGCGACCTCGTCGTGCTCGGTGAGGCGCGCGCCCTCGGCGATACCGCCATAGACGATGCGGAGAAACCCGCCGTCTATGAGAGCTGCGAACGCCTTGGCGATATAGCGGCCGGCATAGTCGTTGACCGGGTTCATCTTGAGCACCACAACGTGGTTCTCGACAAACAGCTTGTGCAGGACGTCGGTCGAGCTTATCGCGGACACGTTGCCCGCGCCCAACACCAGGCACACCTGTGTCTCGGGGGCGTTGCCCTGGTAGGTCTGCCCCATCGTCCCGGCCAGATTGGCCTCGGTCACCCCTGGCTCCATCCAGATCTCTACCGTCGTGCCGAGGAACAGCATCGCGTCATAGACACTGGACGGAAACACGCGCGCGGCGACTTGGCCATCGCCGACGGTTCGAGTCTTTCCCGGCTTGAGCGTTCCGTTGCGTTGCAACTGCGCGAGTGTCTCGCGATACAGCCGAGCGCAGCGCACCGTGGGCCAGGGGCCAAGCACGTACTCGTCGCCCGAGACAGGGCCCTGCTTGGGCAGGTCCCGCGCTGGGATCGCGGCGGCGACCCACGCATCCGCGGCGGCGACCGTGTCCTCGATAATTCGGTCCAATAGCGCGATGCGCCCGGCGACGTCGACGGCTGCCCAGGCGGATTTTTTCGCAGTGAGCTCAGCGACGGCCGCCTCGATCTCGTCCGCGGGTGTGACTGGGTTGTGGCCCAGGGCCTCGGGGATGACGGGATTACCTGCGATTTCGGTGGCTACGGCGGTCACAGTGGCCTCGCTCGGAGTCTATGGGCGCCCGGGCGTTTCTTTCAAGCGCCGGACATCGTCCGAGGCGCAACCTCGTTCGCAGCCTGCCTGCCCCGCACGGCGTACCGATGTGAGAGGCGGACATGTGCGTCGCGGGGTCGCCGTCCGAATCCGATGCAATCAGTCGGACTCGTAGCTGTGTGCTTCGACCAGGAGATCTTCTGCGTCTGCTTGAACCATCACCCCCTTTGCACATCATGCCATCGGCTAGCCCACGACAGGCTGCCTACTCACTCAGTGGGTCCTTGATCGTTTCGGGATGCGTCGACGAAGCGCAGCGGACTCCGATCCGTGTGTCGGCCTCGTCGGGATCAAACCAGAGGCGGCGGAACGTAAATGAAGGCAGACTAGAAGTCGCGCGCGCATGCTGGGTCAGTCGCACGTGGGGTTGAGCGGGGTGAAGTCGTCGTCACACCCTAGCCTTGGCGCACCTTGCCTATCGCGAACGCTCAGCTGGCGGTTTGGATGTCCCGCGGGCGCCATGCAGCAACAGCGCTATCTCCCGCGGTTGCAGCACGACGGCGGTCCGCAAGCTGGTGTCTCGATTCCATTAGGCGCTGCAATAACACTCCGTCGTCCACAATTCGCATGTGCACCCTGCGCACAGCCCAGTACTAGGGGGCAAAGACGTGCAGGAGTCAATGCGCAACTGATCGGTGGCGCACCACCCCGAGTAGAGCGCCTGCGAGGAGCTCAGGCATGACGGTGTGCATGTGAGCCCCGCGGCTGCACAGATGTTCGCGCAGGTGTCGGGGACGTCGCCCTCGGAAAACCGCCGGCAGCAGCCGTTTCCGCCACAAAGACTCCCCGCACCGCACGATGCCGAGCAAGCGCCGCAATGGTCGTCCGAGTTGTTGAGATTCACACAGCCCGCCCCTTCGCAAACGGTCTCACCGGGAGCCGCGCAGCCCGGACTTCCGTTCATGCACTCGACGCTACTGGGTAGCGAGTTTCCGCAGGCCCCACAGTTGTCAGAGTCGCTGTCAAGATCGACGCAGCCTACTCCATCGCAGATCGTCTCTTGTGGGTCCAAGCAGCCAGGGCTCCCTCCATCGCACTCGACGCCGGCCGGCAGGACGTTTCCACAACTGCCGCAGTGATTCACGTCAGTGTTCAGGTCGCGACAGACGCCATCGCATGGTGTGAGCCCCTGGCCGCATTCAGGCGTACCTGAATCGCAGATGCCGCCGTCTGGAATGGCTCGATTACAGCACCCGCAGTGGTCCGGGTCGGTGTCGAAGTCGACCTCGCAGAGGCCTCCACAGAGATCGCAGGGGTTGCAGCGCCCCTTATGGCACTGCAATGCGATATCGCAGATCGTGTCGTCATGACACGGCGTCCCAATGGTGCCACAGTAAAGGAGCTCGCACGCAGGGGGCGACATCGCGGTGTTACATGCGTGACCGTCTGGGCAATTATCATCGGTGGTGCAAGGAACGGACGGCAGGCAACTCTCGTCCGGATCTACACTAGGAAATTGCGGCGCCGATTGCTCGCACTCGGCGCCGCCATCATCCCCCCACCCTCTGCACCCGCTGCGTCGGTTGCTCCGGTTGCCTCAGAATCGCTGGTCTCGTGCGCTTTGCATGCAACGAAGCCCAGGATTGCCACGCACAGGAATACTCGGCAGAAACTGGGGCTCATCCTCCGGATTCTACACAATATTGCACGCCGTGCGTATGGGCAATCCGAAGCAGGATTCGTGGGTCGTGCAGGGGCGTGGAACGCGACCGATGGATGGATATAGTCCAAGCATGCAGGCTCATCGACAGGATGAAAAGTGAGCCAGTGTCCAAGGGTATAGACCTCGCCACACCCAAAAAGCGCGGCCCGTTCGCGCTCGAACACCCCCAAAAAATCAAAGTGTCCGGGTCGGGTCGTGCCGCGCGATGGTGCCGGCGCTCCACAGCACTCGGTCGGCCCAAGGGTCGAAACTCCCATCGCGTATCGAGCACAGCACGTTTGAACGTCATCACCTTCAACGAACCCGAGAACGGAACGACGCCGTCGCCCGTGCTCGAGTCCGCCTCGCCTGTCGCGGCGCTCCCAGAGTCGTTGACGCAGTCACTGCTCCAACCGCTGGCGGGCCCAGACTCAGAACCCGTCCCAGCGACCACCGACGGGGGAACGCCGTCGCCGTAGCTGGCGAGCACGAGCACGGGCCGAGACACAGGCCCCAGGGGTATCAGTCAACTCCAAGCCAACAACCGCGGCTACCCACCCGTGCTCCCCGGTCCGCCTCGTGGACCCTCGGTACCACCGGTGCCCGAGTCACCGCTGCCCGTTGATGCATCACCGGAGCCGCCGTCGGTGCCCCCGGAATCCGAGCCAGATCCACTCGAGCCAGATCCGCTCGAGCCAGATCCACTCGAGTCACCTGAGCTCGAGTCACCCTCCGGCCCTGGCCCGGGGCTTCCCCCAGCACACGTCGAGTCGACGCAGGAACCCGAGTTGCAGCACTCGGCGTACGGGTTGTCGTCCTCGCAATACTGCCCGGGGTCCGCACACTCGATGGGGCCGCCACAGACCCCGCCCTCGGCGCCCGGGTTGCACAACAGGCCGCCGCAGCAGTCCGCGAACTCCTCACACGCCCCGCCAGCAGGGGCGCACATGTCCGGCTCCCAGACCTCGCCTGTCGTCGCCAGACCGTCCCCCGGTGCAGCGGACCCTCCGTCCGCATTCTTGGCCGCCGACCCCGCTCCGCATGCGATCGCACCGAGCACGCAATAAACCAATACATATCGTTCCAAATACCTATCCAACCTTTCACGCCCGACCAAGACCAACAAACAAAAGAGGCCGGACGACCCTGACTAGCACGTAGACCGCCGCTACGACAGTCGAGGCGCTCATTTGCACTTGTGTTGCTGCGACCGTGGGGGCGTCAGCCATCGACGCATCGCTGGCACAACGCAGACTCGGGGCCATTCCCCCCCGAGCGAACGCAGACCGGTCGGCTGACTTCACCGCAGGCTCCGCAGACGGAGCGACCGTAGCGGCGGCGTCTACCTGCTGAGCTTGGCCACGATGCACACGTGCAACAGCCACATCTACGCAGGCACCCCGTACACGGCAACGCCCAGCGCGGATGCGCTGAAGACCCCTGGGCTGCCAAGACGGCTGAGACCAACGCCTCGCGGACGGCGTGGGGCACCAGAGCCGAGGCGATGGGTCTAGCCGCAGATAAACTCGAATGTCTCGACCGACACCTCGACGTCGCTGGGCAGCCCGTTATCGTTGTGGCCGGCAAAGCCGACCTCGGCCGAACCCACATCGAATGGAGTCGGCATTTCGTGGAAGAGCTCGAACGCGACCCCGTTGTTCGATACTTCGAAGTAGAGAACACCGCCGGTTTCGCGGAGCTGCAGCCAGCCCATCGTGTCTGGATCCCACGGGAGCGTCGCCGCGAGCTGAGGGCCACCGACCTTCGGCGAGATACGGGCCTCGAGCTGAAGTCCGGCACCGCGGTCAACGAGGTTGTACGAGATGCGTCCTTGACTGTTGGTCGGCTGGATCCACAACGTGGTTCGAACCCCGACATCGGCGGGTGTCGTACCGAGCTCGACCCGCATTGTGCCTCCCTCCAACCCTCCTCCCTCCGGCAAAACGACCATGGTTACGTACTCGTCGTTCAGCGCGCCCGTCACCGTGATGAAGAGTTCGCCGTCAACCTCCGACGTCGATGCAGGGAACGACTGCCGCCACAGCGGATCGATCGCTGCGTCGTCGAATGTGTCGATGAAGTTGGGACACACCGTCGGAGGCAGCGGGCCGGTGTCCGAGTCGGAGTCGCCTCCGCTCGTGGTGTCGTGCTCTGTATCCGTCCCGTCTGTCGTGTCGGCGGCGGTCGCCGAGGTCGCGGTTCCGGACTTGCCCTCCGTGCCCCCGGTCGCATTCACGCTCGTTCCAGAACCCACCTCTGTGGCCGTCCCTTCCGACGGGGTGGAGGAGTCGGTTTCTTCCGTGCTTTGTTCGACAGGAGGCTCGGAGAAGCAGCCGGCCGTGGTGAGAGAGGCGGCAAGGGCACACAGTGGCAGCTGTCGCAGCATTGAGGGCTCTACATGCAAGGCGAAGGCCAGCCGCAAGCAGAGCGCTTGTGCGTCTTAGGAGACGCACTCCGCGTTCCCGCCCGCTGACTTTGCTCAAGCTGTACCTAAGGGTTGCCCGGGATGAGCAACTCGGATCCCAACACGGGCAAGGCAACTGCGGCAGACCGCTGTCGGGCCACGGGCAGGAGGCTATGCTCTCGCGCATGCGATTGGGGAGCTCCAGGGGTTGTGGCGCTCGGCGGAGGTCGGTCCGCCAGCGCAGCGGTGCATCGACGTGGCGACGCCCGCCTGCCCGCGCTACCCCTCGGGGTAGACGCAGTGGTCACCCGACGGATAGTCCTCGGTTCCGTACCACGCCGACACGATGGCTGCGCCGACGACCGGGACCAGCCAGATGAACGCGAGCTGACGTCGGCGGTGCGCGGACTCAACATACCGGTCGCGTTGGACGCGGTACGACACGCTCGAGTTTGCGACCAATAGCGTCACCCCGGCCAGTGCGAGGACTGCCCAGTTGAAGAACGCGGGGAGTGCTTCGCCCACAAGGATGGATACGCCGATGACGGCCAGCGCGTAGCCTATCCAGGATCGAATCTTTCGGCCCGGCAGCAGGACGCGCATCGCCATAGCTGTGAGCGTTGCGAGAGCGGCCAAGAGACCTAGCGATGCGAGCCCCCAAAGAAGCCATGCGCTATCGAGATTGAACGGGCCAGCGGCGGCGACGGTAAGTCCGGCCATGAACGCCATGGATCCGAGCACGATGATCCAGCGGTCAAAGCCGAGTTCGATGTGAGTCTTTGGGGACAAGCTGTTGCAAATGAACACGGGGTCCGGGGCCAGTATTCCTCTGACTGGGGCTGGCCGAGCAAAGCTGGGATGGGACCTCCGAACCGGACTAGAGGATCTCCGCGACCGCCCGCGTCGCAGCCTGGACGCCGCTGGTATAGGCACCGTGCGCGGTAGCATATGCCGTCTCGATGTAAGCCTCGCCCGCAAACCAGAGTTCGTCCAGCGCAGCGTTGGCCACCTGACCGCGCGCGTTCTCATGGCCAGGCACACCGTACGTATACGCGCCGCGGCTGAACGGGTCGGCGCCCCAGTGCGTGACCGAGGAGGCGACAAGCTGACCGGTGACATCGTGTCCGACGATCCCGTTGATCTGCGCGACGGCCTGAGTGACAACGACCCCGTCGGCGAGCGCATCGAGATTGTCGGCGAGCACTCCGCCCACGATCACGGTGATGAAGTTGGGCGCGGGCTCCTCGGTAATGAACCGCCACACGGTTTGTTCGTTGTTGCTAAACGGATACACGTTGGCTGGGTTGCCGCCGAGAACTGCGGCGTTGAACTCCAGCAAGATTTTCTTGAAGTTGCCCATCGGAAGGTGCTGGATGGCCTGCGTGACGGCCGGGGGAAGCGGCGGCACAAAGGCAATGTCCCCGTTGTTCAGCACGCCCGTGGGCACGGTGACGATGACGCCTCGGGCCCTGTAAGGGCCGCCCACGTCGGTGGCGACCAGCACCCCGCCGTCGCGCGTAATCGTCTCAACGACCGTGCTGTTGATGATCTGCAGCTGTCCGCCGTGCTGCGCCGCGAGGTAATCCGCATAATCACAGATGAGCTGGCCGTACCCCTCCGCGGGGATCTCGTTGCTGCCTTCGTTGTTCGCGTCCCACACCACGCGGCACTTGTCGAGCATCGAGAAGTTGGCGACCTCCGTACCCTCATCCAGCGCACCAATCATCGCGCACGCCATTGCGTACTGCGGGTCCGCATTGTGGGCGGCGGTGGCGACGGACGCCGCCAACGGTCCGCCGTGAGCCTCGATCGCCTCCTCCAACTCGACAAACAGGTCGAACAGCGCAGGGCCATCCACGTCCGGCGCATGGGCGCCGTTGTGAACGAGGTAGTCGCGGTCGGGGTCGGGCCCCAAGACGTACGCAACGTGTGCCGCCCCAGTCAACGTGCGATGGGCCTCATGCCATGGGTGAACCACGGTGTCCCCGCTGTGCATCCAGTGGCAGCCGTGGTCGAAGTGCGCGCCGTTGACATCCTGGGTGTAGGCGCGCCCGCCGTTGCGGTCGCGGCCCTCCAGGATCCGGAGCGTCTTGCCCGCGGCTATCAGATGCTGCGCCGCGCCCAGTCCTGCGGCGCCGCACCCAACAACGATGATGTCGACCTCGTACGCGATGGTCGCGTCATCGAATACGTCGGCACCGATCGGGCGCGACGGATGCTGAAGGCCAAGCGTGAGACGCACCGCTTGCACGGGCGTGGCCGCGCGGACGCCCTCGATGTAGAGGTCGCAGCCGCCGTGCAGATCGGCGGCCGATAACGGACAGGGGTTGGGCAGCGCCACTCCGCCCGCGGCCGCCAGGAAAACGGAAATCTGGCCGTCAGGGTCCGTCCAGGACAGCTGCCCCGTTCCGTCGAAGGTGTCGTCTGTGGTGCCCGCTCGCATGCGGGTTCGAGTGGGCGCGCCGTCGAATGGAATCTCAACAAGGCGCGGAGCGTCGATCGCCAGCGTCGGCGAGACCGGAGTCTGTAGGCCGCACCCCTGCAGCAGGACATTGACTCCGTACAGAGCCCGGTTGCGGGCCTTGCTGCTCGTCAGCAACAGGGCGACGGTGCCCACCGCCATGGTGACCCCGCCGATCCCTGCAATCTGCTTGCCCGATAGCCGCATCGACTAAGCCTCCTCTGTGGCGTGTGTTGCCTGGTCGAGGTACTGCACCGCGGCCGCGTGCAGTCGGTCGACCTTGGGTCGGGACGTTGTGGACTCTGCGAGAATCGGGGCAGCCCAGTCGTATGCGTGGTCAAACTCCGGGCCCAGCGCGAACACGAGGTCGATGAAGTCGGCGGTTGGGCCCGCCTCGGTGATCCCGTAGCCCGCCGCCTTTTCAATCGCTGCCTCGATCGCTTGATGCACACCCCGCGGCCCGAGCACGCGGCAGTTCTCAGTGAACCGGTACTGGAGCTGCTCGGCAACTCTGGCCCTGAACGCAGCGTGTTCCAGTCGCGTCATCTGGGCGGCGCTGAGGGTCAACACGGCGTAGATTTTACACGCGGGGTGCCGTCGCCGCCGCCGTGGCGGGGGGTCGGTCGCCGTGAACTCGGCGGGTGCGGGCGCGACGACGGGGTCGCGGTCTTTGCAGCGAGCACGTTCGGCCCAATACGGTCCAGTCGGGGCTGATGCGGCCCATGCCATGGAGGTCTCGTCGCTTCGACCTGCCCACGCGTTCGGTGCGGCGACCGGCTCGGTTTTCGGTGGCCCTCGTGCGCGACGTGCAGGTCAAGACATCGATGGCGGACCCACGCCAGCAGGTGAGCCTCAGAGGGTTTCCAGATAAGCGATGAGGTCGTCGACCTTGGCCGGCGTGGGCTCGAAGTGCGAGGGCGCGAGCCGCAACATGTCGGCGAGGGCGCGGGGCAGGGTCGACGCGCGACCATTGTGCATGAAGGCCGACCGCGTGCTCACGCCTGCCAGCGGCGGTGTCTGCAGTGATATGCCACCGATCTCGACATTGTCGTTGAGCGCGGGAGCAGCGCCATCATGGCACGTGTCGCACTCCGCGAGTTCGAACTGGGTGCGTCCGCGCTTGGCCGCCGCGTCGGCCGCGTCGCGCACGGGTCGTGGGGTGTCGATGGCGAACAGCCAGTCTTGGAATGCTTGCTCCCGTTCGGGCGGCAGCACGTCGGCCCCCATGCGCAGCGTGTGGGTCTCAAAGATCAAGGTTGCGAAATCCTTGTGCTCGCCGGACCAGTGAAACGGCGCGGTGCCAGCGAGGCCGGCGTTGAGGGACCGGGTAAGCCGAGGCCCGTCGTCGAACTGCCATGTGTGCCCATCCGCACCGCCCTCTGGGTGACAGGATGCACAAGTGATCCCCGTGCGTGGGTCCTCGTGGAAGAGGTCATGCCCGGTGTCGCGGGTTGTCGGCCCGGGCAGCATCACCCTCTCCTCGTCCCTCGTCTCGTCCGCAACGAAGACCAGCGCCGCGGGGTTTCGCAGCTGAGCGACGATGCCGCCGGAAGGCTCGAACACGACACTCGTCGCTGCACCATCGAGCCGAAAGTTCATCCGCGGCGGGACAGGGTCGCCCTCATCCGAGACCAGTTCGCCGGACACCAACGTTGTTTGCTGCCCGTGCGCTGCCGTGGCCGCGATCGCGAGGATGTACCGGCTGCCGTCGTCGGACAGTGCCAAGTCAACCGCCAGCGGTGGGATCTGCAGCACGTTCGTGCTGGCGATCGCATCGCCATCGGTCCACGTCACGGCGGCGGTCACCAGGTTGTGAGCCGCATTGCCGTAGTACACGCGCGCGTCGACCTCGTGGAGCGTCTGCGTGCTCGCCACTTGATGCAAAGAGACCCAACCGCCTCCTGGCCGAGGCAGCGTTCGCCAAGCGACCTCTCGCAGATACGTCCTCCTGCCGAGCTCGACCGAGCCCGTTGGCATAGGCGCCGCTTCGCCCTGGATCGTGAGCATCTCGGCCGACCGAAATCGCGACATAAAGATCGAGTCGCCGTTGACGACCACGTCTCGAAGATCGGCCGGGTAACGAGCGCGTTGCGTCTCGGCCCCCGTCTCGGCATCGACGAACACCGCATCACCGCCACCGCACGCCGCAATGACCGCGTTGGTGGAAGGATCAAAGTCGATCCCCCGGACGTTGGCGCAGACCGTAGTCCGCAGCACAACGGACGCGGTCGCCGGATCGATCGCAGCAAGCGATCCACTGCCCCGTAGCGAGACCCAGATCCTGCCGTCGTCCGCCTCGGTCATACGCCAGGGCTGGTCACCCGGCTTGAGCACCATAGTGGCCACGACCTCGCGGGGCTCGAGCCCCACGATCTGGAGTTGGTCGCGGTCGGGCTCGCTGACGACGACGTACTCGCCGCTCGCGGTGGCCAACATCGTGCCGCCAAAAATCGGCGGGGGTGGCAACGCAGACCGGACCACGGGCCGCTCATCAATCGCTCGTGGCGGCGGCGGATCCGGCTCGCTCAGCACCTGCGAGTCACGACAACCTGCAACCAAGCCCGCCAAACCCAACACATATGACCAGCGCCCCATCCCCTTATCCCCCCGCGGTTGTGCAACGCGGAAGGTCCAAGGAACTTACCTCGTTTCCGCGAAACTTGGCCCTGGCCTCTCCTCCTCCAACACCGCGTCGACCACGCCACTGACCTTGCCGAGCGTCTCGTCGACCCCCACATCCCACATCGCCGTGTTCATCACCGAGGCGTGGATACAGGTCCGCGCCTGTGAGGTCGACGTGGTGAGCCGCCTGGAGGCCGCCTGCGGGCCTTCCGAGGAGCGTGACGGCGTTGTCGACGGAGCGGTTTGAGTCCCCACCCCCGGAAGCCCGAGCGCAGCGGTTCGACGGTCAGGCCCTTGCCGCCCTCCATCACGAACATCGCCGCGACGTTATCGAGCATCGACTCGGCCCCCTCAGGGTCCGCCTGCTAGGGTCGGCGTTGTGGCACAACCCAGGTCGGAGTGGTGGAGCACGATCGGGCTTGTCCTGGCCTTTGGGGTCGCCATCCTTGCCATCGCCGCCAACTGGGTCCTTGATGGCGAACTCGCCGCGATGCCGGTTGTGCAGACGGACGGAGTGGTGGTCCTCAGTGAGATGAGGACCCGCGCGAACAAGCAGAAGACCGCCGAAGTCGTGGTCTCCTACGAGGTCGGAGGTCGCAAGTTCAAGACCTCGAACGACATGTTCGGGATCGTCGGCGACGACCGGCTCGGTGCGGCGGGCCTGCTTGACCGCTACGCCGAGGGCGCCGTCGCGGCGGTCTGGTACGTACCCGAGGAACCCTCGACCGCCTTCCTTCGGCGGCCCTCGCCACCTTCACCCTGGGGATACATCCTTGGGCTGGCCGCCGCCGTGCTCCTATTCGCGGTGATTCTGCGCTGGCGATGGCTGGCGCACCGCGGAGCGCGGGCGTAGTCCCAAGGATTTCGGCGCACGGCATCTACCCAATGCTCTCGCCGGGACGGCCGACAAGCGCTCTGACCTTGACTGCCTCGTCGATGGTTTGAATGCCAAGTTCCGAAGGGCGGCCACAACAAGCAGCTCCCCCGAAACCGCCTCGGCGTAGACACCAAGGGCACCCCCTCGACAGGTCAGGACCTCATCGACATGAACGACCCATTCGTGAATCATGTCTTGGAGACGAATCCGCCGATGACCATCTTTACTCCGAAGGCAAGGTGACCGGGCGGTGTCAGAAGAAAAGATCGAGGAAGCTAGTTTGGTCAGTATCGAGCCGGGAAGATACGCAGTCCATCTGCCTTGGAGGCGGTACAGCGGCTTGGCCGTCAAGGGCGAAGCCCTCCGCGCAGCACGTGAACTGACAACGCGCCTTCTACGGGAGATCGAGGATTCCTCCGCTGACTATGGCGGACTAGACGAGTTCCTGCAGACTCTCATGTCTTTCGAGGATCTCCTGAAGTCGGGGTCGGCAGACAGGCTGGTCGACATTCCCGTTTCGGCCGAGGGATCTGCGTTCTGCATCCGTCCGCTGCAGCTTGCATTGACCCCCGATGGGCAGCTGGGTGTGATCGTACATCTTGACACCATCGCGTCTTTCACCAGCTTTAGTTCGCGTGAGCGCGCAGGAATGTGAAGCGGAAGCGCAGGAGCGAGCCGTTCCTCTGCTCGCGCTATTGGAGGGCTGGTACAAAGACCTGAGGACTGCAACCGGTGACTGTCAGGTGTAGAGCTGCAGCGTGATCGGGACGGGCGGGGGAACAGGAACACGGGCCGGCGCAAGCAGTTGAGCGAGGCGTTTGGCGAATGAACTGCAAACATCCGGGACGCAGCGTGCGGCGGGGAGCGGGCTTGCAACAGGAGCGGAGAAGTGCGCGGCTCCGTCGACCACCACCATGAGCGGGTACCGACCTCGCAGCCGCGGGTGGATGACAGCGCGTCTCCCCGCGTTCGAGTACGCTCGCGCGCGTGGGTGGGCAGAGCACCAAATCGAGGAGACGCACGGCATTGGACCGGGCGCTGCTCGCTGCGCCCTACGTCTTCTACGTCTACGAGGTGCTCACGGACGGCTGGAGTCCGGCGTGGATTCTTGCAGTCTTTTGGGCCGATGAGATCTGCAGTTGGCTCGCGGGGTGGGGGCAGCTCGCGATGTATCACCGACGCGGCTATCCGCCGCTCCCCAACACTCGCCGCTACTTGCTCGTCGCGACGGGCTTTCTCTTGGCCCACACCGTTGCGCTGGCCGTCGCGGACATGGCGATCAACAGCGAGTTGGCGTCGTTAGGCGTTGTCGCCGACGTCAAGCCTCCGATTTTCCTGTCGTTGGTCGCGCTCTTCGGCAGCTCGATCGATAGCGACGTCGTCGCGGGCGTCGGGGTCGTGTTCTTGGTGACGGGTGGGTTCTACGCAGCAGAACTCCTGACCATCGCGTGGAGAGTGTCGCGAGACCCCGATCGGCAAGCCCCGGTCCAGGAGTGGTTGGCCTGGACGAGCCAGCCTCTGATCCTCAACCACATCGTGATCATCGTCGCGGGCATCGTCGCCCTGACAGGGCTCTCGCCGCGGGTTTGGGCTCCCGCATTGGTGCTCTTGAGGATGGCGAACGTCGCGGGATGGCCGCGCTTCAAGGTCATGTTCGACGAGGCCTGAGCGAACCTCGGCTGGCCTGCCGCTCAAGCTAGCAAGCGTTCTGGAATGCTTCGCCCTCGACTTCGCAGAAGGCGCCCGCTGCGATCTCCATGCAAGACAGCAAATTGAAGCACGCGAGGAGTTCCTCAAAGGCTGCGCCGCAAGCAGCTCCCAGCATCGTGTAGTCGTCGATCGCTTCCTGGCAGTTTCCGGCGTACTGGTCCGCGTCCCCTCCATAGCACCCGACGACCAGCTCGCCGTACGCTTCGCACGGATCCTGAACGCCGCCCGTGGTCGCACCATCGCTGCTCGCCCCCTCGCCCGTCGACCCTCGCTCGTGCCTGATCCGTCGCTCCCCGAGGACGTTCTGGCACCGTCACTCGTGCTGCCGGTTGCAGATCCTCCGGTCGTGGATTCACCCTTGTCTGCTTGACGACACGACTCGCAACCTTGGCTTCCTCCGACGGCTCGACAGCGGGCACGGTCGATCCCACGACTGGCTCATCCGATTCCCCCGTGGTGCGATCGCGCTGAGGCTCGTGACCGCCAGCCGAGAACAAGCGCCCGAGGCTTGTCGGCCGAGCGTACTCGGGCGAGCATCACCCATGGCACGACGAAGACCGCGACCCCCAAAAATGGTCTATGCGCCGGGCCGCGTCTATCGGAAACACTACAGTCGCGCACCACTCATTTTGGCCACCGTCGTCGGAGCCATTTTGATGATGGGCAGCGTCTACTTGTCCCTTCGCGCCGTGGACCCGGACGTGGAAAGCGCGGAAGAACAGCCTCAGTCCGGGGGTATTGCGGCTGTCGCCGCCATCGACGACAACGCTGTCCTCGTCACGCGCAGCTTCTCTCCAGCCGACGACGATGGGACCCCCCCCTCGTGGGACGACGGTCCATGGACGGTTGGGAGATTTGAGCACGGGTCGCGCGAGCCCCTGTGGGAGCTGCAAATACCCGGCCCCTTCAGTGCAGATCGGTTTGCCGCAATCGGAAGCGAAGCGTTTGCGTTCGCGACAAACACACCCGAGTCGGGCGTCGTGCGGGTCTACGATCTGAAGACGGGTACTGAGCGCTGGCGCGCGCGGTTGTCGGGCATCAACCCAGACAGTCCAGGGACTCTCGTCGGCACCCCCACACGTCTGCTGGCGTTTGAGAACACGGAGGTCTTTGTCTTCGACTGGGCCGACCCCAAACCACTCTATCGAGGTCCGGCCCCCCTGCTCAACGACGGTATGGGCCTTTCGAACGACTACCAGTGGCTCGAAGTCGGCGGGGATAGCCGCGGCGTTTTGGCGTTGGGCACAGGGCGCGTCACGCCACTACCAGCGTCGGTTGAGGGCATCGGATGCATCCACAAAGGCGTATGGTACAGCGCCGACAACAGCGACGGCCTTCTCCGCGTCGATCTGGCGAGTGGCCAAGCAGCGAACATCGAGACCGAGGCCGTGCGTGCAGCGCTACGAACCCAGCGTGCCCGGGTATCCTGCGGCTGGTTCCAAGAACCGGGCCTGCCGCTTCGCTTGGTGTTTGGCGATCTGCGGCACCCCATTAGCATCGATATCGACCCTACCAAGACGACCCCACACGCAACGGTCGCGTGGGAGTTCGACCCCGGAGTCCGCACCACCAGGTTTGCGGCTGGGCGGACGGACACCACGGACGACAAACTCGGCGTTCTCTGGGCTGGCAAACTCAGCCGTTTCGTCCCGATTCAGATCCGCTACGACGCTTCCAACGACCCGGACTACGAATCATCCATCGGCGACGATTCGTTTGGAATGTTCGACATCAAGAACGGAACCATGACAGAGGGCGCGCGCGGCGACCACTTCTTCGAGGTCCGGATGTTCCGCAGCGGCCTGACGATCTTCGCCCTGCTCCAGCAAGGCGTCGACTCCAAGACCCATCTGGTGAGCATCGATGGCACCACGGGGCTCGTACGGGGGGTGGTCGCGCAGGACCGCCTCACCGCCTCGGCCCGCGCCACCACGCCCAGTGTGGTTTGGGCGTGGAGTGGTTTTGATCGGGAGAGCATCGCGGGTGAACTACCCTTGGTACGGCTCGAGCACGCGCTGACTGTGGGCGAGAGTCCGTCTGGGTTTGCGGTGGAGACGATGCCGAGGTTTACCAACGGGTTGTTCGGGCCGGCAGAGTAGGCTCAGTCCTCGCGGTCGGAGCATCCAGGCGCGCCGCAGATCCGACGCAGGCCGGCACGGTCAGGCGGTCCGCGAGCTAGCGCCTGGATCCATCTCCGCGGGCGCATCCACTTCGGCAACCAGTGGCTCAGTCTCCGCCGACGACACTGGTCTAGGTCGGACTCCTCGATTGAGCTCACCCGTCTCGTTCCCGCACGCGTAGGGGGAGGTTCCACGACCGCGGAAGACGGATAGGTGGCATGCCGCGATCTTCATCGGCGACGTGCTCTACGTGCTGACGCAGGACGGTCTCACGCGCGTCGCAGTGCCCGCCCTCACTCCCTAGGACGAGGACCGCCCAATGCTCGGCCTGGGCGCCCAGCGCCGACCCGCTCGAGGCCTACGGAATGCACGCCGTCCGGTCCACCGACGCGAACATCACGGTGCAGCTGGCTGTGAAATCCGCTCCGGCGACATCTACCCCGACGAGACGGAGCTGCAGCCCGGAGCCGTCGGCGAGGCACGTCGGGGCGACATCGTCCTCGTTGGCCACGGTGAGTCCGAGCCGGTCGTAGGCTGCCCAGACGCAGCCGGTTTCCTCGTCCTCGCAGTTAGGAATCTGTTGGGTGCGGCCGTCGGGGTACTCAAGGAGGAACACGCACTCGAGCGTCTCGGCGATCGCGTCGGGGGCATCCTCCTCGGGGCACAGCGGATAGCACGTCGGGCCCGCCTGCAGCATCTCGTTCGTCCAGCGAATCGAGCACCCCTTCTCGGTGCACGCGGTCGACCCTCCGGAGCAGCGGCAAGTGTTGCACCCGTCGAACTTGGTTTCCGTTGTCTCGCATACGTCGACAACCTGCGGGGTCGTACACCCCGCCAGTCCGACGATCGCAAATATCCACGACCGCATCGCCGATCGATCATCGCATCACCCGAACCTTCGCCACACCCAAAAAGCGCAGCCCGCAAATTGGCATGCAGCTAAGACACTTGGGGCCTGCTGGGCGATCCTGGACCGAACTCTAGGTCTCAGGCTGTCGTAGGAAGGCGAACGCGTCGTCGAACGCCTGCTCCGCACCGTCGGCGACCAAGTTGCCGTGGGCGAGCACAATCCGCTCGAAGGCCCAGCTTCGGATGAGCGCGATCGACTCACGAAACGCTTCCCGGTCTGCGAGGAACAGCAGTCGTAGATCCGCGGGGCAACCAAGTTTGCCGTAGGTCCCGGAGATACGACCGAACTGCCGTGTCCCCCATGGATCGGCGGGGCCGAAGTTGAACACGAGGTCGCTGACGATCAACGTGCGCGACGCGACGTGGAAGAAGACGCATTCGCCCAGAAGCCGAAGACCGCCGATGCGATGAAAGCGGACGGCCGCACCCCATGGTGGCTCGCCTTCGAGCTCGAGTTCCGCGCCCGCGGAGAGGTCCGGCCGCTTCTCGGACAAGCCGGGAGCGAGATGGAGAGCGGCGCTTGGGAAACGCTCGTGGGCGTCGCCGGCATAGAGATGGTGAAAGCGGTTGGGCGCGACGATGTGACGCACGGCACCGAGGGTCTCTAGCTCCGCGACGAGGTCATCGTCGAGTTCGATCGGCGAGTGCAACCAAAGCCCGCCATCGTCGAGTCGAACCACGGTCATCCGTGTCCCGATTTCGATGCCGAAGAATCGAAGCGGGCACGCGGTAACCCAGACTCCGTCCGCGACCTGAACGAGTCGCTTGTCGTTGCCCTCGTTGGGACCGCGTTGCAACGCATCGGGTGAGGTCGACGGATGCGAGTCCATTTCGAACGGAACGTACCACCCGCGAGCCGCCCGTCCAGCGAATCGCGGACCCGATGGTTCCGATGAACGCCGCGTCTACCCGACCGGGTCGATCTCGTCGCAGGCCTCCACGAGGCCCACGGCGAGGATCTCGGCTACGACCTGCGCATAGCCGCCAAAGTCGCTGATATCCCCCCAAACTGGGGCCTGGCCGAACGCGCTGAGGAACTGCCAGATCGGGGGGTCCCACTCGGGCACGCAGTTGGGCGCGAGCAACCCCGCCGTAAGGATGCACGCCTCGCCGCCGCACCCCGACTTGGCGTCGATGATGGTCTGACGATAGCTCGCCAGCGTGTCGGGCGAGTGGTCGGTTTCGTTGGTGAGGACGAACATGGCCAGCACCGCGCCCTCGTCACGAAGAAAGCCGGCGTTGGTGGGCTCGTTGAGCGAGTCGACGGCATACGCGGCGGCCGCGACCGGAAAGTCGAAGGCCCCGCCGTCGCATCCCACGGCCACGATCGCCCCGGAGAACCAATCGGCGAGACTGGTACGCGCGCTGGAATCGTCTGTGCGCGCTTGGAAGTAGCGCAGTCCGTCGAACTCGAACAGACGCCCCTGGTAGCCGTTGTGGTCCACGACCGTGTCGAGGACGAAGGCCTCCTCAATGAGCGAGGGTCCTTCGGCGGCGCGGCATTGGGCCTCGTTGTGTGAACCACCGTGCGAGAACGAGGTTGTCACGACACCAACGTGGAGGTCGGTGCCCTGTGGGAGGGTATCGAACATCGAATCGACAAGGCCCGGCACCACCATCGCGAGCCCCTCCTGCGCTTCACACATCGACCCCGAGTTGTCGATCACGAACAGCAGGTCGGCGGCGTAGCAGCTGTCGGTCGGGACGGCCGGAAGGTCGAGCCGGTCGTCCCCAGTGTCGGCTCCACTTTGTGTGCCGCCGCCGCCGTCGGTTCCGTCGCCGTCGCCGCCGATGCTCGTCAAGATCGGCGCGCCTTGGTCTCGCTCCTTCGGGTCGCCGCATCCGCTCGCGAGGGCGAGTGTCGCCGCTGAGAACGCGATGCTTGCTCGACCCGGATTCACATGTCGATCTTGGCACGCGTCGGTGCGCACAGGGCAAAAAACGGGTCTTGTTCGGCAGCTTGATTGTCTTGCCCTTGTCTGGGCTATTGTCGAACAGATGAAAAACGCGATGGTGGTCGTTGCGCTGGGGGTCGTCGTCTCAGCCGTCGGTTGCCGTGCTCGGCCAGGTTGACTCCACCAAAGCCCCAGGCCTGGTTGCCCCCCTCATTGGGCGCGGCGTTGAGGAACAGCGTCCCTCCTGCGGTAGCCCATGTCTCCAGCTCAGTCTGATTGGCAGCGAGGAATGCCTGCAGTTCGGCCCTGGTGCGGAGTGATATCGGCACCGCACGAACAGTCTGCTGCCCTCTTCTACCGCCCCATGGTTTCGCCACCTCGTGTCGATCCGCGCCTGCTCTGACGGTGCTGCCGCCGCTGCTTGGGCGTGGTCGCGACGGTTCGCGGGGCGGCCTTCAGACCGGGCGCGCGTTCGACTTCGCTTTGTTGCGGAGGATTGACGGGGCAGCCCTGCGCGTTCGCATCGAACTCCTCGGGCGCGATGACCTCTTCGGCGTCATCGAGCGACGAGCACCCTGGGAGAGACGGCGTGACGGCCAGGACGACGAGCGCCAGTGATCGAAAGGCGAGCCGCCCCGTGGCGTCGGTGCGGAAGCGAATGCAGGCATCCGCGTTTTGCTCCACGAACTGCTCGGCTTCGTGGGGTTCCATCGCCGATAGGTTGTGCACAGTTTCGCCGCATCCATCGCAGAAGCGCCGACGCTCGTTGCCAGGGAGGGCGCGCCAGTCTCTAGGGCAGCGATAGTTCACCTTGGGTGCACGCATCGCGTGGTTTCCACGGTCGCCGCGCCCCATCGTTCCCGCGTGCCCAGCGATGCAGTCCTCGTGTTGGAGCGTCGCCGAGAGGATTCTGATCTCGACCATCGCGGTCGTTGGCGCGGCGGTTACGATCGTCCGCGAGCTCCCGTTGCCGCCTGTCCCGCACGTGGAGGGGATCGTGGCGTTGGCTTGGGACCTTCATCCTGCCCTGGCGATCGGTTCGGTGGCCGGCCTGGTCACGACAGCGGGTCACGTTGCCGAGTCAGCGATTGTTCTGCAGCACTGTCCGCATCTGCTGGTGCGCACGCGCCAGTTCGTTGTGCGCGGTCGCGTTGCCCATCGAGACCGACACGTTGGCCCCCCGCACCGTGAGCGAAAACCGTGTGTGCTCGCGCTGACCACAAACGATGCGCGAGTCGGCACCCAGGATGTCGAAACCCGCCGCCCGCAGTGTGCCCGGGAGTCGACGGTTAAACGCCTCCACCTCCTGGGGAGGCACGCCACCCAACGAGATCAGCTCGGAGAACCGCGCCTGGTAGATGGTCGTAAAGAAGAACAATGCGTTCCACAGATACAAGGCAAATGAGTCGGCCTCGTACACAGGCTCGTTGTCGTCGTCGTCGAAGAAGCCCACCCGCGGCGGTTGGTCGGACTCGCCGAAGATGAGACGGAGGTCACCGTCCATGTTGAGCGGGGAAAGCATGACCTCCGGAGTTTCGAACACGTCGCCGATCGCTTCCCTGGAACGTCGGTAGTCCAACACGCTGGCGACCGGCTCGATCCCAACCCCGACCGAAGGGATCCGACTGCTCACGCCCCCGTACCGCCCCACAAAGTCCAGGTACACCTGCGGCAATGCCCACTCGCGGTATGGCGCCAGCCAAGCCCGGAGCACGTCCGGCTCGGGGGCGACCGGCGTCGGCAACCAAGCGTCGATGCCGGGCAAGTTCCGAAGGCTGCGCTCGAGGGCATCGAACGAGACGAAGAAGTTTGGTTCGGGCGAGATCATGGGGGCGGCGCTCGTGTCGTGCTTTTGCGGACACTACAGGTAACTACCGCACCGACTGAAGCCTGACACGCGACCGTCTATCTCCTACTCTTGTGGGGTGGCGGCTATCCCCCGTGAGAACAACGGCGTTGTCTCACGCGAACTCGACGAGTTGCTGGGTCTCATCGAGAACCCAGCAACGCACGCCACAGCGTCGAAGATCGGCCGATTCACCGTTTTGGCGGAGCTCGGGGCTGGCGGCATGGGGGTCGTCTACACCGCGTACGACGATGACCTCGATCGGAAGGTCGCGATCAAACTCGTTGGAGCAGCGTCCGCAAGCGCTCGGTCGCACGTAATGATCCAGCGTGAGGCGCAGGCCATGGCCCGGCTCTCGCATCCCAATGTGGTGCAGGTGTACGAAGTTGGCCAGCACAACGGAGCGGTGTTTGTGGCGATGGAGTTCATCGACGGACAAACGCTCGGCGCGTGGTGCGACGGTGAGACCCGGTCGTGGCGAGAGGTGCTCGAGGTCTACATCCAAGCCGGGCAAGGGCTCGCCGCAGCGCACGCCGCAGACTTGGTCCATCGCGACTTCAAGCCCGCCAACACGATGGTCGGGAGCGATGGACGTGTCTGCGTTCTGGACTTCGGTCTGGCACGACGTGACGAGGGCGAAAAAACATCAGACTCCGGCGATCCCAAGGTCGAAGACCACCCCTCCCGGGCGCTGGAACGGCGGCTCACCCGATCCGGCGCGTGGGTCGGCACGCCCGCATACATGGCACCCGAGCAGTTCCGTGGCGCCGCCACGGACTCGCGAACCGATCAATTTGCGTATTGCGTGGCGCTGTTCGAAGCGCTCTATGGGTTCCGCCCCTTCGAGGGGTCGACGGTCGGAGCCCTCCGAAAACGGGTGACACAGGGGCAGCCCACGCCAGCGCCGAAAGAGACGGCAGTGCCCACCTTCATCGCAGATGTGCTGCACCAGGGGTTACAACGCGACCCCAACGACCGCTTCGCATCCATGAAGCACCTGCTGGAGGCACTAAGTCGAGATCCATTGGCGCGGCGGCGCAAGTGGATTGTCGGCGGGAGCGTTGTCGTCTTGCTCGGCGCGACGCTCTGGCTGGGCAGCACGCTTGCGCAGCCAGTCAACGATCAAGGGAACATGGCGGGTGTCGTCCTCCCCGCCGATGGGAGTCTACTCAAGGCGCCCGGGGGCGAGATTTTCTTCGTGCACCGTGGTCAACGCCGCCACGTTCGAAATGTCGACATCTTTGATCGCATGGGTTTCGACCATCGTGATCTGGAGCCCGTGGCCGCGGAGGTGATCGACGCACTGCCGCTCGGACTCCCCGTCGCGCGGTACCCCGAGGGGACGTTGGTCAAGGCAACCGCTCCCGACACGTACGTGATCGAAGATGGCAAGCGGCGGCACATCCCAAACGCGCCAACGTTCAACGAGATGCGCCTGGACTGGAGCGCTGTCGTGCGCGTCCCCGACATTGAGCTCGACCTCGTTCCACTGGGGGCGCCCAAGCCAATGCTTGCCCCCGACTCGTGAGAACGGCGTGTAGCGCGCTCAAACAAATCATCATCGTGGCCGATCAAGATCGGATCGAGCGTCACCCACCAGTACGCGAAGCTCCGCGACACTCCACGATGATCACGCCTCACTCACCGCCCAAGCTCCTCCTCCACCCCTGGCACAGCGTTGCGACGGTCCTACTCCTGCTCGGCGCTGGGTGTGGCGACACCACAGGCCTGTGCGGGCTCCACCTTCAACAGATCGCCAACCCGACCAATCCGATGTTCCCGCACAACGGCTCGGCTGACATCGCGGGCGTCACGGAAGACGCGTGCACGACA